>LFRM01110367.1_pt1 | contig 10311 bp, 9 predicted proteins | sample 618341 | NCBI WGS metagenome assembly LFRM01 (sample SAMN03654438, study PRJNA283298) | anaerobic digester metagenome | isolation source: pool of bioreactors CSTR01a, CSTR02a, and CSTR03a thermophilic anaerobic... | place: Denmark: Kgs. Lyngby | collected 2014-05-21 | reverse complement strand
TGCCCAGTGGAGAGACAAAGAAGTGTAAGATTGTAACTATAACGGAGATGGGAATGACTGAAGAACCTACTTCCTTCAGTTTTCGAAACAGTTCCATCCTTAGCCTCCTGGCCTATTACAGAAAAAAACCACTTCCCGAGGGGAAGATAATTCTTCTTAATCACATAACTACTTTTATCCCCAAACAATACAATACTTCATCTTACAAGGTCAAGGCCTATTTGGGCTAGTTAGACAAAACACCATCACTGTCCTCCAGCTGATACATAAAGGCCTTTGGTAAGAGTTAAGGCACCAGGATACTTGACTTAAACAGCATCAATCCGTATGATACGTTCTGTTATTGTTTTGGGGGTGTAGCTCAGTTGGTAGAGCGTTTGAATGGCATTCAAAAGGTCAGGGGTTCGATTCCCCTTACCTCCACTAGAAAGAGTCGTTGCTGGGCAACGGCTCTTTTTTGTTGCAATCAATCAGCTAGTTCCTTATAGGCCGCTTCATGCCTTTGGAATGACTTCTTAGAAACAGCCAGCACTACTTCATCAGGCAGATCTTCAGCAGAGGCACGATGTCCTTTGGGTAGAATCAAGTAATACGAAGTACTTCTTCCCCCTGCCTCAGATCTCTTGAGAATCCCCTTTTCAATCAGATCCTTGATATCCCTCATAGCCGTGTCATGACTACATTGGGTAAGCTTTGCCCACTTCTGGGTAGTCAGGTCCCCATAGAAATCAGTTGTAAGCCGTCGAATCATGCTTTGTTGGCGTTCATTAAGAGAGAGCTTTTCAATTGTGCGGTAGAGCTGTTGGAATTGTAATATTTTTCCAATGGTCTCTAGGACTTCCTGCAAAGCATCCCTGATTCTCTGTAAATACCATACTATCCAGGGAGTACATTCCAAAGAGGCTGTTTGCGCTGCATGCAATTGCTCGTAATACTCCCGTTGTCGTGTTTTTAACTGCTTTGAGATGCTGAACAGCACCAAGTTGCTGGTGTTGCCTTGATTCAATACATATTCACTAATTGATCGGGCTAGCCTTCCATTTCCATCCTCGAATGGATGAATCGTAAGAAACCAAAGATGTGCGATAGCACTCTTTACTGTAGCCGGCAGATTACTAGGTTCATTGATCCAAGCAATGAAGGATTGCATAGCTTGGGGAACTAAAGTGGCTGGCAACGCCTCTAGCCAGACTTTCTGGTTCTTATAAGAACCGGAAACTACTTCGATAGGAACTGTTCTGTACCTACCAGCTTGCAAAGCGAATGGACCACTACGCCCTTGTGGGAACAATCTGGTATGCCAAGCAAGCACCCTTCCCTCAGTAAGAGGGGATGCTGTATTACCAAGCGCATCAAGGAGGTTTTCGACTACTCCTTCTACATGAGGTCCACTCATTTTCATCGAAGCATTGGGGACTTGAAGCCTTCGACATAAGGATGTATAGATATGTAAATTATCTAAAATTTCGCCCTCAATTTTGTGAGAGTTATGGATTTCATCAGACAGAATCCTTGCTTCCAACTCTTTGCTTTGCACAAAGCCCAATTGAGTGCTAAGTGCTTCAATTTTTCCTTGAAGAAGTGTAACTTCGGTCAAGATAGGTAAAAGACTTGCTACATCACATAAGAAGCGAGGCCAATCTTTGTGTTGCCAGATGTATGTGCTCATACTCCAACTGTAAAAGGTTTGCGTAGATTAAGCAAGCTATTCTACGCATTTTATGGCATTATAATGCGTAGAAAACCCTTATAAGCTACGCAAACAGCACAGACGAATATCATACGCTTACACTAATTGAGAACTAGCCATCTGATCTCTTAAGGAGAGCTTTGGCTACACGTGCCATCTTTTCAATCTCCTGGATAGCAATGCGCTCTTCCCCGCTATGGGCCTTTTCGTATCCACAGCCAAGAAGCACGGCATCAAGACCTTTGCCCCTGAGGATGTTCACATCACTGCCACCTCCGGTGGGTATTGCATGCATCAGAAGATTGAGGTCTGCACATGCGGCCTTGAAACGGGAGAGAGCCGGTGAGCTGTCAATGCGATACCCTTCATACGAAATCTCTGAATCGAGGGTGAACCGACCTCCGAGTTGCCTACAGGCTTCAGAACAACAGAGGCGGACCTCTTCCAATTGTCGGAAGGCTCTCTCTTGTTCAAGGCTCCGAATCTCCATGCTGACTTCTACCCTGTCGCACACGACATTGGTGCTCACCCCCCCGTGGATGGAACCGATATTTGCTGTGGTCGTCTCATCAATCCTGAGCAACTTCATGGAATCGATCGCTTTAGATGCAATGCTTATGGCACTGATACCAAGCTCTGGAGTGACCCCGGCATGTGCAGCCTTCCCCATGAACACAAGGCGGATATCCAACTTGCATGGGGCTTGGATTATGGCAGTCCCTACCGGCCGCCCTGTATCAAAAACATAGACCTGGTGTAGCTGTTCAAATAGAGATGGATCTAAGTTTTTGGCTCCTAACAACCCCTCCTCCTCACCTACGGTGAACAGAAGTCCAAAAGGACCGTAGAGGTCTTTGTTTTCAGCAAGCAATAACGCAAGGGCCACCGCAATTTTATCATCTGCCCCCAAAGCGGTGGTACCATCGCTATGGATAACACCTTCCTGAATGATTGCCTTAACCCCAACGGCGTTGGGTACTGTGTCCAGGTGACAGGCAAAAGTAAGCGGAGGGTTCTCCGTACAGTTTACAAACGCAAGGACATTCCCATAAGCATCCTGCCGGTAGGAGATTCCCTGCTTCTGCAACAATTTTAAAACATGGCTGCGAAGCAGTTGCTCCTTCCCACTCGGACTGTCGATGGAGACAAGGCTCAAGAACAACTCGACCAGACGTTCGGTCATAATCCCTCCTAATACACAAAGCGCAACACTACATCTGCCCTTCATGCTGAATATTTCCTACCTGTGAAGCATACTGCAAAACTTCTCCCTAGCGAACGGTGCAATCGCATATCTACAAGTCTAGCGAAAATCGATCAAGAAGGGATATGTTTCAGTAGAAATACAGATTCAGTTCAAATAGAATGAACAGATAGGAGAAGAGCCCATGCTGATACACTGTTCGCGCAAACTATATGACAGCCTTGCTTACCCAGTAGAGATACCCCTCGCTGAATATGAGACCTTGTACAGCTGGTATGGTTTGGCTTTCTATGATGATGAGTTCGAATCCTATATCATGCTCTATAACGAGGCTCATGCACTACCCATCGTTGTGCAGGTAGGAGAGAGCGACATTACAGGCTCTTTCCTGCTTGAAGCCATCCGTTTGGCCCTGCTCGACCAAGGTTATGACAGTGACCTTGTAACAAGGTATATCAAGGAGGGCCAAAGGGTAACCTTCGCCCCCAGTGGCAACCAAAACTCCCTTGCTAGGGCCAACAGGCTGATCGATTCGGCTTTCTCTCTGGATGGAGATATCTGGAAAGCAGGAAAGACGCTTTCCGAACGTGAGGTAACCTACAAGAAAAGACGCATCGTCCCCTCTCTTGCAATGAAGGAGGCCTTGGAGGCAGAAAGTAAGGAAATACTAAGATCTCTGTATATGGTAGTACCCTTACACGTCACCTTACGACTCACTTCACGCTTCAAGGTATATAGGGATTTTCTGGTACCAATAACCATCACATTTGCAGAGATTCACGAGATGCTGCAAATTGGGTTCGGATGGGATGATATGCACCTGCACGTATTCAAAATAGGGCGCCATATTAGGATTGGCAAACCCTCCAATTTTTCTGAGATGTTTGAGTCTGGAGAATTTGTCGATGAGCATATAATCCATTTGGGAGACCTCTCGTCCGGCATCAAGAGTATCTTGTATCTCTATGATTTTGGGGATGGATGGGAGCACACCATCAGGATAGGCAAGCGAAAATTGCAAGCTGAAAAACCTCTTGTACTCTGCACCGGTGGTGAGGGCGACTCCCCCTGGGGGGATTGTGGGGGCCCCTATGGCTACGAGGAGATGGTCGATATCCTCTCAGACCCTGAGCATGAGCAGTATGAAACTATCAACGACTGGGTCGGGGAGCGTGATCTGCAACGTTTCAAGAAAAATCAGATCAACTACATGCTGGAGAGGCTTCTCTAACATTCATAACAATCTCCTCCATTCTTCTCCACCCCATATTGATTCGAAGCTGCCCATTATCCTATACTTTGAACGTTCAAAGTAGGAGGTTGTACATGAAACGATTCTTTCTTATCACACTTGTTTTGTCAGTTGTCCTTCTGGGTTGTCAGAAGGTTGAAAATACACAGGGCTCCTCATTCTCATCGGAGAACAAGATGTCAGTGGTTACCACCATCGGCATGATCGGTGATGTCGCTGCCAACATCGGGGGGGAACGGGTTGATGCCTACTCCATGATGGGCGCAGGGGTAGACCCTCATCTCTACAAGGCAAAGGCAGGAGACCTGAACAGGCTCAACAAAGCTGACCTGATCCTGTATAACGGCCTTCATCTGGAAGCGAAGATGGGTGATGTGCTGGAACAACTATCAAAGACGAGAAACATCAAGGCGATCGAGGACGGGATTACAGAAGATACTCTGATTATTACCGACCAGGCCCATGATCCGCACATCTGGTTTGATGTCAGCAACTGGATGATAGCTTCCAATATCATCCTTGAGGCCCTGATACGAACAGACCCCGATGGTGAAGCATATTACCGTGAGAATCACGCCATCTACTTGCAGAAGTTGAAAGATCTCGATGCTTATACAAAGGAGAAGGCTTTTACGATACCCGAAGAGCGTCGTATCCTTATAACAGCACATGATGCCTTCAACTACTTCGGACGGGCATATGGTTTTGAGGTAAAGGGACTGCAGGGTATCAGTACTGTTGACGAAGCGAGTACCTCCGATGTCCGTGAACTCGCTGATTATATTGCTGAAAACAAGATCCGGTCCCTGTTTGTCGAATCTTCAGTCTCGGACAAAAGTATCAGGGCTTTGCAAGCCGCTGTCAAATCGAGAGGTTGGAATGTTGAGATCGGGGGCGAACTCTTCAGTGATGCCATGGGAAACACAGGAACATTTGAAGGGACCTATATCGGAATGGTTACCCATAATATAGACACTATAGTTGCAGGCCTATCCTTGGAGGAAAAACAATGAACAAAGAACTAGCGATTGATGCGGAAGATATCACCATCGCCTACCATGAGAAACCCGTTATCTGGGACGTTGATTTCCAAGTTCCCCCAGGCATCATGATGGCCATAGTAGGGCCCAACGGAGCAGGAAAATCGACCCTGCTCAAGGGGATTCTCGGTTTGGTGAAGCTGACTGCAGGAAAGGTAAGAATATTTGGAGATACCTATGAGAGACAGAGAAAGCTTGTCGGCTATGTACCTCAAAGGACAGGTGTGGACTGGGACTTCCCCACTACAGTACTCGATGTGGTGCTCATGGGCACCTATGGCAGACTCGGATGGATAAAACGCCCTGGCAAGACTGAGATATACCAGGCTACAGAAGCTTTGGAGAAGGTAGGGATGCGAGACTACTCCACCCGGCAGATCAGCCAACTCTCAGGAGGCCAGCAACAGAGGGTCTTCTTGGCAAGAGCTCTTACGCAAGATGCCGAGATATTCCTTATGGACGAACCCTTCCAAGGTGTTGACGCCGCAACAGAGCGGACTATCATCGCAATATTGAAGGAACTCAAGCACGCTGGAAAAACTGTGGTAGCCGTGCACCATGACCTGCAGACAGTTCCCGAATATTTCGATTGGGTGACCCTGCTCAATGTGAGGCGGATAGCAGGAGGCCCTGTAAAAGAGATATTCACCAACGAGAATCTCCGCAAGACATATGGAGGAAAGCTCTCCTTCCTGGAAGAAAAAGAGTCCTCCTCTCCAGTGGAAATCACTCCCTCCAAAGGAGAACAGCCATGATCTTCCTAGCTGATTATACCCTTAAAATAGTTGCTTTGGGATCAGCGCTCCTAGGGATTGTAGCAGGGTCCCTAGGTACGTTTGCCGTCCTACGAAAACAGAGCCTCCTAGGCGACTCCATATCCCATGCGGCTCTGCCTGGAATAGTACTTGCCTTCATGATCACAGGAAGCAAAAGCTCCCTCATCCTTTTGTTGGGTGCAGCTGTTGCCGGCTGGATCGGATCCTACTTCATCCTTGGGATCATACGCCACTCAAGGATCTCCAGTGATGGGGCACAAGGGGTCATCCTAAGTGTATTTTTCGGAATCGGGCTGTTGCTGCTTACCTACATCCAGTCACAACCGAACGCTGCACAAGCGGGTCTGGACAAGTATCTGTTTGGCCAAGCGGCTGCATTGCTCAAAGAAGACCTGTGGATAACGGTGATTTTCGGCACTGTGGCTATCATATGCATGGCTCTCTTCTGGAAGGAGTTCAAGCTGATGACCTTCGACCCGATCTACGGGCAGAGCCTTGGATTCTCGGAGAGGGCTACCGACTTGATGATTACCGCTCTGATAGTCATTGCAATAGTAACCGGCCTGTCTACTGTCGGGGTCATACTCATGAGCTCCATGCTGATCGCTCCTGCATCTGCTGCCCGGCAATGGACCAACAAGATGGGGGCCATGGTAGTGCTCAGTGCATTCTTTGGCGCCCTTGGCGGAGTGGCTGGAGCTCTGCTTTCAAGCCTTATCCCCAACCTTCCGACAGGCCCGGCAATTGTCCTCTGCTTGACTGCAATAGTCATCCTATCCTTATTGCTATCACCTAACCGGGGCATTCTTGCCCGCTCAGCCCAACGCTACCGGAACAGGTTTGCATTCTCCTTACAAAAGCTGTTGCTCGACCTGTATCACTTGGAGGAGAACCATACTGATGGCGAGAGGGCCCACAGCATAAAGACAATCTCGCTCATCCGCAGTCGGGAAGGGAACATACGCATTGCCCTGCAAGCTCTCGAGTCCAACAACTGGGCAACTCAAACTGACGAGAAGCTATGGACCCTTACACAGGATGGCCGCATACAAGCGGAAAAACTACTGAACAAAGGGGAGGAAAACTTATGATCGGTGAAATTATTCTTATAGCGATATTAGTTTCAGCAGCCTGTGCGATACCGGGGGTCTTCCTCGTCTTGCGAAAGATGGCCCTTATGAGTGACGCCATAAGCCATGCAGTCCTTCCCGGTATAGTCATTGGCTTTCTGATGACCCGCTCACTCTCCTCCCCTCTGCTCTTTGTCGGTGCTGTAGGTACCGGCTTGTTGACAGTCATCCTGACCGAAAGCCTTGTGAAGACAGGACTGGTCAAAGAGGATGCTGCAATAGGGTTGGTATTTCCAGCACTCTTCAGCATCGGAGTGATCCTGGTCAGCAGATATACAGGAAATGTCCATCTGGACATCGATGCCGTTCTGCTGGGAGAGCTGGTATTCGCCCCGCTGGACCGCATCTCCTTTCTCGGATACGACATTGGCCCGAGAACTGCCTGGGTCATGGGGATAATTCTCCTGCTGAATATAGGGGTCCTCGCCCTCTTCTTCAAAGAGATGAAGATAGCGACCTTTGACCCTGGCCTCTCCAAGTCCTTGGGATTCTCCCCTGTCCTGCTGCAGTACATCCTCATGATAAGTGTGAGCATAACCACTGTCGGTGCATTTGATGCCGTAGGATCGATTCTTGTAGTAGCGCTTATGATCGCTCCGGCAACCACTGCCTACCTGCTGACTGATGATCTGAAAACCATGATCATCCTCTCGGTGATAATCGGGATAGTCTCTTCAGTTTTGGGATTCCTAATCGCTTGGGCCCTTGATGCTTCTGCTGCAGGGGCTATGGCAAGCATGTGCGGTGTGGCATTTCTCCTTGCATTCCTCTTTGCTCCGGACCGAGGGTTGCTCTCCCAGATCCGAAGGAAGCACTCCCAAAAGCTGGAATTTGCAGTTACGATGCTCACCATCCACCTGTCCCATCACCGTTCCGAGAAGCAGTGTGACTTGGAGTGTCATGAACAGCACCTGACCGAGCACATCAACTGGGACAGGCATTTTGCAAGCCAAGTGGTCAGAAAAGCCATTGGGGATGGGATGATCTCATCTTCACAAGGGCTGCTCAAGCTCACACAGGCCGGAGAGCAGAATGTAAAAACAGCAATGATGGAGTAGCATGATGAAAAACAAACCAACCCAGACGGTCGAAGACTATTTGAAGAGTTTGCTTAGGTTATCAGACTTTGATGAGGAGCTCTTCGTCCCGATGGGAACCTTGGCACGCTATCTCAACCTGACCGCTGGTACTATCACTACCATGGTAAAGCGGTTTGTAGAGGATGGTTGGATTGAGTATCAGAGCCGGAAAGGTTGTCGCCTCACAGAGAAAGGCCTCACTCTTGCACTGCAACAGCAACGGAAGCACCGTCTCATCGAACATTTTCTGACCAACACGCTCATGATGGATGTTGATGATGTCCATCATGAAGCTGAGGTGCTGGAGCACGCTCTATCGGACAAGGTATTGGCCTATATGGATGAGTTTCTAGGATACCCAGAGAAAGACCCTCACGGGCAGCCCATCTTCAGAAGTGTTGGAGAGTATCGCTCTTACAAACAGGCGTAAACACGATTAGAGCAAAGAGTGCAACCCTTTCCTCTCAGGGGTCCTATCCCCATCCTTCCTAGCAATCGCATTTGCCCAAGTCTTTTCAGTCGATGCAAGAAAGAACTGGAACAACGGCTCAAGGTCCTCATCTTTGTCATAAGATCGCAAGCTATCGAAATACTGGCTCCGGTCCTCTTCATAGACGATAAGCGGAGGGTGGCCGTTGATCATAAGAAAGTAGTTGAGTAGGGTGCGTCCTACGCGTCCATTGCCATCTGCAAATGGGTGGATATATTCAAAACGGGCGTGAAAATATGCCCCAGCCTTGAGAAGTTTTTCCGCTCCTGTTTCGCCACTGACATTGAGATCTGCCAACTCAGACAGAAGAGAGTCAATATCCTGGGCAACTTCTCCTGGAGAAGAACCCACTTCCAGCATCCCTGTGACATAATCATGCTTCTTGAACTCACCGGGACGCTCCCCCCTTTCAATATATCTGCGTTCATCATAGGTCCCAGCAGTTAGGATTGCATGGGTCTCCTTGACCAAATCTCTAGTGACAGGCTCTTTATTCAAGATCTTCGGAACTAAGAACTCATAGCATGTCTTCTGGTTTTGCTGTTCAATAAGGGTGCGGATATTTCCTGTGAACGAGCTGACCTTGTCATTATGAAAGATTTCTCGTGTATCGTTGTACGTTACAGCTTCATTCTCTATCTTCCCAGAGTGATAGGCAAACAACACTCGAAAGCTGTCGAGATGCTGCTTTAGTGATGCTGCTGTTTCTATTGCAAAGCCCTTCCAAAGAAGGACTGCTTTGTGGTACGTGCTTTCTGATCGCATGCGGCGGGCCCCTTATACTCCAAGTATAGCATACCAATCGCGCTTTTCAGGGTGAAGAATCATACAACCAAAGGCATTCACACCAGAGGACTGTGATCAATTCGACGCTTGCACACCTTCATCAATTGGATTACAGTACTTCGTATCATGAGCAGACAGGCAAAACTGATGACAACCGGATCCATACAAGGACATATCATCCGATTTGCCATCCCGATATCCCTTGGGAATCTCTTCCAACAACTCTATAACACAGCCGACTCCGTTGTCGTGGGAAACTTCCTAGGCAAGGAAGCCCTCGCTGCAATCACCTCCTGCGGGTCTCTCATATTTCTCCTAGTGGGATTGGTCCAGGGAATTTTTGTTGGGGCCGGGGTGGTCATCTCCACCTATTATGGTGCCGGCGATCTCAAGGCGGTCAATAAAGCCATCCATACGACCATAGCTTTCAGCCTCTGCAGTTGTGTTGCCCTTACCATTTTAGGATACTTTTTCGCCCCGGTCATACTCGGCTGGATGGGCACTCCTCCCAATGTCTTCGATGATGCCAAAACCTATGTGCAGGTGTTCTTTTTGGGAATCAGCGCCCTGATACTCTACAATACGGCAGCTGGTATCCTGCAAGCTGTGGGTGACAGCAAGCACCCTCTCTACTTCCTGATTGTCGCTGCCCTACTGAACGTAGTGCTGGATGTGCTGTTTGTCGGTGTATTCAAGATGGGAATCGAAGGGACTGCCTTTGCGACCATCATCAGCCAATCAGTCAGTGTCTTCTTATCCTTCCGCCTCCTCTTCAAGAGTGATGACATCTTCAAAGTGGAGATACGGCAGATAGGGTTCAAGAAAGGGATGCTTCCAAAAATCCTCAGGATGGGAATCCCTTCA
>LFRM01312869.1_pt1 | contig 10313 bp, 11 predicted proteins | sample 618341 | NCBI WGS metagenome assembly LFRM01 (sample SAMN03654438, study PRJNA283298) | anaerobic digester metagenome | isolation source: pool of bioreactors CSTR01a, CSTR02a, and CSTR03a thermophilic anaerobic... | place: Denmark: Kgs. Lyngby | collected 2014-05-21 | reverse complement strand
ATAAAAAATTTTTCAGGAATTTTGGGTTTTGGGCTGTAAGGAGATAGCCGGGATTTGGTCACAGATGATACCATAGCAGCTCCCGCCACCCCTTTGGGAGAAGGAGGTATCGGCATTGTCCGTATTTCCGGGCCCGCTTCTGAAACCCTTTTAAAGAAACGATTCCTCCCCTCCCGTCCCATCGACAGATTTCATTCTCATCGTCTTTATCATGGAACAATCCTTTCTTCCGACGGCAAACCCCTGGATGAGGTGCTGGCTGTTGTAATGCGGAAACCCCGTTCCTATACCTGCGAAGATGTTGTTGAAGTCCAATGTCATGGGGGCCCTTTCGTTGTTCGCAAGATATTGGAAAGTTTTATCGTTGCCGGAGCTCGCCTGGCTGCTCCCGGTGAATTTACACTTAGGGCCTTTCTCAATGGGCGGATAGATCTGACCCGAGCTGAAGCGGTGATTGATCTGATTCGGTCCCGTTCCCAAAAAGCCGTCACCGTTGCGTTGCAGCAGTTGGAGGGGCGACTGGGAAACCATTTGGCCGAAATTCGCCAGGAAATTATTGAACTTCTTGTAATTATAGAGGCTTATGTCGACTTTCCGGAAGAAGACATGGCTACTCTTCATATGGATCAACTTGAAAAACAGTCCCTTGGCGTATTGCAGAAAATTGACAAATTATTGGATTCTTTTAATTTTGGCAGGGTTGCCAGGGAGGGGCTTGGCATCCTCCTTGTTGGTCGTCCCAATGTTGGAAAAAGTTCCTTGTTGAATTATTTGCTGGGGGAAGACCGGGCGATCGTGACTTCAATTCCCGGCACTACGCGGGATACCATCGAGGAGCTTTGGGCTCTGGATGGTTTTTCTCTCAGGTTAATCGACACCGCCGGGATTCACGACAGCAATGACCCTGTGGAAGCGGAGGGAATGAGGAGGACTCTGGAAAAGATTCGCTCCGCCGATCTGATTCTATTGGTTGTTGACGGAAGCAGGGACCTTGATGCCTTTGATGAAAAATCCCTTGACGCCTGTGATGTTTCGAAGACTGTTCTGGTTGTCAACAAATCCGACCTTGGCCAAAGGGAAGTAAAGGCTCCTTTTTCAACTCTTCCCAGGGTCAGGGTCTCCGCCTTGAGTGGCGATGGGATGGAAGATCTTAAAAAGATGATATTACACCAGGTAACCCGGAACTGTTCAGGGGGGGACATGGGTGAGTCGGCCATTCTTTCTTCCCGGAGGCACTGGGAATCCCTGAATCGTTGTCGCGGAAACCTGACCAGTTTCGTGGATTCTTTGGGAGCAGCCGTACCTTATGAATGTCTTGCCGTCGATCTTCGGGAAGCTGTTCAATCTATTGGTGAGGTCACCGGCGAAACCCTTCCCGAAGAAGTCCTGAATCGCATATTCAGCCGATTTTGCATAGGAAAATAGAATTGTTTCACGTGAAACCCATGTTGAAACTCGTTCCCCCTCAAAAGACTCTTCCTAACCGCCATGGCAAAAAATATATCCAAAACCTACCCTAAAAACTATGATGTGATTGTGGTCGGAGCGGGACACGCGGGGTGTGAGGCGGCGTTGGCGGCGGCCCGTCTTGGTTGCCCTACCCTTCTCCTGACTATGCACATTGATACCGTTGCCCAAATGTCGTGCAATCCGGCTATCGGGGGTCTGGCCAAAGGGCAGTTGGTCAAGGAAATTGACGCTCTGGGTGGGGAGATGGCCCTCAATATCGATGCGGCGGGGATACAGTTCCGGATTCTGAATACCAAAAAAGGCGCGGCGGTCAGATCCTCCCGCGCCCAGGCTGATCGGCGGCTTTACCATCAGCGCATGCGCCGGGTTCTGGAAGACCAGGAAAACCTGGATTTGAAACAGGGCCATGTCATTCGCCTCGGAATCGAAGCTGACCGGGTATGCGGGGTGGAGATCGCCGAGGGGGTTTTTTTTGCAGCCAGGAAGGTGGTTGTGACAACAGGAACCTTTATGCGGGGCCTGATACATATCGGTTTGAATCATTTTCCCGGCGGCCGGGCGGGGGAGCCGCCTTCCGTCGGTTTGTCGGAGCAGTTGACATCCCTGGGAATGACGGTAGGCCGTTTAAAAACAGGGACCCCTCCCCGTCTTGACAGCAGATCCATTGATTTCTCCCGCTTGGAGCCACAGTACGGGGACCCTTTGCCAAGGCCATTTTCCTTCCTCCACCAGAAGTTGGTGGTCGACCAGGTGCCCTGTTTCATTACCTACACCAACAACAAGACCCACGAAGTCATTGTCTCGAATCTGGACCGCTCTCCTCTTTACAGCGGGGTGATAGAAGGTGTCGGTCCACGCTATTGCCCTTCCCTCGAAGACAAAGTGGTCCGTTTCCCCGAAAAAGAACATCATCAGATTTTTCTGGAACCGGAGGGCAGGGAGAGTCGAGAGATCTATCCCAATGGGATTCCCACCTCCCTTCCGACCGATGTCCAAGTGTCTTTTTTGAGAACGATTCCGGGGCTTGAAAAGGCTGAAATCGTTCGCTTCGGATATGCCATAGAGTATGATTACGCCGATCCGATTCAATTGAAACCCACTTTGGAAACCCAGGCAGTATCGGGCTTGTACCACGCCGGTCAAATCAACGGCACCTCGGGTTATGAAGAAGCCGCCGCCCAGGGATTGGTAGCGGCAATCAACGCGGTCCTGGCAATCAGGGAAAGAGACCCATTGATCATCACCCGGGACCAGGCCTATATCGGGGTGCTGATAGATGATTTGGTCAGTCTGGGAACCAATGAACCATACCGGATGTTTACCTCGCGGGCGGAATATCGGCTTCTTTTAAGAGAGGATAACGCCGATCACCGATTGACGGAAAGGGGTCGGGACATCGGCCTGGTCAGTGATGAGCGTTATGCGGTTTTTCAGGGAAAAATGGCCGGCTTGGCAAGGGGGGAAAACTTGATGAAAACAATCCGCCTCGGTCCCGGAGACAAAGTGGCGGCGGAATCCCTCGGACTGGGCCAAATAACCAACGGTTATTCCCTGGAGGAACTGCTGCGGCGGCCGGATGTCACCATGGAGAAGTTGCTTTTCCTGAATCAGGAACTGGCCACACTGCCTGAAGACATACGCGAACAATTGGAAATCAAAATCAAATATGAAGGGTACATCCAGCGGCAGTACCAGCAGGTGGAACGTTTCAGAAAATCGGAAAATGTACCCATTCCCGAGGACATGAATTACGACGGCATCCTGGGCCTAACCGCTGAGGTCCGGGAAAAACTCAAACGGGTGCGGCCGGTGACCTTGGGCCAGGCTTCGCGAATCCGGGGCATGACACCGGCGGCGGTGGCCATTCTCTCCATTGTCCTGCGCAGGGGTTGAGGTGCCTTTGACGAGAAAATTGCTGAAGATTCAACTGCCATCCATCGGCATTGAACCCACCGATAATATTCTGGAACCTTTGGCAATCCTTTTAGAAGAGCTTTATCGTTGGAATTCGGCAATTAACCTTACCGCCATCAATTCACCCCAGGAAGCGGTTGAAAAACATATTATTGATTCGCTGACCCTTCTGCCGTTTTTGCCCAGGGAAATAAAACTTTTGGATGCCGGTTCTGGAGCGGGTTTTCCGGGGTTACCGTTAAAAATCTGTCGCCCGGATATAACCGTTTTTTCGGTTGAGGCATCGAAAAAAAAAGTATACTTTCAACGGGAAGTCATTCGCAGACTCAAACTTCAAAATTTTTTACCCCTCCCGGTGCGTCTGGAAAACCTGCGCTCTTCTCACCCCGAACTGCCCCTTGTCGACGTGGTGGTTTCAAGAGCCTTGGGCAGTACCACCGATTTGGCACAAACAACCTCGGGGTATCTGAAGGGTGGGGGATACCTCATTGTTATGAAAGGTGCCGCCGGGAATCGTGAAGCGATGGATTGGCAGGAAAAAGATTCAGGCCTTTTCCTCGAGGACATTCATGAACTGAACCTTCCGGTATCGGGCGCCGCAAGAAAAATCCTGGTATTCAGAAAAAGACACTTTTAGCCTCCGCTCTCCTGTGAACTTGCCGGGGGATCAAATACCAAACATATTCACACCAGTATCGCTCCATTGGGGAATCCGGTGCCACGTATGACTGGCTTGGCAACCGCAATATCCCTAAAGATCCTGAAAAAAAAGGTTTGGAATCTCTGGCCGTTTGGGGGATTTTTAAAAGCGAGGCTAAAACAAGTGAGGATGTGCAAGTATTTGACAGGATCACGTAACGCACCCTGTGGGTCTAAATCGCTTTAATAGGCATTCTGCCAGGATATGCAACAGGTCAAATGGGGAATATGCCATGATTAAAGGTTCTCTAAAAAAGAGCAAAGGCTGGAGAGCATGAATCGGATTTTCGCCATAGCCAACCAAAAGGGGGGGGTGGGGAAGACGACCACGGCCCNNTCGACCACGGCCGTGAACCTGGCCGCTTCGCTGGCCGTTGCCGAAAAGAGGACCCTCCTGTTGGATCTGGACCCGCAGGCAAATGCGGGGAGTGGCTTTGGGTTGGAAAAAAAGTCAATAAAAACAAGTATATATAATTTATTGGAAGGCTCGGTGGCGGTCTCCGAGGTTATCGTCAAAACCCAATTGCAATACCTGGATATCCTTCCCTCCAACGATGATTTGATCGGGGCTGAAATCGAGTTGGTGGAGGTGAAAAATCGTGAACGGGTCCTGAAAAACGTCCTTTTCGGCATTTGCGAGAATTACGACTACATATTGATCGATTGTCCTCCCTCTTTGGGCCTTCTAACCGTGAATGCCCTCTCTGCAGCAAAAGCGGTTTTGATTCCGGTCCAGTGTGAATATTATGCCATGGAGGGATTGAGCAGTCTGGTCAGAACCATCGAGTTGATTCAAAACAGATACAATCCCTGCCTGACGATCGGCGGCATCGTTCTGACCATGTATGACGGAAGGAACAATCTTTCCAAGCAGGTCAGCGACGAGTTGCACCGGTACTTTCCCAAAAAGGTGTTTGAAGCCATTATCCCACGAAATGTTCGGCTTTCCGAAGCTCCCAGCCATGGTCTGCCGGCACTCCTCTATGATGTTTCCTCCAAAGGTGCCAGGGCTTACCTGGAGCTGGCCCAAGAGATAATCGACAAGGGGTTGTGATCATGGTTAAAAAAATCGGTCTTGGCAGGGGTATGGGGGCGCTTCTCGAAACGATGGAGAATCATGAAGGCAGCAAGTATTATCTGTGCCCCATCGAAGAGATTCGCCCGAACAGCAACCAGCCCAGAAAGCATTTTGATCAACAGAAACTGGACGAACTGGTGGCTTCTATCCAGGAAAAAGGCATCATTCAGCCTCTCCTGGTAAGAAAAATGGAAGGTTTTTTTGAAATCGTGGCCGGGGAAAGGCGCTGGCGAGCGGCCCAGAAAGCGGGGCTTCTCGAGATCCCGGTCATTATCGAATCCATCGGGGAGGAAGCCTCTCTGGAGATAGCGCTGATCGAAAACCTTCAGCGGGAAGACCTCAACCCCATTGAAGAGGGAGACGCTTATCGTTTTCTGATAGAGAAATATGGGTTTTCCCAGGATGAGGTGGCGAGAAGGGTCGGCAAGGAGCGAAGCACCGTCGCCAATGCCCTGCGTTTGCTGAAGTTGCCGGAGGATGTGCGCAAAGATGTGGTATTGTCCCGTTTGTCCATGGGGCAGGCGCGCGCCCTGCTTTCACTTGATTCGGAGGAGGACATCCGCGAAGCGAGAGACACCGTTGTAAGCAAAGAACTCTCGGTGCGGGAAACGGAGAGCCTGGTCAAAAGAATCAAGAAAAAAAGTTCTTTTGGGACAAGAAGGCAGGTACCGGGCCCGCCCGCGGAAATCGAGGAGTTGTCCGGTCGTCTCAAGCAGGTACTGGGAACCAAGGTCCGAATTCAGCCCAGGGGCAGAGGGGGGAAAATAGAAATATCCTATTTTTCCGCTCAGGAATTGAATCGTCTTCTGATATTGCTGGGTATTTGAAATATTTGAAGAGAGGTTGATGCCAGAGAGGGGATAAAACGTTCGGACGGGGGGACAAAAAAGACATCGCCAAAGAGAAGGACAAGGGCAAGGGGGAGGTAGAGGCTTTCCTGGGGGCCGGCAGCAGTTTCGAGGGAAAGCTGGTGTTTGAGGATATCGTCCGTCTGGATGGGGATTTCAGCGGAGAAATCGTTTCCCGGGGGACCTTGATTATTGGTGCGGAGGCCAATGTCAAAGCGGAACTCAAGGTGGATACCCTGATCATGAGTGGTGCCTTCCAGGGTAACATTGAGGCGATCACCAGAGTGATATTGAGAAAACCGGCCCGGATAACGGGCAATATCGTCACCCCGATGCTGTTGGTGGAGGAGGGGGTAATCATTAACGGTAGCCTGGAAATGAGAGAGAAATCGGAGATGCGGACCGAACAGGATTGAGGGGAAAAGGACACCGATAGCCCGTGGCTTTGTTGGAGAGATTCATGCGGCGGCAATCCGTTTCCCCCCAAAAGAAGTTGACATCCGGCAAGGCATATGTTAGCTAAACGATGCCTTTTCAGCTCGATTTATAAACTTCCGGACAGATTTTAAATAGAATGGCCTCCGGAGTGTTTTCCGGCGCCATTCCCCGTTCAGAGAGGTGCTCCTTGCTTGAGATCAATATAACCCTCCTGATTCAATTCATAAATTTTATATTCCTCATTGTTGTCCTGAATTTTATCCTTTTCCGCCCTTTGCGGGGAGTCCTTCAGAAACGCCGTGCCGAACTGAGTGAATCCCATGCCAGAGTGGCGGTTCTGGGCAAGGATGTGCAGACCAAGCTGAGCCTCTATGAGGCCAAGTTGGATGGAGCCCGGAAAAAGGGGGCGGAAATTAAAAACGGGCTGCGGCAGGAGGGCCTCGTTGAAGAACAGAGGATGGTCGAGGAAGCCGAAATGGCCGCGCAACAGAAGAAGGAATCGATTCGGGAACAAATTATAGCCGAAACTGGCGCGGCCAAAAAACAACTCAAGGCACAGGTTGATTCGCTGGCCAGGGAAATAACGGAAAAAGTCCTGGGCAGGGCGGTTTGAACAGGACGCCCGTGAAGCATGGAAAGAAAGAGATGTCCATGAAGAAAAAAAATATCCTGACCATGATCCTTGCCGCAGCCATGATTACCTTCTTTGCCTCTCTGGCCATGGCAGCCGGCGATGGTCACGGTGCCTCCAAGGAAGTTCTGCTGAAAGATTTTATCTACCGGACCATCAATTTTGCAGTTATGGCCGGCATCATCTATTATTTTGTCGCCAAGCATTTCAGGAAGGCGATGGCCGACCGGCGTCAGAAGATTGAAGCGGAGCTGCACGAGGCGCGTACCGCTCGCGCTGAGGCGGAGGCCAAATATCAGGAGGTGACCGTTAAATTGCAAAAAGCCTCCGATGAGATTGAAAACATTCGTCTCTCCATTCAACGGGAGGGCGAGATCGAAAAGGAAAAGATCATTGCCAATGCTCAGCAGGCGGCGGGGAAGATCCGCGCCGATGCGGAAAAAGTGGCCGCCCGGGAAATCGACAGGGCGCGAAATGAGTTGCGCCAGGAGGCCTCCCATCTGGCCATTGTTCTGGCAGGGGAGCTGATCCGCAAGAACGTCACCACCGAAGACCAGGAACGTTTTGTCAGCGAATACCTTAAGAATGTAGGAGAACTCCATTGAGTATCAACGCGATACCCAGGCGTTATGCAAAGGCCTTGGTCGGGTTGGCCGAGGATCCACAGAGATTGGAGCAGTTCGGCCGCGAGCTGGATATGGTGGAAAAGATTTTTTCGGACCATCGGCAACTGCGAAACATGCTGATCTCCCCAACCTATTCCCTGGCGAAGAAAAAGGGTCTCCTGGGCGATTTCCTCGGTCTTCTGGACCTTTCCGAGGAGGGGAAGCATTTTTTCGGGCTTCTTCTGGAAAAGGACAGACTCAAGTTTCTAACCCAGATCACTGTCTGCTACCACCGGCTTGCCGATGAGAAAGCGGGCATTGAGAGGGCCTATGTTACCTCGGCCAGAAAGCTCTCCAAGGATCTGCGGGAACAAATCAAGGCGGTTCTCGAGCAGCAGACTGGCAAGAAGGTGGATCTGGAGGTCAAGGTGGACAATACCTTGATTGGTGGAATCCGCACAGAAATAGGCGGCAAAGTGGTGGACGGCAGTATCTTGACCCAACTGAAAAGGATGGAAGATACCTTAACAAAGGGGTGATGTGGTCCTATGGAGATAAGAGCGGAAGAAATCAGTGCGATCATAAGGAAGCAGATCAAGGACTTTGGTCGTGAGGTTGAAGTCAGTGAAACCGGAACCATCATCTCCGTTGGTGACGGCATCGCGCGAATTCATGGGCTTGATAAAGCGATGGCGGGAGAGCTGCTCGAGTTTCCCGGCGAGGTCATGGGGATGGTTCTAAACCTCGAAGAAGACAATGTCGGGGCGGCCATTCTTGGGGAAGCGGAGCACATCAAGGAAGGGGACATCGTCAAACGCACCAAACGTATCGTCGAGGTGCCGGTTGGCGAGGCTCTTTTGGGGCGTGTTGTCAACGGCATCGGCCTGCCGATTGACGGCCTGGGTGAGATAGCCGCTGACCACTACAGCCAGGTGGAGATCAAGGCTCCGGGGATCGTCAAGCGCAAATCGGTTCATGAACCGATGCAGACCGGTCTCAAAGCCATCGATTCGATGGTTCCCATCGGCCGTGGCCAGCGTGAATTGATCATCGGCGACCGCCAGACCGGAAAGACCGCTTTGGCCATCGACGCCATCATCAATCAAAAAGGCCAGAACATGGTCTGTATCTATGTCGCCATCGGCCAGAAGCGTTCCACAGTTGCCCAAGTGGTCGACAGACTGAAGAAATTCGGCGCCATGGAATATACCATCGTGGTCGCCGCCACCGCCTCCGAGCCGGCACCGCTGCAGTTCATCGCCCCTTACACGGGGGCGACCATGGGGGAATTCTTCCGTGATAACGGCAAGCATGCCCTTTTGATCTACGACGACCTTTCCAAACAGGCGGTGGCCTATCGCCAGCTTTCACTGCTTCTTCGCCGCCCACCGGGACGCGAGGCCTACCCCGGCGACGTTTTCTACCTCCACAGTCGGCTTTTGGAAAGGGCCGCCAAGCTTGACGATGGACTCGGGGCCGGCAGTCTGACCGCCCTCCCGATCATCGAAACCCAGGCCGGTGATGTTTCGGCCTACATCCCGACCAACGTCATTTCCATTACCGACGGCCAGATCTTCCTGGAGAGCGACCTTTTCTATTCCGGTGTGCGCCCGGCGATCAACGTCGGCCTTTCGGTTTCCCGCGTCGGCGGCAGCGCCCAGATCAAGGCGATGAAGCAGGTTGCCGNNCAGGTTGCCGGTACCTTGCGCCTATCCCTGGCGCAATACCGGGAAATGGCGGCTTTCGCCCAATTTGGTTCCGATCTGGATGCTGCCACCCGGAAGCAGCTACATCGTGGGGAAAGGCTGGTGGAGATCCTCAAACAGCCCCAGTACAAGCCGATCCCGGTCGAAAAACAGGTCATGGTCATTTATGCCGCCAACAATGGTTATGTCGATGGCTATCCGACCGCCGCTCTGCGCCGCTATGAGGACGAGCTCTTTTCCTTCATGGATGCCAAGCATGGTGACCTGCTTACCGACTTGGCCGAGAAAAAGGCCATTGATGCCGCCCTCGAGGATCGAATCAAGTCCGCGTTGAATGAGTTCAAGGGACAGTTTGCGGTTTAGTTACTTCACAGAAGGTGCGGATAAATGGCCAGCCTGAAGGATATCAAGAAGCGGATCAGCTCCGTTAAAAATACCCAGCAGATCACCAAGGCAATGAAGATGGTCTCCGCGGCCAAGCTGCGCAGGGCACAGCAGGCGGTTCTGGCAACCCGTCCCTACGCGGAAAAAATGGGTGTCATCATTGCCAACCTGGTGCCCCAGGTTAAGGAGTTCTCCCACCCCCTGCTCACGGAGCGTCCCAAAGAGCGGGCCCTCATTCTTCTGCTGACCGGGGACAGGGGCTTGTGTGGTGGCTTCAATGCCAATATTTCCAAAGCTGTGGAAATATTTGTCCGCACCAACCCGGAGAATTTTCAGCATATCGATATCGCCATAATTGGGCGCAAAGGGAACGATTACCTCAAGCGACGCTCCGGCATGAATATCGTCAAGGTTTATGAGAATATCACCGCAGATATCAATTATCAGACTGCGGCGCTTCTTGCCGAGGAGCTTTCCACAGCCTACACAGAAGAAAAATACGACGTCATTTACCTTTAATACAACAATTTCCGGAGTGTT
>LFRM01138545.1_pt1 | contig 10314 bp, 7 predicted proteins | sample 618341 | NCBI WGS metagenome assembly LFRM01 (sample SAMN03654438, study PRJNA283298) | anaerobic digester metagenome | isolation source: pool of bioreactors CSTR01a, CSTR02a, and CSTR03a thermophilic anaerobic... | place: Denmark: Kgs. Lyngby | collected 2014-05-21 | reverse complement strand
ATCTTAATGCGATCAATCATATAATAGTGATCATTTCCTATTTTGATACCCTTTTCATCCACAACGATAGAAACGCGATCCACAGTTTTTCTGTACTTCACAAAGTACACAATCAGAACAAGAAAAGGAACACCAGAAGCAATTATAATTATAATATACTCCTTCATCATCAGCCCAAGTAGTACCAAAAGTGATGTGACAACTACCACCAACAGTACAAGAACCAGTGGCATACGATTCTTCTGTTTAACGTATAATTCAATGTCTAGTACTTCATCATCCGACTGTACACGCGCAACACGATACAGACGCAACGTCAGTTCATTGAAATCATGCTCACCCATAAAAGTAAGTTCATATCCACAGTGTTTGCTTCATTCGTAAGCTTCAAANNATTCGTAAGCTTCAAGTTCAATGCACTGATACCATTCGCAGTTCGCGTAATCGTACCATCGGCTTCTAAATCCGCATACACCGCATTAAATAATTCCTTCTTACGATAATTCACAATTAAACGATTCGATTCAAAGTTAAACTCATAATCCTGTTTCGTCAGTGTTGAATACAATGCGAAGGCTGTCAGTAATATAAATAGTAGAATAACTATTATTAATATTAATGTATCTCTTAAATCATATAAGTAAGGCACAAAATTGAAGAATAAATCCGCAAGAAATGCAAAGGCAAGTACAGTGAAGATTAAAGAATAAGCCAGAAAAGATACATTCATTAATCGACGTCCCAAAGACATCCTTACAATATGATCTTCCTCAACTTCAGAAAATCCCATAATGAATCCAACATAGTAAATACACTGAATCACTAAAGCGACAATCGCAAGTAAACTAATCGATTTGAATCCCTTTAAGACACGAAAATCCCGATTAATATAATACCCATCATCATAATAATCCGCAGAAAACGACATATCAGTCCCATCTGAATTAAAGGTAAATGTATCATAATCAATGACCTCACCATAATAATCCAAACCTACATACTGATAATCCTTATCGGTTTTAACGATAATAGATTCACCCATAACATCGACACCTTCAATAGAAGTAACTCTTACTTTACCATTTTGAGTTAATGTAATTCCAGGCCCATCATTATAAGCAATGGGTTCCTTAACACCATTCTATACGATCACACTAATAAAAGTGATTGTGAGCGCAATGTTAATAAAAAAACGAACATTAAATCTCTTCATAGACACTACCTTCTTCCCATAATAAGTTTACACCAATTAGCCATATATCATTATGGAAATGATACCAAAGACTACTCTGGCGATACGAGTTCTTTAACGACTCGCGCAGGATTCCCTACAAGTACCACATTATCGCCAAAGGACTTAGTTACAACAGATCCTGCACCGACAACCACGTTATCACCCAAAGTTACACCAGGGCATACGATAACACCACCACCAAGCCACGCATTGTCACCAATCGTGATTGGAATACCAAATTCAAGACCTGAATTACGCTCAATTGGATCCAGTGGATGCGTTGCGGTATACAACTGAACATTCGGACCAAACATACAATTGTCCCCAATAACTACAGGACACACATCAAGAATAATCGTACCAAAATTGGAAAAGAAATTTTCACCAACAGTGATATTAAAACCATAATCAACACGAAGATCTGGCTCAATATTTAAATACTCACCCGTCGACTTAAAAAGATCCTTCAATAAGTAACTACGCTTTATAGCGTTCAATTCATTATTGATATTCTTAACCGATAAACGAGACTTCCTACGAAGTTCGACTAACTCCGAACACCCCGCATTATACATTTCACCGTTAATCATTTTCTCTAATTCACTCATGTGTCTCTCCTTGCCATTTGATGATGGAATCGTGAACATCTGATTTGAATGTAGGACTGAAAATATCCATCCACTCACAAACCATTTGATGTTTAAACCACGTTAACTGACGTTTCGCAAAGCGACGCGTATTACGCTTAATCAAATCACTTGTTTCAACCAAACTATTATTTCCCAGGAAATAATCCTTAAACTCACGATACCCAATCGACTGCATCGACTGAAGATCAAATACATTAGGATCATTACTATACAAAGCACTCACTTCTTCAACTAGGCCGTTCTCAAACATGAGATCGACTCTTGTTTCAATGCGTTCATAAACTTTCTTGCGATCCCCTTGAAGAAATAGAACCAAGGCATCGTACAATACGACATCCTTTTTATCTTGGTTTAAATCCTTACGCGTCTTCTCATGATACTTCACACTTTCAAGTGCACGCAGTATTCGCTTACGATTATTGGGATGAATTGATTCAGTACTCTGAGGATCAAGAGTTACAAGTTCCTGATACAAGACTTCAGTATCCCGATCATCTTCCACAATATCACCCTGATGCTCTAACTCAAAACGATAATCCTTAATCAGAGCATTTAAATAAAGACCCGTACCACCCACGACAATGGGAAGCTTCCCCTTCGCATAAATTAGATCAATAGCATTACGCGCATCCTCTTGGAACCGCGCCACATTATATGGCGTATGAATGTCCGTAACATCAATCAAATGATGAACGATACCCTCTCGCTCCTCAATGGGAGTCTTCGCAGAACCAACATTCAGCTCCTTATAGACCGCCACCGAATCAGCTGAAATAATCTCACCATTCAATTCATGCGCCAATTCAATTGCTAATGAACTCTTACCCGAAGCCGTTAGACCCGCAATCACCAGCACTTTTTTCATCGCTTAAATTCCTTAATGAGTTGATCATGTTCAACCGTGATAAACGTTGGGCGACCATGTGGACAATGGAATGGTTGCGCACATTCCCTTAACTGATCAATTAATTGAACCATCTCATCCATACTCATATATTCATTAAATCGAACCGAGGAATGACACGCCAATGTCGCAAGCACATTCTGACGAAGACTTTCCTTACGAATGTTTCGCTTGTCCTCAAACATATCAAGGATCTCATTCACGAATTCAGAAATCTCGTTCTCCTTAATCCACAATGGAACTGACCTAAGAACCAAAGCACTGTCGTCCATAGCCTCAAGAAGAATTTGAAATTCCTTAAATGTATCATTAATCTGATCCACTTCTTCCATGATTGCTTTACGACCCTCAAATACCATTGGAATCAATAAATCCTGAACAGGCGTTTGGTGATTCAATAGTTTATTCTGGAAGTATTCATATCGAACCCGTTCCATAGCGGCATGCTGATCCACAATATAAAGACCCAAATCACCCTGAGCAAGAATATACTTACCAGACATTTGAGAAAGAACACTCAGGGGTTCAATACGACTCACAAAGACAGGTTCTTCGACAGAGGTTTCAACGTGTTCTTCAATGTTGGTTTCGACACGATCATCGATGATAATATTTTCTTCTATAGAAACTATATCGTCAAAAGTCACAGGCTCTTCCTTAATGATAGGCATCGGAACTTTTTCAATCAGCCAATCCTTGAAGTCCTGTTGTTCCACTACTTCCTTGGGTTTAAAGACAATCTTTTGAGGACGCATTTTCTCATTCAACATACCCTCTAAAGTATTAAGAATCAATTCAATTAATACATCATCCTTAGATAAACGAATTTCCCACTTTGAAGGATGAACGTTCACATCCACAAGCTGTGGATCCACTTCAATGTTCATCACAACGATTGGATACCGATCATGAGGAATGTGACGACGATACGCATCCACGACAGCCTTTTGAGCCTTGGGTAGACGAATCATACGATCGTTAATGTACAACCAGATTGCATAACGGTTTGAACGCGTATGCTGAGGCAAAGCCATCACACCACTAATCTTAAAGTCATAGTTACGCTCGGAAAATTCAATCGAGTCAGTAGAAATATGAGAGCCATAAATACGATGGAACACATCACTCTGATCACCTCGACCGTACGAACGGAATGACAACTTATCATCCGTATGAAGAGTAAAGGAAATATGAGGATTTCCAATCGCAAATTTTTGAACAATATCAATAATAATTGAACTCTCATAATTCGTATTTTTAATGTGTTTCAGCCGTGCAGGCGTCTTCAAGAATAAGTGCTTAACAGAAATAGTTGTCCCTTGATTACGCGCAAAACGCTTAAACTCAAGTTGTTTCCCGTTATCGATATCAATAACGTGACCCTCATCACCCTGATGAGAACTCGCCACAACTCGTGTAACAGAAGCAATCGAAGGCAATGCCTCACCCCTGAAACCAAAGGTACTGATTTCGTTTAAATCCTGAGTATCATGAATCTTCGAAGTCGAATGACGATCAAAAGCACGCACTAAGTCATCCTTACCCATGCCTTCACCATCATCACTAACCTCAATCAACTCCATGCCCCCTTGCTTAACACGAATTTCAATGTGTTTCGCATGAGCATCAATGGAGTTCTCAACCAATTCCTTAATAATACCAGCTGGGCGTTCAACAACTTCCCCCGCCGCAATCATATTCGTAAGATGTTCATCTAGGACACGAATCTTACTCATTATTCATCACCTCGCAAAATTTCCTGTAGTTCACTCAACAACATGAGCGATTCAATCGGCGTAATCTTATCCGCATCAATTCTTAATAAGCGATCTTTCACGATTGAGTAATGTTGGGGTTCAACCTCAACAGATATAATCTTATTATCAATATTTACAGAAGACTTCGAAAGTTCCAGAACCTGTAAGTTCTGTGATGCTCGATCAATCAGTGATTTCGGTAAGTGCGCAAGACGCGCAACGTTAATACCATAAGACTGCTTAGCAGAACCATCAACGACACGATACAAGAACGTAACCTTCTCATTCTCTTCATACACTTCCACATGAACGTTCTTCATCCCAGGATACATGGACTCCAAAGCAACTAACTCATGATAGTGCGTTGAGAAAACAGACATACACGAAACAGACATATGAATGTACTCAAGTATTGCCTGAGCAAGAGCCATCCCATCATAAGTAGATGTACCACGACCAATTTCATCAAACAATATTAGAGAGTGTTTCGTCGCACGCGTCAAAGCTGTTTGTGCTTCCATCATCTCCACCATGAACGTCGACTGACCCATTAAAATATCATCACTTGAACCCATACGCGTAAAGATTTGATCCACGATTGATATATTCGCAAAATCACAAGGCACAAAACACCCAATCTGAGCCATAATTACATTCAATGCCAACATACGCATATACGTACTCTTACCACCCATATTCGGACCCGTAAGAATTAAGATTTTACGATCCTGATCAATTAAGACATCTGAAGCAATGTATTGATGGTCCACAAGACGCTGCGCTAAAACTGGATGCTTACCAGCCTTGATATCAATGATTGACTCACGGTTAAAGACCGGGCGCGTATAGCCAGGTAGTTTCGATACATCCGCAAGACTCAAGAGAATATCCAAATAGGCAATAGCTTCACCCACCGCATGAATTCCCTTCGAGAAACCCGCAACATATTCAGAATAATCCACAAACAATTGACTCTCAAGCTTAAGAATCGATTCACTCGCCTGAGAAATTTTTGTCTCATATTCCTGAAGTTCTTGATTAATATAACGCTCACCCGTAGTAAGTGTTTGTTTACGAATAAAGCCATGTTCCTCTTTAACGTTTTCAACCTGGCCCTTTGAGATTTCAATATAATATCCAAACGAACGGTTATATCCAACCTTCAAATTCTTAATACCTGTAATATCCTTTTGTTTCTGTTCATAAGCCAAGAGCCACTGACGACCCTTTTTAGTTAGACTCATTAATTCATCCAGTTCTTTATTGAGACCTGGTTTAAAGGTACGTCCTTCCTTCAGTGCGACAGGCGCATCATCATAGATTGTATCCTCCAAAGAATTCATAAGCGACGTCAGAGGATCAATGGAAAGAAAATCAAAAAGACCAATTGCCCTGAAGTTCTCTTGAACCATTTCAAAGACCTGAAGTGATTTTTTCAATCTCACAAAATCCTGAGCATTGTGTTTCCCACTCGCAAGACGCGCCACAACACGATGTATGTCATACGTATCCTTAAGCTGAGCTACAGATTCATCACTCAAGCGAAAATCATTAATTAGATATTCGATTTGATCCTGACGTTTCAGAATTAAATTTTCATTAATAAGCGGCTGCATCAAAACAGTTTTCAATGCACGCGCACCCATATTCGTTTGCGTACGGTTCAAGAAATGATACAAAGATAAATCCTTTGATTTTTGATGATCGATGAGTTCCAAATTACTCATGGCCGCAAAGTCCATTTTCAAATACGATTCATCATTTAATACTAAGACATCTGAAAGATGATCTAACTTACGCTTATGCGTATAGAAAAGATATTGATTCAAACGAGCCAAAGCAGATTCAATCGCACTATCAGCATGCTTTGTGTCCTTATCAATTTCATCTTCAATCGAAACATAAATATCAGTTTTAGATTCAATCTCATAAGCATCAAAACTACTGTTTACTACTAACTCTTTAACTTGAAATTGTTGGAGAGACTTGATTATTTCTAGTGGTTCATTAGGAATTCTTAAAGCACGGACATTCCCCGAAACCAAATCACACGAAACAATCGTTGCATAGACAAGATCCTGATGTATAGAAGCAATCTCACGCGTTTCACGATCTTCATCTTCAATATACGTACCCGGAGTGATAATCTCCACAACCTCACGCTTCACTATCCCAACAGCATCCTTAGGATCTTCCACCTGTTCTACAATCGCAACCTTATGGCCATTCGCTAGAAGCTTTTGGATGTAGGACTTTGCGGCATGATGAGGTACACCACACATTGGAGCCTTCGTATTATTACCAGCAGAGCGCTGAGTTAGAACTAAGTCCAATACTTTAGCGGCGGTTATTGCATCTTCGAAGAAGAGTTCATAGAAGTCTCCCAATCGATAAAACACCAATGCATCATTGGTGTTCTCCTTTATTTCCATATATTGTTTCATCATTGGCGTCAAATTATTCATTCTTCATTATCTTCCTTTATAACACGGTTCATTAAAGCATTATTAATTTCATTTTGTACAATGTAAGAAGCTGATCCAAAACTAAGGATGAACCCAGAACGCGTCTCCACGATTCGAGTAACACCTTGTCTGTGAAGACCTGCCACATTAATTTTATCACGATCATATAGATTCACATGCACACGCGTTGGCGTACTAGAGATTGCCTCAATATTATCAAGACCACCCAATCGCTCAACGAATTCAACAATACGTTCTTGTTTCGTACCGATATTAAGAACGTCGATTGCCATTTTACGGTAATAGAAACGCGTCATGAAGAAATACGTAATAAAGGCAAGAAGCCCCACAAGCAAGAGAATCATGATCTTTTCAAAGATGATTGGATTTCGCATCAAGGCAATCAGATCAATGATACTACCCGGAGTCGCTGTGAATAAACTTCCCATAAACGAGAAACCAAGCGTAACACCGAAACCACTTAATACAGCCGATATGAAACTTACCATAAAGATATGGAAGATATACAATACCGGAGCAGTAAGCAGAAGCATTAATTCAACTGGAAGCAAGATCCCTGAAATCATGGAGACAAGGATTGCTCCTGTGAGCACCAATAGATTTAAGTTCTTTGATTTTTTATTTGTAATTGTTGACCACAACCCCAATAAGTAAGCAGGGATTGCGAAGATATTTAATACATAGTAAACCGTTGTGAAACGACCCGCACCACCAAGACCCACTGTATTCACAGTTTCCTTGAGTTGCGCTGCCCAGATATTCACATCCCCAAGGAATGTTTTACCGGCAAGGTTCATCCAAGAACCACCCAAAGGACCAAGCCACATTTCTTGATGAAGAATTGTATCCAGGTTACCCATTGTCAGTAATCGTTCAAAACCACCATATGCAAAGAGACTCATTGGATTATTCACATCAGATGCAATGAAGTTCATGACAGAATATATAAAATCAATCACATAAGGCCAGATATAACTGAAAGCCACTCCAAGAAGGATTGCCCCAACAATGACATTAATCATTGTGAAGACTTCCTTACCTAAATGAGACAGCTGAGAAATGTTTCGATTTTTCTTTTCAGGACGCGATACATAACGCACCATGAAGTATACTGCAGCGATGCCTAGAGCACCAGTTTTAAAGACTGCATATTGTACTTCATTTAAAGTAAATGAAATTACAGATGAATAACTCGCGAGATGATTTCCTGATGGAGATAATAGCGTCATCACAAGTGTGAAAATTCCGTAGGCAACAACACCCATTAAGACGATGTTTTGCTCCTGCGAGCGATGCGCAATCAATTTGATAAATATATACAATGGAAAGTATGATAAAATAAGACCACCACTGTACATCAATACCATAGAGACACTCACAAAAAATGTCGAGTCCAGTTTTAGGAACTCATTCACATATGGATTGCTGAGAAGTGCGCCAATAGAAATCATAAAACACCCTATAAAAACCGTTTTAACAGGCAATTGTAATTGTTCGTAAAATGTTTGTAGACGATTCATAGTTATACCCCTTACTTTTCTCTATTATTATACACTATTACACGTACTGACAAAAGGAGACACAATGAACAAATTTATTAATGAAAGTAAAAAGAAATTTACATTGGACACAGTTCTAGTTGGTATCCTTTTAGCAATGGGAGCAATTAGTCTTTTCAACATCTACCTAACCAAGCCTCTTATCGGAGAAGCAATGGTTAATTCCTTACTATTGAAACAAGGAATGTGGTTTGTAATCGGAAGTATTTCCATTTACGCACTACTGAAAATTGGCGTAGACCGCATGTTTACACTCATCAACGTAGCATACTGGATCTTAATGCCGATTCTAGTCCTTCTAGCGCTCGTCGGAAAACACGTGATATCAATTCCATTTATGGAACCGATTAACGGAACTGCCGCATGGATTCAAATTCCATTCCTCGGATCATTTCAAGCTTCAGAGTTCATGAAAATTGTCTTAGTAATTAAATCCGCAAACGTTATAGAAAAACACAATAAAGAAAAATTAGAGTACACATTCAAAAGCGACTTCAAACTCATCTTTGAAATGGCTAAATACACAATACCACCACTTATCCTCATTATCCTACAACCTGATACAGGGATTCCAATCATCATTCTAGTCAGTCTTGCGACTATGTTCTTTATATCAGGTGTTCGAAAAGAATGGTTCTTCATTATCGTTGGATTGGCAGCAGGACTACTCATTGGTATTGTATTTTTATACTATAACCAACCAGACCTACTCGTTCAAATTCTCGGTGGGAAGTCCGGAGAGTCCTATAAACTCATTCGATTCTACGGATGGCTCGACTACGAAAAATACCCCATTGACCATGGTTACCAACTCTATAATTCACTCTTATCTATTGGTACCGCAGGCTATACAGGACACCCTTGGATGAATGCAATCGCGCACTTCCCCGAGCCGCAGACAGACTTTATATTCGCAGTCATTGCTCAAAACCACGGTTTCATCGGTGCTTCAGCTGTAATCTTACTTGTATTCTCACTACCGATTAAATTGATTCTTATCACACTTAAATCAAACCTTAATCTTGAACGCTATATGATGATGGGGATCATCGGAATGATTGTATTCCAGGACTTCCAAAACATCGCAATGATTATGGGTATCTTGCCGATTACCGGCATCACCTTACCCTTCCTCTCATATGGAGGATCATCCCTGGTTTCCTATATGATTCCAATTGCTGTTGCGATACATATGTACAGTGAAACACAAAACTCACATTCACATTCACTCTAAGACTTTTGGATTTTCAAAAGTCTTTTTTATAAATCACTTGACCTTAACCTTAGGCTAAGGTGTATATTGTAAGCACACGGAGGACAAAAACCATGAAAATAAAAGAAGTAGAAGAGCGAACCGGCATCAATGCAAACACAATCCGTTACTACGAAGAAGTCGCTCTTGTTATTCCCAAAAGAAATGAAGACAATGACTACAGAGAGTATGATCAAAAAGACATTGATAAACTCTTAGAAATTAAGTTTCTAAGGAACCTTCAAATGCCCATTAAAACAATTAAAGAATTGTTGACTGATAGTATTAGTTTAAATAGTGCAATCACAAAAACACTCACTGACCTAGAAAATCAGAAAGACAAACTCGAAACAAGTATTGATCTTCTCAATGTACTAATAAACGAAAAATCCACTTCCACAGAACCCTTCACCAATAAAGTCTTCGACTATCAAAAGCCTCATCCCATCATAAACTTTATTGACAATATCCA
>LFRM01228507.1_pt1 | contig 10315 bp, 8 predicted proteins | sample 618341 | NCBI WGS metagenome assembly LFRM01 (sample SAMN03654438, study PRJNA283298) | anaerobic digester metagenome | isolation source: pool of bioreactors CSTR01a, CSTR02a, and CSTR03a thermophilic anaerobic... | place: Denmark: Kgs. Lyngby | collected 2014-05-21 | reverse complement strand
TTAAATATTAATTTACCGATAGTTGTCACTAAATACTTTTGTTTTTGTTCATCAAGAAATATTTTATATTTAAATGATTTTACTGGAATTGCTATTCTTGCGTGAAGTGAAATTTCTTCCCTTTGATAAGCCATTATAGCTTCATTTTGATCTTTGAAGACTCTTCCTTCACCAAATTCATCTGCTTTTTCAATTGTTAAATAATAATTACCTAAAACCATATCTTGTGATGGTGTAACAATTGGTTTTCCATCTTTTGGATTTAAGATATTATTAGCACCTAACATTAAGATTCTTGCTTCAGCTTGTGCTGCTTCACTAAGTGGAACGTGAACTGCCATTTGATCTCCATCGAAATCGGCATTGAACGCTGCACACACTAATGGGTGAAGTCTAATTGAACGACCTGCTGTTAATTTAGGTTGGAAAGCTTGAATTCCAAGTCTATGAAGTGTTGGAGCACGGTTTAATAAAACTGGATGCTCTTTAATTTTTTCTTCAACAACATCCCAAACTCTTGGGTCTTGATTTTCAATCATTTTCTTAGCTGCTTTAATATTTGATGCTATTTCTTTAGAAACTAGGCCATGAATAACATGCGGTTTAAATAGTTCTAGTGCCATTTCTTTTGGAATACCACATTCATACATTTTTAAGTTTGGTCCAACTACAATAACTGAACGTCCAGAGTAGTCAACACGTTTTCCAAGTAAATTTTGACGGAATCTTCCTTGTTTACCTTTTAACATGTTACTTAATGATTTAAGTGGACGATTTCCAGCACCTGTTATATTACGACCACGACGACCGTTATCAAATAAAGCATCTACTGCTTCTTGAAGCATACGTTTTTCATTTTGAATAATGATTGATGGTGCTTCAAGTTCTAATAATTTCTTTAGTCGGTTATTACGATTAATTACACGACGGTATAAATCATTTAAATCACTTGTTGCAAATCTTCCACCGTCTAATTGAATCATTGGACGAAGTTCTGGTGGAATTACTGGTAAAGCATCTAAAATCATCCATTCAGGGCGATTTTTCGATTCAACAAAAGCACTTAAAACATCAAGTCTTTTAATTAAACGAATACGCTTTTGAGAAGTTGAATCTTTTATTTCTTCTATTTCTTCTTTGATTAAAGCTATGTCTTCTTCTAGTTCTACTTGACTTAGAAGTTCTTTAATAGCTGCTGCACCCATTCCTACTCTAAATGAATCACCATACTTTTCATAATATGTACGGTATTCTTTATCCGAAACGATTTGTTTCTTTTCAAGTGGTGCGGCACCTGGATCTAAAACAACATATGATACGAAGTATAATACTTCTTCTAGATCACGAGGTGACATATCAAGGACTAATCCCATACGAGATGGTATTCCTTTAAAAAACCAAATATGAGAAACTGGTGTTGCTAGTTCTATATGACCCATTCTTTCACGACGAACCTTAGTTCTAGTTACTTCAACACCACATCTATCACAAATTATATTTTTATAACGAAGGCGTTTATACTTACCACAAGAACATTCATAATCTTTTGTTGGTCCAAATATTTTTTCGCAAAAAAGTCCATCACGTTCTGGTTTTAAAGTACGATAATTAATAGTTTCAGCTTTTTTTACTTCGCCATAAGACCATGATCTTATTTTTTCAGGTGAGGCAATTCCAATTCTTAAACCTTTGAAATTATTAACATCCATTATTCCTCAACCCCTTCTTCTTGTTCTAAATCAGCATCTATCTCTTCTTTTAATTCTTCTTCCTCAACTTTTTCTTCTTCTTCAATTTTTTCTTCTACATCAAGTATTTTAGATTCAACTTTTTTCTCTGAATCTGCATTTTTTTCAAATTCATCAGTTGTTAAGAACGAATCTTCTTCTTGTGCCTCTAATTCTTTTAAATCAAGGAATTCATTATCTTGATTTTGAACTGTTATATCGAGTCCTAAACCTTGAAGTTCTTTTATTAATACCATGAAGGATTCTGGCACACCTGATTTTGGAAGTGGTAAACCTTTTACTAAAGATTCATAAACCTTAACACGACCAACAACATCATCTGATTTGATTGTTATCATTTCTTGTAAGATGTTTGCTGCACCATAAGCATAAAGTGCCCAAACTTCCATTTCCCCAAATCTTTGTCCACCAAATTGAGCTTTACCACCAAGTGGTTGTTGTGTAACAAGTGAGTATGGTCCAGTTGAACGAGCATGTAATTTATCATCAACCATGTGATGAAGTTTTAACATGTACATAATTCCAACACTAACAGGATTATCAAACTTTTGTCCGGTTCTTCCGTCAAACAGTGCTACTTTTCCTGTTGGACTAATGTTAGCTTCTTCTAAAGATTCTATTACTTCTTCACGAGTTGCACCAGCAAAAACTGGTGTTGCAACGTGAATTCCTAATTCACTTGCTGCCATTCCTAAATGCATTTCTAGAATTTGTCCAATGTTCATACGAGATGGAACCCCAAGTGGGTTTAAAATCATATCAACTGGTTCACCGTTTTCTAAGTATGGCATATCTTCAACTGGTAATACAAGTGATACAACACCCTTGTTACCATGACGTCCAGCCATCTTATCTCCAACAGTAATTTTTCTTTTTTGAGCAATATAAACACGAATTACTTTTGAAACACCTGCTGGTAATTCATCAGTATCTTTTTTAGTAAAAATTTTTACATCGTGTACGATACCACCACAACCATGTGGAACACGAAGTGATGTATCTCTTACTTCTCTAGTTTTTTCTCCAAAAATAGCGTGTAATAATTTTTCTTCTGCTGTTAATTCAACCATACCTTTAGGGGTAACTTTACCTACTAAAATATCGTCGTCTTTTACTTCAGTACCAATAACTACAATCCCATTTTCATCTAAGTTTTTCCTTGCATCTTCACCGATATTAGGAATATCTCTTGTAATTTCTTCTGGTCCAAGTTTAGTATCTCGACAATCTATTTGATAGTCTTCTATATGAATTGATGTATAAACATCATCTTTTACTAATCTTTCACTTAAAATAATTGCATCTTCATAGTTATAACCATCAAAGTTCATAAATACAACTTTAATGTTTTTACCTAAGGCCATTTCTCCAAGTTCAGTACTTGGTCCATCCGCAATTACCATATCCTTTTTAACGGTATCGCCTAATTTAACAATTGGACGTTGTAAATAACAAGTACCATTATTACTTTTTTCAAAACCATTTAAGTAATATGTTTCTTTTCCGCCAACTGTTTTAACAATGATTTTTGTAGAATCAACATAGTCAACAATTCCATCAGCTTTCGAAATAACTACTGCTCCTGAATCGCGAGCGGCAATTGCTTCAACGCCTGTACCAACTAGTGGTGCTTCACTTTTTAAAAGTGGGATTGCTTGACGTTGCATGTTAGCACCCATAAGTGCCCTTTTACCATCATCATGTTCCAAGAATGGAATTCCACTTGTTGTAATTGATACAACTTGTTGTGGTGATACATCTAGAAAATCAATTTTTGATTTATCAACCATAACATTTTCATCGCGATAACGAACTGGTAATCTATCTTCCATAATTTCATTGTTTTTATTTACATCAACTGCTGCTTGAGAAATATAATAATCTAATTCTTCATCAGCTGTCATATATATTATTTCATCAGTTAATTTTGCATTTTCTACTTTACGATATGGTGTCATGATAAACCCATATTCATTTACAACCGCATAACTAGCAAGTGCTGTAATAAGTCCGATATTAGGACCTTCTGGAGATTCAATTGGACATAATCTACCGTAGTGTGATGGATTAACATCACGAACTTCCATACCAGCACGATCTCTTGATAACCCTCCAGGCCCAAGTGATGATAAACGACGTTTATTTGCTAACTCGGCAATTGGGTTAGTTTGATCCATAAATTGTGATAACTGACTGCTACCAAAGAATTCTTTAATAGCTGCTGTAAGAGGTCTTATATTAATTAATGTTTTTGGTGTTACTTCAGCTGTATCTTGAGTTGTCATACGATCTTTTATAACACGTTCAATACGACTAATACCAATTCTAAATTGGTTTTGTAATAATTCACCAACTTGACGAACACGACGATTTGATAAATGGTCGATTTCATCAAAGTTACCAATTCCTTCTAACAAATTTAAATAATATGAAACAGATGCATATATGTCTGAAATAGTTAATCTTTTTACATCTATTTCTTGATCATTACCAATAACATTAACAATTTTTTCTGGTTCTTCTTTAGAGAATACTTTAATTAATTGAACACGGTTATAATTATCTAAATCTTCATTAATTAAAACATCTTTCATACCGTAACCATCTTTAATAATTGGTTTTAATTCCGATAATACTTCTTTAGTTATTAAAGTATCCTTTTTAAATAATACTTTTCCATTAACTTTTATATCTTCAGCTAAAACACAGTTCAGTAATCTTTCTGTAACTGCTAGTTTTTTATTAAATTTATAACGTCCTACTTTTGCTAAATCATAACGAAAAGCATCAAAGAATCTGGTAATTAATTGATTTTTCGCACTATCTAAAGTAGATGGTTCACCTGGTCTTAATTTCGAATGAATATCGATTAATGCTTCATCTGTATTTTTATTAGCATCTTTAGTTAATGTTTTGGCAAGATATTCATTTTCACCAAATAAACTAATAATATCTTCATCATTTGAAAGACCAATAGCTCTTAATAATGTTGTAACTGGAACTTTTCTAGTTCGATCAATACGAACATATACAATATCTCTGGCATCAATTTCATATTCCAACCAAGTTCCGCGTGTTGGAATGATTTGTCCACTAACAATAGTTCGCCCATTTTTTTTGTCAATGTCTTTTACGAAATACACACTTGGTGATCTAACTAATTGTGAAACAATAACTCTTTCTGCCCCATTGACAATAAAGGTTCCAGTTTCAGTCATTATAGGCATATCACCTAGGTATATATCTTGTTCTTTAATTTCACCAGTCTCATGATTAAAAAGACGTGCTGCTACTCTAATTGGTGCAGCATAGGTTGCATAACGTTCTTTACAACCTTTTATTGTATAACGTGATTCTTCAAAACTAAAGTCACCAAAATCAAGTGATAAACTACCAGTAAAGCTTTCCACTGGAAAAATATCCTCAAATACCTCTTTGATTCCTTCGGTTAAAAACCACTCATAAGACTTTTTTTGTATATCTAATAGGTTACTTAACTCAATTGCATTTTTTGTTTTTGCATAACTTCTGCGTTCACGATGCTCACTAAATTTTTTGACAGTATAAGACACTTTCTCACCCCTAATAATATATTTAACCCGAATACCCATTTCCCAAAAATAAAATGTACTACCAATTTATGATTTTAACAAAATTGTGTCAATTTGTCAACGCTTAATTGCGCATATAACGTTGAATCCTTTATTTTTGCACATTATTTGCACATTATACTCATTTTCAAGGTCTTTAATGACCGTTTTCGCCCCTTGATCTTTATGAATAACTAACCAAAGTTGTCCATCTTCGTTTAAATAATTCTTTGCTTTAAATAAGATTTCATATAACTTTTTTTTGCCAATCCTGATCGGTGGATTAGTAATAATGAAGTCATATTTTGAATTAATATTCAAATACATGTCACTAGCAAATACATTTACTTCTACTTCATTTATTTTTGCATTTTTACGCGATAGTGCGAGACTTCTTTCGTTAATATCAATCATATCAACTACTAAACCGGTGTTTTTACTTACATATATTCCGATTGGACCATAGCCACAACCTAAATCTAAAACATTACCTTTAATTTTATCTAGTTCTAAAGATTCTAATAAAGTTCTAGTTCCAAAATCTAAACCCCGTTTTGAAAAAACACCATTATCTGTAATAAATTTATAAGATTGGTTATTTATTTTTACCATTACAGAAACTTCCTGACTTTTACTGTTAGGATTTTTATCGTAATAGTGCCCCATAATATTACCCCTTCAAGAAATGGTGAAAGCCCATACTAATTACTTAGTATAGGCTACCCTTATTAAAATTAATTATTTTAATTCAACAGAAGCGCCAGCTTCTTCTAATTTTGCTTTTAATTCATTAGCTTCAGTCATGGTTGCATTTTCTTTAACAACACCACCGTTGTCAGCGATATCTTTAGCATCTTTTAATCCTAAGCCTGTTATATCACGAACAATTTTGATAACTGCTAATTTGTTAGCGCCAGCTGCTGTAAGTACTACATTTGCTGATGTTGGTCCTTCTTCAGCACTAGCACCACCAGCTGCTGGAGCAGCAACTGCTACTGCACTTGGATCCACACCAAATTCTTCTTTCATTGCATCTACTAATTCTTTAACTTCAAGAATAGTCATTTCTTTTAATCCACTAATAAATTCGTCTTTTGTAAATTTTGCCATATTATTCCTCCTCTTTAATTTTCTAAATTTTGACCATGTAAATCTAAACAAATAGATAAGTCACGAACAGTACCCATTAGGCCTGCTGCTAATTGTGTCAATAATCCTTCTCTTGAAGGTATTGTTGACAATTCATTTAAGGTATCAATTGTTGCGATATTTCCTTCGATGATACCAACTTTCATTTCAAGTGTTTTATGTTTCTTTTGAAAATCACTCAATACTTTTATTGGTGCAACTACATCTTTTCCAAATGCCATTGCTTTTGGTCCAACTAAATGTTCTTTTAAATCAATTTCTAAACCATTCAAAGCTCTTGTTGTTAAAGTGTTTTTGTAAACTTTAAACTCAGAATCTGTTTCTCTAAGTGCTCTTCTTAACTCAGTTAATTCAACAACTGATAGTTTGGTATATTCAAAAAATATAACTGCTTGTGATTCTTGAATATTTTTAGAAATTTCATTAATAATTTCTTGTTTTTGCTCTAAAACTTTTTGCGTTGCCACTTTGCACCTCCTTATTTGAAATTATATAAAAACTACTACGGCATAATATCCGTAGCAGTTGAAGTCTTACTTTAATAAGTCCTCGGTAGGATTATTAAACTTTTACGTCCCTACGGTCTACGGTACTTGCTCTCAATTCATATATTCTAGTTTAACATATTATTTATTATATGTCAAAGCTATTTTGATCAATTTTTATTCCAGGTCCCATTGTTGCTGATAGACTAATTTTTTGGATGTATTTTCCTTTTACTGTAGATGGTTTACTTTTGATAATCAAATTCATAAATGCATCTAAGTTTTCAACTAGTTTATTTTCATCAAATGATGCTTTACCAATAATTACATGAATGTTTCCATAACTATCAGTACGATATTCGATACGACCTTTTTTAACTTCTTCAACAGCTCTTTTAATATCTGTTGTTACAGTTCCTGTTTTTGGATTTGGCATTAAACCTTTTGGTCCTAAAATTTTACCAAGTTTTCCAAGTGCAGGCATCATATCTGGTGTTGCAATAATGATATCAAAATCAAACCAATTTTCTTTTTCGATTTTATTTAATATATCAGTATCACCAACATAATCAGCACCTAAATCCTTAGCGATTTGGGCTTGTTCTCCTTTGGTAACAACTAAAACTTTTTTAGTTTGACCTGTACCATTTGGAAGTACTAAAGCACCTCTTAATTGTTGTTCAGCCTTTTTAGGATCAACATTTAAATTAAGCACTAATTCGATTGATTCATCAAATTTAGCAGTTGCAGTCTTTTTTACTAGTGCTACTGCTTCTTCTTTAGGATAATTTTTTGTTCTATCAACTAATTTTGCTATTTCAGTGTATTTTTTACCTTTTTTCATTATTTTACCTCCTTATGTGGTATATGCGGACTAGTCCTCCCACATAGGGTTATCCCTATATGCATATTTGTTATTCAACTTTAACGCCCATGTTAAGTGCTGTACCTTCAACGGTCTTGATCGCTTCATCGATATCATAAGCATTTAAATCAGGCAGTTTAATTTCGGCAATTTCTTTTACTTGTTCTTTAGTTAAAGTTCCAACACTTTCAGTTTTTCCTTTAGCTGAACCAGATTTAATTTTTGAATATTTTTTAATTAAAAATGGTGTTGGTGGAGTTTTAACTATGAAATCAAATGTTCTGTCTTCATAAACAGAGATTTCAACTGGTAAAATGTCCCCCATTTTATCTCTAGTTGCCTCATTATATTTTGTACAAAATTCTTGTAAGTTAATTCCAACTGGTCCAAGAACTGTTCCAACCGGTGGGGCTGGTGTAGCCTTCCCTGCAGGAATTTGTAATTTTATTTTTTTTGTTACTTTCTTTGCCACGAAAAACACCTCCTATTTTTTTTCGCGTGTGGTTCTAATGCGAGTTAATTGTTTGTGGTTATTATGTCCGCGCTCCCACTAATAATTACGCCAATAAATATAGTCATTTAATAATAACACATTTTTTTTAATTTGTAAACTAAACTTTCTCAATATCAACAAGTGATATTTCCACAACTGTTTCTTGTCCGAAAAGATCCAATTTAACTTCTAATATTTGTTCGTTAAAATCAATATTTTTAATCTTTCCATACATATTAGCAAAAGGTCCACGAACAACTTTAATCGAATCATCAACATTAAGTTCGTTACCAAGTTCTAATCTTGTCATACCCATAGTACCTAAGATTTTATCGACTTCTTGAAGTGTTAATGGGAATGGTTTAGCACCTTTACCAGATGACCCAATAAATCCTGTTACACCCGGTGTATTACGAACAATAAACCAAGCTTCATCAGCCATAATCATTTCAACTAATATATAACCAGGAAACATTTTTTTATTCTTTTCCTTTTTTACACCGTCTTTAATTTCTACTTCTATTTGTTCAGGAACAACAATTCTAAAAATATAATCTTCCATTTCCATGGAACTTGCACGCATCTCTAACTTTTCTTTTACCTTGTTTTCATGTCCTGAATAAGTATTAACTACATACCATTCTTTTTCCATTAATGCACCAACGTTTTCAAAGATGCTATGACTAGATCAGTAAGCGCAAAGAAAAGTGCAAATATTACAACAAATGAAATTGTTGCTATTGAATAAGAAAGCATTTCTTTCTTATTAGGCCATCTAACCTTTTTCATTTCCTTCTTTACGTCTTTTAAAAATTCAACTATTTTTTTCATATTAAACACCGCCTTATATTATATGTAATTTCCAAATAAAAAACACCTTTATGTGCTGAATTAAATATAACATAATTATTACATTAAAGTCAACAGTTTATTAATTTTAAATGAAATTCTTTTGTTATTATATTTAATCATATAAAAAAGTAGAATACATCTACCTTTTAAAAAACAATTAAGTTTTGAGTATTAGTTTTTCGATAATAATTTAACTTTATCAGTTTTTTCCCAATTTAAATTTAAATCATCTCTTCCAAAATGACCGAATGCTGTTAGCTCCTTATAACTAACGTTAGTTAAATTTAATTCTTTAACAATGTTAGACGGTCTAAAATCAAATGTTTTATTAACTATATCTAATAATAGTTCTTCACTTATTTTGGCAGTACCAAAAGTATCAATAGATAACGATATTGGATGAGCTACACCAATTGCGTATGACACTCCTATTTCACACTTACTAGCTAATTTAGCAGCAACAATATTTTTGGCAACATATCTAGCATAATAAGCAGCACTTCTGTCTACTTTAGTATAATCCTTTCCACTAAATGCTCCTCCACCATGACGAGCATAACCACCATAAGTATCAACAATTATTTTTCTTCCAGTTAATCCAGCATCTCCAACCGGACCACCTATGACAAATCTTCCAGTAGGATTAATTAATATTTTAGTTTGATCATCAATATACTTTTTAGGAATTACCTCATCTATAACGTGTTTAATTATATCCCTTTTTAATATATTAGTGTCAATACTATCATTATGTTGAGACGATATTATAATTGTATCAATTCTAGTTGGTATACCGTCTATATATTCGGTCGTTACTTGGGTTTTACCATCTGGTCTTAGATAACTAATAATTCCTTTCTTTCGAACATCAGTTAATCTTTTAGCTAACTTATGAGCATAATAAATTGAAAAAGGCATAAGGGCTTTTGTTTCATCACTTGCATATCCAAACATGATTCCTTGATCTCCTGCACCTAGTTCTAAAGTATAGCCCTTCTTACTTTCTAAGGATTTATTAACCCCTAGTGCAATATCAGGTGATTGCTCAGATATTTCAATAATGATTTTACAATTATGACCGTTAAATCCTAAGCAATCATTATCATAACCGATATCAATAATTACCTCTCTTA
>LFRM01209164.1_pt1 | contig 10315 bp, 9 predicted proteins | sample 618341 | NCBI WGS metagenome assembly LFRM01 (sample SAMN03654438, study PRJNA283298) | anaerobic digester metagenome | isolation source: pool of bioreactors CSTR01a, CSTR02a, and CSTR03a thermophilic anaerobic... | place: Denmark: Kgs. Lyngby | collected 2014-05-21 | reverse complement strand
AATCCAGTCCTCCCCTATTGACTGGCATTTTTCAATTAGGGAAATCATGCTTTCAAGATTCACAGGCGAACGCACCCTGCCCATGGTAACGTGGGGGGTAAATTTCTTCTTTTCCTCAAATCCCAGGGACCGGATTACAGGTAATACCTTTCTATGTACCTCAATAATTTCCCTTTTCCCCTTTTTCACTCCTGCCCAAATCACTCTCGGCTTCCTTAAGTTTGGGAAAGCGCCCATACCATAAAGGCTAACCGGGAAAGGTTTCAATCCTGAAGTCATTTGGGGCATTTTATTAATAATGAAATCACAGGTATTCGGGGATATATCACCGAAGAAACTAAGGGTAATGTGAAAGTTTTCTTCTTCAACCCATTTTACGTCTGCGCCTGTTGACTTTAATTCTACACTGCATTCTGCCAGCAAAGCCCTTGTTTTTTCCGAGAGTAGGATAGCCAAAAATGTACGCATGAAATCACCATCCCGGTTATTCTTGCCCGGATATATTTTCCACAGCTATAGCCAAAGCAGTCTTCACCGTGGCCATGCGGATTTCCTGCCTCGTTCCTTGTAACCGTAATTCCTCCCAGGTGCATCCATTTGAAGAACTGAAACCTATGTAAACCAGTCCTACGGGTTTAGTCTCAGTAGCGCCTCCGGGGCCAGCAATGCCGGTTACGGAAAGCCCATAATCAGAGCAGGAGAGCATCCGGATGCCTTCTGCCATTTCCACTGCCGTCTGAGGGCTTACTGCGCCGTACTTTTTCAGAGTTTCTTCTGATACTTTTAAGAGTTTTGTTTTAGCTTCGTTGCTGTAGGACACAACCCCATAGCCGAAATACCCGGAACTGCCGGGTATTTCAGTCAGCGCTGCTGAAATCAGACCTCCGGTACAAGATTCCGCAATGGCCAGGCTCTGTTTTTTCCTGTCCAGCAGTTTTCCAAGATCTTCACTGATTGTTTTTATTGTATTCACCTGCAGCAGCTCCTTCAAAATGGTAATAAAGAAAAGAAACCCCTAATTTCCAAGGGGTGATGAAGGATCCAAAGGCAGGATCACCTGCCCCTGGAACAAAAACACAACGATACTTTAACAATGGAACAAAAAAGAAGGTTATAGAGAGTTTCTAATATCAAGCGCATTGAAGCCCTTCCTGGATTAGGCTTCGGATATCTTCTGCCATGAGGCTTTCATTTTTCTGCAGCATTTCTACCATACGTTTCAAAATATCTATATTCTCATTTAACAAGGCAACGACTTTTTCCTCTTCATTCCGGATAATCTCGGAGATTGTTTCATGAATCAGAGTTTTCTCCAAATCCTCTACGCTGACTACACCCAGGCTGGAGAGCCCTGAAACGATAATCTGTTTGGCAATTTTTACAGCTTCTTTAAAGTCATTATAGGCACCTGTACTCTTATTTCCTATCAGCACCTGCTCTGCCGCAGAACCTGCAAGGAGAATCTGGATTTGGTGTTCCAGAAATTCTTTTGTATACAGGTACGGGTCATCAGTAGGGTTATGCCTTGTGTAACCCAGTGCATTGCCTCTTGATGTTATGGTAACATGGGAAACTGAATCGGGAATCAACGTTTCACTTACAAAAGCGTGTCCCGATTCGTGTACGGCTATTCTGAAAATTTCGTCAGCAGTAGGCTTATTATTGAGTTTTTCACCCAGCATTACTTTATCTACTGCTTCCCTGAAATGAGCCATAGTAATTTTTGGGCTGTTCTCCCGCAAGGCCAGAATTGCAGCTTCATTAGCAGCACTTTCCAGGTGGGCACCGGAAAAACCAAAAGTCTCCCGTGCAATTTCTTCAAGCTCTACATCTTCCCCGAGGGGTTTGTTATTAACGTGAATTTTTAGTATTTCCAGCCTGCCCTTTTTGTCCGGCAGGTCTACTTTAACCTGGCGGTCAAAACGCCCCGGGCGCAACAGTGCAGGATCGAGCATATCTGCCCTGTTTGTTGCCCCAATAACCAGGACCCGCACACTGTCATCGGAACGGATACCGTCCATTTCCACGAGGAGCTGGTTTAGTGTCTGGTCGTATTCCATGTGGGTGCTCCCGGAACTTCCTCTCTTTCCGGCAATAACTTCAATTTCGTCAATAAAAACTATCGCATTGTTTTTCTTTTCCTGCTGTGCAGTGTCCCGTGCCCTTTTAAACAGACTGCGGACTCTTTGAGCACCCACACCGGCATACATCTCAATAAATTCACTACCTGTGGTAGCAATAAAAACAGCATCGGTGTAAGTTGCAGCAGCCTTGGCTAGGAGGGTCTTCCCTGTCCCCGGGGGGCCGGTAAGCAGGATGCCTTTTAGCGGCCGGATGCCCATTTTGCTGATTTTGTCAGCTTTAATAATGAACTCCAGGGCTTCCTTAACTTCGTTCTTGGCAGGTTCTTGCCCTCCTACATCAGCAAAAGAAATCCTCTGGGCGGGGCAATAGCGCCTGGCATGTGTTGCCCCAAGCAGTCCCCTTTGTGTTATGGCAAGGTAGCACAGTATTCCTACCCCCGCCAACAAAAAGATAGGCAATATATTATAGCCTATCCATACCAAAAATATCAGTATTCCAAGGGTCATTCCCACGATTACTTCCTTAATCACAGTTCCTCACTCCCGTCCTGCGGGGCTAAACTATTTTTCCCCGGTATCTCCCGACTTATAACTTCATACAGGTTATGTCCGTCTTTGTGAAACTCAATATAAACCCTGTCTGAATCAATAAAGACTGCGTATCTGTCAAGTTCATAATCCGAGGCGATACCCTGAATGGAATCATACATGGATATAAAGCTGCCCTGCATAATTGCCTCATGTACTGCAAATTGACTCTGATAAAACGCTTCTTCCAACAAAGGGCTGCGGTTGTCTGTAATAACAATTTTCAAATCGCCCGTATTTCTATTTGCCTTTTTGTTCTGCAACCTGGTTCGGATATCCAGATAAGTTTCCTGGAGGTTTTCCACTTCTTTAAGCTTTACAATTACGGTATTGGTATCCTCAACGAATTCCGTACTTTCGACTTCAGGAAGGTCAAGAGCATCGACTACCGGCCTTTCCAGAACGTATTTTGTATAGATCCACTGTCCGGCAAACAGAAGCCCAAGAACAGAAAGGATAACTGCAACTACTACCGGGTAACGTAGATTGCCCACAACTTCAACTCCTCAAGGATACTCTAGATTATTATAGCATACCCTTTCTGTGGCTAGCTTTATGAAAGTGTTGGAAGACTTGTTCCATTTTTTTTAGTCGGAAGAAAAAACTCCCTTGGCTTTTGCAAAATAATCTATACCGGAAATAACAGTTAAGATCGCTGCAGTGTATATGGCTACCTGCCCGAGAGGAAAAACTGTCAGAGCCTCAAAAAAATCGTGTAGGAGGAGGATTACTACTGCAATAACCTGGGATACAGTCTTAATTTTCCCCCAACTGCTGGCAGCAATAACAACGCCTCTGTCAACGGCTATAGTCCGCAATCCAGTAACAGCAAACTCCCGGGCAACGATTATAATTGCAATCCATGCCGGTATCTGGCTGATTTCCACGAGGTAGATAAGAGCCGAGGTAATGAGCAGTTTATCTGCAAGAGGATCCAGGAATTTTCCCAGATTAGTTACTTCTTTTCTGGACCGGGCAAGGTACCCGTCAATCCCATCAGTTCCCGCAGCTACGGCGAATATAGCAGCACCGATTGTATTGCCATAAGGAATATCCAGCAGCAGGATACCAAGGAAAATAGGAATCATACTAATTCGTGTCAGAGTTATTCTATTGGCTATATTCACCGAGCGACCTCCCCAAACAAATCATATTCTTCTACATGGGTAATCCGTACATTAAGGAACTCTCCAATATCTTGTTCTCCTGCACCTTTTATCAGGACCATTCCGTCTACCTCAGGGGCTTGTCCCTGTGTTCTTCCTGTATACAATTCTTGGCTGTCTTCAGATTTTCCTTCCACTAATACGGGGAGTGTCCGGTTCAGCCAACGCATGTTTCTTTTATGGGTAATGCTCCGCTGTAGTTCTATCAATTCATCTGCTCTCCTGCAGGCTTCTTTCCTGGAAACAGCAGGCTGCAGGTTATATGCGGGCGTCCCTTCCTGGGGCGAAAAAGGGAAAACCCCTACCCAGTCAAACTGTACTTTTTCCATAAAAGCCAAAAGTTCCTGGAATTCCCGTTCTGTTTCTCCGGGGAAACCAACAATGAAAGTGGTCCTCAAAGTTACATCGGGAATAGTATTTCTAATGCTGTCAACTAACCTGCATAGGCTTTCCCTACTACCTTTACGGTTCATGTTTCCAAGGATTCTTTCATTAACGTGCTGGAGAGGCAAGTCAATGTACCTGCATATTGATTCATGTGACTTAACTACTTCCAGGAGTTCCTGGGTTATTTTTGCGGGGTAAGTGTACAAAAACCTTATCCACCCTATACCATCAATAGCAGAAATGTCTTCCAGGAGACGAGCCAGGTTGGTTTCATCTGAAATGTCCAGGCCATATGCAGAAGTATCCTGGGCAATAAGATTTAGTTCCTTGACACCTTCCCTTACCAGCATATCAGCTTCTGCAAAAACCGTTTCTCTGGGCCGGCTCCTCAACCTGCCCCTGACAGAAGGAATCACACAGTAAGAACAGCAGTTGCTGCACCCTTCAGCAATCTTCAGATAAGCAGAATAGCGGGGCGTAAGGAGTGTCCTTTTCCCCGGTTCAGGGTAACAAAAATCAGGATTGCCCACCTGGCAGAACCTTTGAGATGCTGTTTTGTTATTGCGCAACAAATCGGGCAACTGTAGAAAATTGCCCGTCCCAAGGAGAATATTAATTTCCGGGAGGCTGTCAAACAATTCCTTCCCAAACTTCTGAGAGAGACACCCGGTTACAACTAGGCAGCGGCACCGCCCATTTTTCTTGTAGTTTTCCCCTTCCAAAATTGCATTGATTGATTCCTGTTGAGCGGCTTCAATAAAACCGCAGGTGTTGACAATAATTATTTCTGCTTCCCTAGGGTCATTGATCCTTTGCAGGCCTTGTTTGTCAAGGGCATAAACAAGCATCTCCGAGTCAACTAGGTTTTTGCTGCAGCCAAGAGTAGTAATAAAATAACTTTGATTAAGTTTATTTATTTTTTCCTGCATGGCTATGTCTGGGGTTGGCCGACGGCCAGGAAAGGCGGAGGTGTTACAACTTCACCGTCTCCTCCCAAGGGAGGCAGTACCTCGCCGTTATGGGTAATCCTGGCTGCACCTGCATTACCTAAAGTGATTTCTATCTGAGAATCTCCTTCAAAGACCCTTTTGTCCCCTTGGCTTAGTGTACCTGAAAACACCTTTGTGCCGTCACTTCGGACACTGATCCAGCACTGGTCTTTAATAATTTCAATTTCAAGTTTTACTCCCGTTATTACTTCTTCCTGTCTTTCTTCCTCCTGAGGCTCATTTTCCTGAGGTTCTCCAGAGGGATTGGAAGACGGTGGTTGCTGTTGTTCGGAATGCCCGTTGACAGCAGTCCCCGGCGGATTTTCCGGTCCAGGGTTATCAGAAGTATTGTTAAACAGGTTATTACCAATGAATAAAAGGAGTACCGCTATTACAACCAAACCTAATCTAAACAGCTTCCCCTCTTTCTTTGAAGAACGGGGAGAGTTGGTCGCAGGAGTATATTCCTTTTCTTTAAAGGAGTTGGAGCTGTATATGATTTCGTCAAACTCTTCCAGTAGTGCTTTTGTGTCCAGATTCAAAAAATTGGAGTAATTCTTCACAAATCCTTTGGCGTAAGTTTTTCCCGGAATTACCTCAAAGGTTTCATTTTCCAGAGCTTGAAGATATTTCTTGCGGATTTTTGTAGCTTCTTCAACATCTCGCAAAGAGAGTCCCTTTGCCTCTCTTGCTTCCTTAAGTTTTTGTCCAAGCTCGCCCAATACAGCACCCCCTTTTCTCTTGTACTCGTTTGCAATTTTGCATCGAAAATAACCATCCAACAGATTCCAGAATTCAACCTAATGTATACCAGCAGGATAATTATTGCAAGGACAATGGAAATGTTTAACATGTATTTCAATTTCTTAGAAAAGAGTATTCAACTTTATTATGTGTTTTTCCTTTTTCTATTAGGGTTTGGGAAGTACCACTTTTTTCAGTCGTTTTCTCCTTCCTTATGTCTGTATTCCTCCCATCCCGAAAGTATTGCCCGGGGCTTGCTTCCTTCATAAGGGCCTACATAACCTTTCCTTTCCATAATGTCGATGAGTCTGGCGGCACGGGTGTAGCCGATGTGCAACCTCCTCTGAAGCAGTGAAATGGACGCATGTCCCTGTTCAAGACACAGGTTTAAGGCCTTGGGGAGCAGTTCATCTTCAAGCTCCTCTTCTTCGTCTGGAGTATCCTTCATGGGGCCCAGAAGATCTTCTTCATATACCGGTGCTGCCTGGCTCTTGAGAAAACGCACCAGAGATTCCACTTCCCGGTCAGAAATGAAGGCTCCCTGTACCCTAATAGGCTTCGACGCCCCAACGGGGTGGAAGAGCATATCTCCTTTCCCTAAAAGCTTTTCGGCTCCCCCTGTATCCAGAATAGTCCTTGAGTCCGTTTGGGACGATGTTGCAAAGGCAATTCTTGACGGAATATTAGCTTTGATCAAGCCGGTAATAACATCTACCGAAGGCCTCTGGGTGGCTACTACCAGGTGGATTCCCGCTGCTCTGGCCATTTGGGCCAGACGGCAGATGCAGTCCTCTACATCTGTAGGGGCAACCATCATCAGGTCAGCTAGTTCATCAATTAAAATTATAATAAATGGAAGCCGATCCAGGTCATCTCGGGTAGAGGCCAATTCATTAAACCTCTGAATGTCTCGAACCCCGTTTTTGGCGAAGTTCTCATACCTTTTTTCCATTTCCCGGACCATCCACCTTAAAGCTGTGGCTGCCCTTTTCGGTTCAGTTACAACCGGGCATATAAGGTGGGGAATACCGTTATAGTCTGTAAGCTCAACCATTTTGGGGTCAATGAGCATCAGTTTCATTTCATCAGGCGTATTTCTAAACAGCAGGCTGGCAATCAGGGTATTCATGCACACACTTTTTCCGGAACCAGTAGCGCCGGCAACCAAAAGGTGCGGCATATCCCTGAGATTGGCAACGACAGTGGTTCCCGCTATGTCTTTACCCAAAGCTACCAACAGAGACTCCTTTGAACCGGAAAATTCTTTGCTTTCAAGGACATCCCGAAAATAAACCAAAGATATTTCCTTGTTAGGCACCTCGATTCCCAGGGCTGCTTTTCCCGGTATTGGAGCTTCAATTCTTACGTCAGGAGCGGCAAGGCTCAGGGCTATATCATCGGCTAGGCTGACAATACGGCTTACCTTAACGCCTTTAGCCGGCTGAAGTTCATAGCGGGTTATGGCAGGACCACAGCTTACCTGTGTTACCTTGATATCAATTCCAAAACTGGCCAAAGTCTGTTCCAACAGCTTAACCCTGTCGGTAATATTCTTATCTATTCTGGATTTTTTAAGCTGAAGAGGTTTCTGGAGCAGGTCCAGGGACGGAAGCTGGAATTTTCCGCTTTCTCCTGCTGTTATGTCTGGTTCCGGTTCAAATACTTCTTCCTCAGCTATGAACTCCTGAGGAGGATTTGTATCCTGAACGTGATCTATGATTACCGGTTGGTGCTTTGATTTCTCTTTTGCTGTGACCTCTACTTCCTCATCATCAACTTCCACTTCATAAAACAGGAAATCAGTAAGCTTTTGTTTTGACACCGCAAAAAAGGATAAAATTTTGTTCTTAACACTTTGTAATGCGCTGCTGAAGGAAAAATTTCCGAGGAGGATAAGAGATACCAATGCGGCAGCGGCTAACACCACGTAACTGCCTACTCTACCGAAGAAAAAGAAGAGCACATAAGCAATGACGGCGCCAATTAAACCACCGCCTTTACCAAAAAGGCTTTCCGACATCAGTTCAGTGAATCCAACGGAATCCCTAACGATTGGCAAGTGCAGTAAAGTGAGAAAAATCAAGAAAAATATTGATGTCCCCGCTATGAGCCGTTTCATTTTATCCTGGGGAAGTTTCTGCATCATTTTTATCCCCCAAAAACCAATTAAAATGGCGAAAACAAACCTGCCCTGTCCCCATAATCCCAGCATACAGCGGACAAGGAACCTTCCTGCGGCACCTATTGCCTCGTCGGAAAAGTACTGACTGTTCATCTTGGTAACCACAAGGCTTATCAAGGTCAACAGGGCAAAGGTGACCATACCAAGGCCTGTCAGGTCGGTCTTTAGTTCCCTTTTGTTTTTTTCCTTGGGCACCAAGCCTCCACTCCTGTCAATAAATACTTACAACGGAAAGAATAAATTCCAAAATTACCAAAGGTGTTAGGCTAAGAAAATTACGGCGGCTCCCAGCAACCAGCAGTAGATTGAGAAGTAGTAAAGTTTTCCCCGGTTTAATACCCCCAGGAGCAATTTAATGGCCGCATATCCTGATATCAGGGCGGCAAGTGCACCAACGGCATAAGGAAGTGCCAGACTTGAGCTTATGTGCTCGGCAAAAACAATGTCTTTTGCTTCAACTACAGAGGCGCCAAAAATTGCCGGTATGGAGAGTAGAAAAGAAAACCTGGCGGCTTCTTCCCGTTCAAGACCCACCAAAAGACCAACAGCAATTGTTGTTCCCGAACGGGATATGCCGGGAGTTATGGCTAGTCCCTGACCTAACCCAATGAGTACTGACTGCCAGTAGGTAAATTTTGTTGAATTAAGGATTGTACGGGATATAAATTCTGCAAGAAGGAGAATAAAACCTGTTATCAACAGGGTATATCCCACGATATTTATGGAAGTGAACATTGCTTCAAAGGAATCTTTGAAAGCAAGACCTATAATGCCTGTTGGGATAGTTCCCGCAATGAGCAGGTAAGTATATTTTTGGAATGGTTTCTTTATCAGTTCAACAATGTCATGCCAGTATACTGCTAAAACTGCTGCCAGAGTTGCACAATGGACAAGTACTTCAAAAAAAAGCCCACCATCATCGATGCCTAAAAAGTGTTGGGCAATTACGAGGTGGCCGGAACTGCTTATAGGCAGGAATTCTGTGAGACCCTGCAGCAGTCCCAGTGCGGCTGCTTCAAGAATTGTCATAGGATAGCCCCCTAAATTTGCATACTCATCAAATTATTATATCATATCATGCGAATATGCAGACCTTCTTTCGGGGATTAATCCGAAGAACCCTGTTTGTAAAAGATCCTTCGCTTCGCTCAGGATGACGTAAATTGTTGTCATACTTAGGAAGCGCAGCCTTTCCCTGTCACTTTGAGGAGACGCAGTCGACGAAGAGTCTTGAACCCTGCTGTATAAGATCCTTCGCTTCGCTCAGGATTGACAAGGTAAAAACGCCCAGGATTGACAGGGAAGAAACGCTCGGGATGGCAATGGAGTAATGCCAGATTGTTATGTTTGGTTGTCATACAAGGACGCACAGTTTTTTCCATGTCACTCTGAGGAAACGCAGTCGACAAAGAGTCTTGAACCCTGCTTGGAAAGACCCTTCGCTATCGCTCAGGGTGACAAGGGAAAAGGGCTCAGGGTGACAGGGAAAAAGGCTCAGGATAACAATACAGAAAGGTAAGATGACATACTGTTCAGGATACAGGGGGGCGGGGTGCGCCGCTCAGATAGATACAGCAGACAAAAAATTTGAAGCCCGTATGTATTATTCGGAACTTGTTTCCCAAAGGTCAGCTGTGCCGCCGCTAACGGCGTGGGAGCTTGTCCCCGCCAATAATACATACGGGCTATTAGAATTCCTTCAAATCCGCACCAGGTGCATCAACATTGACGCGTAGGTTTGCCTTAGAGAAGTCTTGTGCAATTCCGGGAGTAAGCAAAAGCAGTGGAAGCAGTTTTGTCACCAAACTGAAAGGTTATTCCTGGCCTTGAAAGACCGGCTTGAAGGTGATTTGGCACCCTGGCTGCAGCTCCGGGTTCATGTAATCATCAGGGTTGCTGCTTATTACCCGTACTACCTGATAGGTGCCTTCTTCCATTACTTCCGCAACAATCGTGGCGTCCCCATAAGGGATTTCTTTGAAATTTCTTTCCTTGCCGGAAAGGGACAGCAAATAATCCACAGGAACAGGAGTATATAAAATCATCTCAGTGACTCCTGGTCTCAGGGTAAACTTGATTGCCGGGCAGTTGGTTTTCAACCACCTGGCCGGGCACCTGTCTGGACAATTGGTCCCTATTCCCTTGTTGGCCGGCCAGTTCCTCTACTTTTGCAAC
>LFRM01149909.1_pt1 | contig 10316 bp, 9 predicted proteins | sample 618341 | NCBI WGS metagenome assembly LFRM01 (sample SAMN03654438, study PRJNA283298) | anaerobic digester metagenome | isolation source: pool of bioreactors CSTR01a, CSTR02a, and CSTR03a thermophilic anaerobic... | place: Denmark: Kgs. Lyngby | collected 2014-05-21 | reverse complement strand
CAATTGGTGGCTTTGCTGGTGCAACAGTTATGAATGCTATGAGATACGGGGTTGCCCGTGGAGTATTTACAAACGAAGCTGGTCTAGGTTCTGCTCCTATAGCTCACGCTGCAGCAACTACAGATCATCCAGCTCGTCAAGGTCTATGGGGAGTATTCGAAGTTTGGATTGACACATTAATCATAGCAAGTATAACAGCTTTAGCAATTACACTTACTGGTGTATGGGAATCAGGTGCAACAGGTGCTGCTTTAACAATGTCAGCATTTGATACTGTAATACCAAAAGCAGGTGGATATATAGTATCTATAGGTCTATTACTATTTGCATTCTCTACTATCTTAGGATGGGAATACTATGGCGAGAGATGTGCTGAGTACCTATTTGGACCAGGTGTTATTAAGTTCTACAGAATTATCTGGATACCATTCATAGTTATAGGAGCAATAGGCGGACTAGAATTTATCTGGGACTTAGCTGATACATTAAACGGTCTGATGGCTATTCCAAACTTAATAGGACTTGTATTCTTAAGCCCAGTAGTATTTAAGCTTACTAAAGAATTCTTTGGTAAATACTATAAAGCTGAAAAAGCTAAATAAATATAAAGTAAGGAGGACAAACTGTCCTCCTTACTTATTTTTCATATCGCTTCTATACTTTTCCATAACACCCGAAAAGATTTCTGCACTGGTAGGTGGAGTATAAGTAATTGCATTTGCTCCAGCCTCAATGGTGGCCAAAATAGTTTCTTCAGTAGGCCCACCAGTTGCTATAATAGGGAGTTCCTTTCCATATCGGTCCCTGATCATTTTCACTAGGGAAGTAGTTCTTGCCCCGCCTGATACGTTTAATATACTTGCTCCTGCCTTTAGCTTTCCATCAATATCATCACATTCTGAAACAACAGTTGCTATAATTGGGATATCTAACATTTCCTTCATCTGAGCAATTACATCGTTGGCAGTAGGAGCATTTACTACTACTCCATATGCCCCTAAAAGCTCTGCCTGAAGGGCAATGTTTATGGCCCTTTTACCAGTAGTCAATCCTCCACCGACTCCTACAAATACAGGCACTGGAGCAACTTCTAAAATAGCCTGGGTTATAGATAATTGTGGTGTAAATGGATATACGGCTATTATTGAATGGGCATTAGAATTTTTGATAATGGCTACATCAGTAGTAAACAAAAGGGATTTGATTCTAGTTCCTAATACTTTTATACCACTGGCTCTATATATAGCAGAAGGAACTTCAACCATTCTGGTACGAAGCTTTGACTTCACTTCTGGAATATACTTTTCCTTTTCCACTCTAAACCACCTCTTCTCTTTTCGTAGTACATACATTATACCCTAAAATCTATGAAAATACTTTATGTTTTTTTGTTGTTTAATTTATAATAAAACGGGTATAAATAAAAAACTATGAAAATATAGTAATAGGAGAGTGAGACAACATGAAATTTCTTCAAGGACTAAACGCACTCTGGGAAACTGCTATTAGTATTATACCATTAACAGCAATATTAGCAGCAATTCAGATGCTTATCTTTAAAAAACCATTACACAGTGTTAGAGATTTTATTATAGGGTTTTTCTTATCCGTAATAGGATTACATTTATTCTTAAAAGGTACTACCATGAGTTTAATACCCTTAGGGGATTCAGTTGGAAGAGGTTTTGTAACTTTGAACAAAAAATGGATTATACTATTAATAGGGTTTGCCATAGGCTATGGTGCAACTTTAGTGGAGCCAGGTCTACAAGCCCTTGCTTTGGAAGTTGAAGAGCTATCAGCAGGAGCTATACCTAGTAAGGTACTGATCCATGGAGTTGCCATAGGATTTGGCGGAGGTATGATGATAGGACTATTAAAAATACTTTTAAACCTTCCATATGTGAAAGTTCTAATACCACTACTATTAATAGTAATAGTATTATCCCTATTTGCACCAAAGCCATTTGATGCCGTAGCTTTTGATGCAGCATCAGCCACAACAGGACCTGTTAATATACCTATAAATATGGCCTTGGCCATAGGTTTAGCATCTGCCATTGAAGGTGTTGACCCTCTTATATCAGGCTTTGGTATTGTAGGGCTCACGTCCATAGGTACGATGATTTCTGTAATGTTATTAGGTATTATATCTAGACTATAGGAGGGGTATCATGTTAGATGTAAAATGTATTGTTGCCATAGTTGAAAGAGGTAGAGCGGATAAAGTAGTTAATGCAGCCAAAAAAGAAGGGGCAAAAGGTGCAACCATATTTTATGGCAGGGGAACTGGAGAAACGGAAGCTAAAAAGTTCTTAAAGTTACACATAGAATCTAGTAAGGAAATCATACTTATCTTGGTAGAAAGAGAAAAGTGTAAGAAGATAATAGAGGCTATGGTCGAGGCAGGAGATATAAAGAAACCTGGCACAGGTATAATTTTTACACTGGAGATTTCAGATCTTATAGGATTACGTCATAGAAAGGAATTCAAAGAATAGTCTAATCTAGGCAGGGAAAAATATCCCTGCTTTTTTTAATGGATTTTATAAATCCTATTGAAAAAGTGTTTGGAAAGTGTTATCATAAAAACAGATACAGTACATAATACAAAACAATATGTACCCATACAATAAAGGAGTGAACCAGATGAAAGGTATGAATACTAAGGATTTGACAAGATTAGCAGTTCTCATTGCCTTGACTACAGTAATGACCATGGTAATCCATATACCAACAATCGGTACCAATGGGTATTTAAACTTAGGTGATATGGTAGTATTCCTTTCAGCAATGATTTTAGGCAAGAAAGGTGGATTTATAGTAGGAGGTTTCGGTTCAGCCCTGGCTGACATGTTACTTGGATATACCCATTATGCTCCCATTACTTTTATAGTTAAGGGTTTTGAAGGATTTATAGCAGGTCTAATACTAGAAACAAGATTAGGTAAGAGTAAACCCATTATAGCTACAGCCATAGGTGGCCTATGGATGGCTTTAGGGTACTATATAGCAGAAATATTCATGTATGGAGCAAAAGCTGCCCTAGCAGCCATACCTGGAAATATAATGCAGGGCCTATTTGGGGCGGTAACAGCCGTATTATTGTTTATGGCTTTAAGAAGAAGTAAATTAGTAAAACAAAGATAAAAAATGCACAAGAGTTTTCTCTTGTGCATTATTCTCTTGCTGTAGTTCTGTCAAAGATAAGCTTAATACAGTATAGTCCTGCTAAGCCAACTAAACCATAGACGACCCTACTTAAAAAGGCATCTTGGCCACCGAAAATAGTAGCGACTAAATCAAATCTAAATAAGGCTATTAATCCCCAGTTTATGGCTCCTATAGTTACTAAGGTTAAAGCTGTTGTATCCATAACTTTCCTCCCCTCAAAACTTGGTTAGTTTTAGTATTACCAAATGTAAATTGCTTATCCATTAATATGAAATTTAGAGGGGAAAGATTTACTAATCTAAACTCTTTTCTGTTTTCAGTTCTAGCTTAGGTAAATAGGCTTTAGACTGGGCAGATTTTTTTATTTCTCCCAACTTATTGAATTCCGTTTCTAAATTTTCCCTAGCTACAGCTAACATTAATTTTAGCCTATTTTCTTGGTTAACCTTAGTAGCACCTGGGTCGTAGTCTATGGGTACAATGTTGGCCTTAGGATAAAGGGCCTTAATCTTCCTTATCATACCCTTGCCTACTATATGGTTAGGTAGGCAACCAAAGGGTTGGGTACAGACCACATTTTCATATCCATTCCTAACTAGGTCTACTATTTCAGCCGTTAAAAGCCAGCCTTCTCCCATTTTACATCCTCGGCCAATTACTTCTTCAGCTAAGGACTTCAAATGGATAAAGGGAGAAGGTGCTGTGAAATTGCTGAATTTTTTTACCGCCTTTATGATCATTTCTTCATACATATTTAGGTATTTTAATACAAGGGCTGCAGCATTTCTTATTATCTTTGATCCACCGTAAATATCTACGTCTTCTATCCTATTGTTTACACTATACATTAAAAACCCCATTAGGCCAGGTACCATGACCTCGCACCCTTCTTTTACTAAGAAGTCCTCTAGGTGGTTGTTGCCAAGCTTAGAGTATTTTACATATATTTCACCAACTATTCCTACCTTTGGTTTTATTTCATATAGTCTAGGTATTTTATCAAAGGATTGAACGATTTTTTGAAGGTTTTTCTTTATTTCGTTTTTAAGAAATCCCTTTTTTTCCTTAAATTGATTTCCCAATTTTTCTACCCAATAATCTACTACGCTTTGGCTTTGGCCCTTATTTACCTCATAGGGTAAAACCTGGTTGTTCAAAAGCATAAGGGCGTCCCCATAGGTAATTGCAACTAAAAGTTTAACGATCATAGGTAGGGTCAGCCTAAAGCCGCCCTTTCTGCCTAGGCTGCCTAGATCCAGTGCTAATACAGGTATATGGTCGTAGTTTAACCTTTTTAGTGCCTTTTTAATTAGGTAAACATAGTTAGACGCACGACAGCCACCACCTGTTTGAGTCATCAAGAGGGCTACCTTATTCAAATCATACTTGCCGCTTTTCAAGGCATCTATCATCTGGCCTACAACCAGTAGGGCAGGATAGCAGGTATCATTGTGGACATATTTTAAACCTTCCTCCACTACAGAAGGGCCTTCATTTTTTAAAACCTCTATCTTATATCCATAGGCTTCAAATATAGACTTGAAAAGGGAAAAGTGTATAGAACACATATCGGGAATTAAAATTGTATAATCCTTCATATTATTTTGACTCCCTTCCTTGATTTAGTGCTTCCATTAGGCTACGAAGTCTAATTTTTACAGCACCTAGGTTTGTAATTTCATCTATTTTCAATTGAGTGTAGATCTTACCACCATTTTCCAATATTTCCATAACCTCGTCAGATGTAATGGCATCAAGACCACAACCGAAGGAAACCAGTTGAACTAAATTCATATTGGGCTTGTCTTCAATATATTTGGCTGCTGAGTAAAGCCTTGCATGGTAGGTCCATTGATTGAGGACATTGGTTTCTACCTGTGGTAGGTTTTCACCTATGGAGTCTTCTGAGATAACAACAGCGCCAAGTTGACATATGAGCTTATCTATTCCATTGTTGATCTCAGGGTCCACATGGTAGGGCCTACCGGCTAAGATTATAATAGGTAGATCATTTTTGTTTGCATATTCTATATAATGTTTACCCATATTGGCTATCTTTTCCATATGGGAATTATATTCTTCAAAGGCCTTATCCGTAGCATCTTTTACTTCATTTAAAGCAATATCACCATATAGGTGAGATAGGATTTTATGGATTTTTTTCACAAAATCCTTTGGCCTATGGAGGCCTAAATAGTCGTAGATGAAGTTAATACTTTGCAGTTTCTCCACATTGGCAGCTATGACCTCTGGGTAATAGGCAACTACAGGACAATTATAGTGGTTATCTCCTAGGCCTTCATCTAAGTTGTAACTCATACAAGGGTAGAATATGGTGTCTACATTTTGCTCCAACAAGGACTCTATATGGCCATGGACCAGCTTTGCTGGATAGCAAACCGTATCAGATGGGATTGTGTATTGGCCCTTTAAGTATAATTCCCTATTGGATTTGGCAGATTTAACAACTTCAAAACCTAGCTCAGTAAAAAACCTATACCAAAATGGAAATAGTTCATACATATTCAAAGCCATAGGTATCCCAATTTTTCCCCTAGGACCTTTTATAGGCTTATAGGAGTCTAAGACCTTTACTTTATAATCATATATACTCAATTGCTTTATGCCATTTTTCCTAGCAAGAGGCCTTTCACACCGATTTCCACTGATAAACTTCCTATTGTTGTCAAAGGTATTTATAGTAAGGCTGCAGTTGTTGCTACAAAGGCCACAATGGCTAGCCTTAGTCTCATGGTAGAAGGACTTTAAGGCCTCCTTATCTAATATAGAGCTTTCACCCTTGGACCTATTCTTAGAATAAATAGCTGCACCATAGGCACCCATAAGGCCTGCAATATTGGGCCTTATAACGTTTCTGCCTATTTCCAATTCAAAAGACCGAAGGACTGCATCGTTTAGGAAGGTCCCACCTTGTACTACAATGTTTTCTCCTAATTCATCTGCACTGGCTGCACGGATAACCTTGTATAAGGCATTTTTCACCACAGAGGATGATAGGCCAGCAGATATATCTTCAATGGTAGCTCCGTCTTTTTGGGCCTGCTTAACAGAGGAGTTCATAAAGACGGTACATCGAGAACCTAAGTCTACAGGGTTTGAAGCAAAAAGTCCTAGGTTGGCAAAGTCCTCAATGCTGTAGTTTAAGGCCCCTGCAAAGGTCTGTAAAAATGACCCACATCCAGAGGAACAGGCTTCATTTAAAAATATATTATCTATAACTCCATTTTTTATCTTAAAACATTTAATATCCTGGCCACCTATATCGATTATAAAGTCAACATCTGGCTTAAATTTCTTAGCAGCTGTAAAATGGGCTATGGTTTCAACTATGCCATAATCGATTTGGAAGGCGTTTTTAATTATTTCCTCTCCATAGCCAGTTACTGCACTGGATTTAATAGTTATATTGGGGTATTTTTCATAAAAGTCCATCAAAAATTCCTTTATTATAGACACTGGATTACCAGAATTGGGAAGGTATTTTGAATAGATAATGTTTTCATCTTCATCGATAATAGTAGCCTTTACAGTTGTAGAACCAGCATCTATACCAAGATATGCATTTCCATTATATTCATCAGGGTTTTTATATAGTACTCTTTCCCTATTATGCCTATCTAAAAACTCCCTATATTCTTCCTCATTGTTAAATAGGGGGGAACTAGATACAAATTCACCTTTATTGGAGCTGTTTTCTATTCTGTTGATGACAGATTCAAGATCTAAGGCTTCTTCTTGTGACATTAGGGCAGCACCTATGGCCACATAATAAAGGGAATTTTCTGGGCATATCCCCTTGGTTTTTAAGGTATTGTCGAAACTACTTCTCAGTTCAGATAGGAAGGTGAGAGGACCACCTAGGTATACAAGGTTACCCTTTAGTTCTCTCCCCTGGGCAAGACCTGCTATAGTTTGGTTGACTACGGCGTAAAAAATACTGGCTGCCACATCTTCCTTTTTAGCCCCTTGGTTTAGCAGAGGTTGAACATCAGACTTGGCAAATACGCCACATCTGGAAGCTATGGTGTATATCTTTTCATGCTTTTTAGCCAATTCATTCATTTCATCAGGGCCTATATTTAATAGAGTGGCCATCTGGTCTATAAAGGCCCCAGTACCACCAGCACAAGACCCATTCATTCTAACTTCAAGGCCATTGGTTAAAAAGAGGATTTTAGCGTCCTCACCGCCTAATTCAATGACTACATCTGCTTGAGGGATAAATTTTCCCACAGCCACTCTAGTAGCATATACTTCCTGGACAAAGGGAATCTTTGCAGATTCAGCTAATCCCATACCAGCTGAACCTGAAACAGATACATTTATGTAATTATCAATATTTAATTCTTCCATAATCCTTTTTAATAGTTCTACAGTTTTTTCAGCGATTTTAGAGTAATGTCTTTGGTAGGATTTAAATACTATATTATCATCATTATCTAATACCACTGCTTTTAATGTTGTAGAGCCTACATCAAGGCCAATTCTCATGTAAATCGTCCTTTCATTAAAGAAAATCATTTTATAATAATGATACCACAGTCGTAAAAATATTCAATATTATTAAAGGCAGGATATAAACCCTGCCTGTTAATAATATCCTCTTTCATATTGGATTGGATACTTTGTTTTTAGCCTGTTTTTATAGGCCATATTTAGGACAAATTGAGGATCACGTAACAGGCCCCTGCCTATGGCCACTAAATCAGCCCTGTCATTATACAATATTTCTTCTATCTGGTCATATTCATTGATTAATCCTACGGCAATAGTAGGTATATTACATTCCCTTTTAATGGTTTCTGAGTGGCTTACTTGATAGCCTGGGAAAATAGGGAATCTTACACTTATTAGTCCACCTGTACTTACATGGACCATATCTATATATTCCTTTACTTCATTGATGATTTTAATCATTTCTTCCTTGTTGATGCCGCCTTCCATGTAATCATCGGCGGAAACCCTTAACAAGACTGGCTTTTCACTAGGCCATACTTCTTTAACTCCTTGTAAAATTTCCTTTAGGAACCTGGTCCTGTTTTCTATGCTGCCACCATATTTATCGGTCCTCTTGTTAGTAAGGGGGGATAAAAATTCATGGATAAGGTAGCCATGGGCTCCATGGATTTCTATGGCATCAAAACCTGCCTTATCTGCCCTTATGGCAGCATCCTTAAAGCTATTAACTAAGCCTTTAATCTCTTCAACTGCTAACTCCCTAGGTTCCCTATACTCGTCACTAAACCTAATAGGTGAAGGAGCCACAATATATTCATCATTAGAAGTACACTTTCTACCAGCATGGGCTAGCTGTATGGCTATTTTACTTCCATAGGACTTTACACTGTCAACTAGGGATTTGAGCCCTTCAATATGGTCATCGCTCCATATACCTAGGTCCTTGCTGGTAATCCTGCCATTGGGCACTACTCCTGTGGCCTCTACGATAATTAAACCTACACCACCTATGGCCCTTGCAGTATAATGTACCCTGTGAAAGTCATTTACAAATCCACTTTCATCAGAAGAATACATACACATAGGCGGCATTACTATCCTGTTTTTTAAAGTCATATTCTTTATCTTATATTCTGTTAAAACTTTCATCTTATCACCATCCTTAGGCTTATATTTACCCAATTTTTTGAAAATATAAAGGCTGATAAGAATTTTCTATGGCTCAATATAATAGCTAATAGTAACATCCTCAAATCTATCAGTAATGAGTTTTTCTATAGGCTTAGTGTTATCGAAGATTAAACTGTCCTTATAATTAATTAAAAAGTGACAAGATTTAAATAGATCCATTCCATAACGGTTAATGGAACTTTCTAAGAAGATATTGACATATTCACTCACTACATTTCTATTTATATTATCGGTATTAAACTTGACTTTAAGAGTAAACTCAAAATCTATTACAAGGTTAATAAATAGGTCCATAGTAGTCCAATTAAATTTAATCTCACCGTCATCAGTATGGCTAGAGTATTTAAAGGGGTCTAATATCAGGTACTTATCCGTAGTTGAGCTTTTACCATGGGCAGTATGGTAGTATTTAAGATAAAGATATTTATTAATAATAGATGAGAAATCAATATCCTCTTCTAAGGAATTATCATATATAAAGAACTTCTTCATGTAGGCTTCAAATAAAGGTTTAACATCTTCCAGGTCTAGCTTCTTGTATTTATGGCCCATACTTTCATAGGCAAAACACTTTTCCTTATGTTCTAAAGGCATACAGCCATACCATTTTTTGAAGGTCCTATAATAATACTTAGTATCAGAAAAGCCACACTGATGAGAGATTTCAGTTATGGTCATATTCTTTAATAATAGGAATTCCGATTTTAGTACCCTTTCATAGTTAATCCTTTCACTGAAACTATAGGTACTTAGGTTTTTCCAAAAATGAGAGAAATATGTTTTTGTGATATACTCCATTGATACAATGTCATCCAAATTAATTTTTTGGGAGTAATTCTCTTGAATATACTTTACAATCCTATGGTACCTATCTAAATGAACTGAGCTTATGAAATCTCCATCCTTCTTTAGGAGCTGGAGCCAGTTAAACTCATATATCATTTGATAAACTAGCTTATGTATCAACATATCATACATCTGGGTAGAAACAGAAGGGTTTAAGCTTTCTGCAAAAATACTGATCAAGAGATTTCTAAAGTGGATTTTGAACCTTTCCTTAGTTTCCAAATCAACTTGACTTTTGCCCAACAACTCTTCATAAATGCTATTTCTAAAGAACATGTATTTAATATAGGGAAATTGTTCTTCGAAATGGTCTAAGTTTATGTAGAATAAAAGAACTATTGATTCATCATCACTTCTTATGGAATGGATAGTCTTATTGTTAATAAAAAAGAAATCCCCTTCATCTAAATGGATTTCCTCAAAATTAGCCTTAATATCAACAGAACCCTTAATAGGTAGGATTATTTCTGTAATATCTTCATGCCAATGGATAGGAAATCGATTGATGGAATGAACTTCAATCTTCAACGGTAGATTTTCTTTGAATTGAATCTTTTGTAGTTTCATACTAGCCCCCCCTTTGTTAATTATATTATACTAAAAAACTAGATTATGACAAAATGAAA
>LFRM01025598.1_pt1 | contig 10321 bp, 10 predicted proteins | sample 618341 | NCBI WGS metagenome assembly LFRM01 (sample SAMN03654438, study PRJNA283298) | anaerobic digester metagenome | isolation source: pool of bioreactors CSTR01a, CSTR02a, and CSTR03a thermophilic anaerobic... | place: Denmark: Kgs. Lyngby | collected 2014-05-21 | reverse complement strand
ATATAAAACTCTGCTCTACAATGTTGTGCTCCAGTGATATCTGAAAATCCTTTATCATCTGCTTTTCCACAAGCATTTGAAATTTTTGATTGCCCTACTCTAATTCCAAATGTCTCCCTTGCTGGAATTTTTGCATTTCTTAGTAAACATACAAATACAGAACTTATATCTGTACATTTTCCTCCATAAATCTTCTCTTCAATTGATTTTTGTGCATCACCAATTCCACAACCAATTACACTCTCATCTCTATACATAGTTGAAACTGTCCAGTCATAAATTGCTTGTGCTTTTTGAAGTGGTGTTTTAGAATCTTTTGTAATATCATTTACATATTTAGTTAAACCTTTTGTTACTGGGATATGTTTTGTACCTTCAAGATATACTTTTACATCTTTTGGATAATTAGTTTTTGATGTAGCTTTTTTAAAATTTGTTGTTCGCTCTTGCATAATAACTGAAAAATTTAAATCAAGTTCTGGTTTTATATCTTTATTATCCCATTTAGCATATAAAACATCTGTATCATAAGGATTTTTTACAATTTTAGCATCTGTACCTTTTCCTTTATAATCAATATCTAATACCTCATGATAACTCTCATTTTTTGGAAGTGGTATCCAAACTTGAGTTATCTCATTAGTTTGTTCAAACTCATATTTATTTGTTACACTAAATTTTCTAGGAGTTTTTGTAATACCAAATGGATTTGTTTGCTCTTTTGCGAAAACTAAATTTGGAGTTATAGCCATTGCACCTGAAAATAGTGCTGTTGTTTTTAAAAATGTTCTTCTTTTCATAATATATTCTTTGTAGTGTTTGTTCTATTAAGAGATAAAAGAGAGGTAAAAGCTCTTTTTATGTCCAACCATAACCTATGGTCTATGAACTAATTAGATTTTTATAGTATTAAATTATTTATAAACTTACTCTTAAAAAGTAAAATATTTTTTACTATTGTTTAACTAAAAATTTAAAATTGCTTATGTATAATGTATAGTTTTTTAAAAAATCTGAAAGATATTATATGAATAATGAATACAAATTAACAAAATTTGTTCAAGCTGCTGGTTGTGCTGCAAAGATGGGTCCGGGGGATCTAAAACAAACTCTTTGTAATCTCAACAACAAAAATGAACANNAAGTGATGATGCTGGAGTTTTTCAAATTGATGAAAATCTAGCTTTGGTTCAAACTGTTGATTTTATAACTCCAGTTGTTGATGATCCATATATTTATGGACAAATTGCTGCTGCAAATTCACTTAGTGATATTTTTGCCATGGGAGCTGAAGTTAAAACAGCTTTAAATATAGTTGGTTTTGATAAAACAAATATTGCAAAAGATGCTTTAGCTTTAATTTTAAAAGGTGGAGATGATAAGATTAAAGAGTGTGGTGGAGCTCTTTTCGGAGGTCATACTATTGAAACTCCTGAGATGTACTATGGACTAAGTGTTACAGGAGTTATAAATCCAAAAGAGATTATTAGAAACAATAGTGCAAAAGCTGGTGATGTAATAGTTCTTACAAAACCTCTTGGTATGGGAATTTTAACAACAGCTATAAAAAGAGATTTAATAGATTTAAATCTAACAAAACATTGTGCACAGATTATGGCTAGTTTAAACTATATTGCTTCAAAAATTATGAGAAAATATAAAGTAAGCTCTTGTACAGATATAACAGGATTTGGACTTTTAGGTCACGCTTTTGAGTGTATAAATGAGAATATCTCTTTTTGTATATCTTCAAATGAAGTTCCTTTTGTAAAAGAGGCTTATGATTTAGCAAAAAATGGTGTTCTTCCAGGTGGTTCAAAAAGAAATATTAAATTTATGGAGGATAAAGTTTTATATAAAGATGGCTTAGATGATACTATTAAAGCAATTCTTTGTGATGCTCAAACATCAGGTGGTCTTTTAATAGCAATAAATAAAGATGATGCAAAAGAGTTTGTAAAAGAGCTAGAAGATTTTAGTTTTGGATATGCAAAAATTATTGGAGAAGTTGTTTCTAGAGGAAAAAAAGAGATTATTATTAGTTAATAACTCTCTTTTTTTCTTAACTTTTCATAAAGTTTAGTAGCTTTAGATATCTCCTCTTCTGAAGCTTTTCTTCTACAAGAGAGATAACCTTTTAAACCATCGCAACTCTCAAAAGGGTAAACAGTTGCAAAAACCCAATAGTATCCACCATCTTTTCTTGCATTTTTTACATATCCAGTCCAAATTTCTCCTCTTTTAACCGTATCCCACAAATCTTTAAAAGCAGCCTTTGGCATATCTTTATGTCTTACTATACTATGTGGTTTTCCTAACATCTCTTCAAGAGTAAATCCAGCAACATCACAAAAATCTTTATTTGCAAATCTTATTACTCCTTTAGAGTCTGTTTCACTTACTAAAAAAGCATTTTTATCCAATATTGTCTCTTTTGACATTTAAACCTCCTTTCTAAACTTTTTACTTTTTGCATCACTTAATAGCTTTTGAGCAAGTTTGAATACAGTTTTTGAAATAGAGCTTACTTGCTCAGATTCAATAGCATTTTGTTTTGTAACACTATCTAATAAAACTACGGCTTGATTTATCTGTTCAATTCCAAAAATCTGCTCTTTTGAAGCTTTTGAAACATCTTCGATAATATCTATAGTTTGACCTATATTGTTATTTAACTCTTCATAACCTTTTATCATATTTGAAGATATAAGCTTTCCATCATCTGCTTTAAGTGTTGCCTCTTCAACCAAAGTTTTTATTTTTTTAGCAGCTTCTGCACTTCTATTTGCTAAGTTTCTAACCTCCCCAGCAACAACTGCAAAACCTTTTCCAGCCTCTCCTGCTGTTGCAGATTCAACTGCTGCGTTTAAACTTAAAATATTTGTTTGAAATGCTATTTGATCAATTACAGTAATTGATTCATTTATAGCTCTTATTTTAGTATTTATATCATCCATAGAGTTAGCAGTTTTTTTTGCCAAATCTTCTCCAACAAAAACTGATTTTTTAACAATTTGTCCCAAATTTGCCATTTTTGTAGCATTTTTTGTATTTTCTCTAGTTATATTTGTAATCTGTTCTAACGCTCTTGTAGTTTGCTCTAATGAACTTGCTTGTTCACCTGTTTTTAATGCTAAATTATTCATTGAAGATGACATAAGCAAAGAGTTCTCTTCTAAGATCTCTCCATTTTCAAAATTGTTTCTTGCGCTATTCTCTAAAGTTTTACCAAGTAAATTGATACTTTCCATCAATAATCGCATCTGGTCTTTATATTTATATATAGAGTCTATGCTATCTGTGAAATCATTTTTTGTATAACTATCTACAACTTTTAAAATATTTGAAGTAGCTTCATCTATACTAGCTAACATATTATTAATAGTATTTTTTAATGTAAAAATAGTTGGATTAGAACTACTTGCTTTTATTCTACAGTTATAAATTCCTTGTTCTACTTTATCTGCTGTTAATACAAGTTCGCCTAAAACTCTCATATCATCTTTTACACTTTTATCAACTCTTTTTATCTCTTTATTCCATGATTGAAACATTAAATCTAACTTTTTATTTCCAGTTGATTCAATATAATCAAACTGATTTTTTTCGTGAGATATAAATTTAATAAATTGATTAAAATAGTTATTAATTGTCTCTAAATCTCTATTTGAAACTGCACCAAACATAAAACTCCTTTATGGATCTATATTTTGAAATGTTATTGCAATAAAGATTTGTTTAGTAGCCTTATAATGTTATTTGATATTTAATTTAATATTTGAGATGTAAAAGTTTGTAATGTAAAATAAGGAAGAGTTTTTACTCCTCCTTTTTAATATATTTTTTGAATTAAGAAAGTATCTCTTCTAAAGTAATATAATCTCCAACTCTTCCTGTCATTTGTTCAACATCAGTGTTTACTGGAAGTGTTTTTTTACCTGGTCTCCATCCTGCTGGACAAACTTCACCTGTTTTACTTGCATGTTGCCGAGCTCTAACTTGTCTTAAAAACTCATTTACATTTCTTCCAACGCTATCTGCTTGAACCTCTTGAGCTACACAAATACCATCTGGATTAAATAAGAATCTTCCTCTTAATGCAACTCCCTCTTCTTCTAAAAGTACACCAAAATCAGAAGCTACACTTTTTGTAGTATCAGCACCAATTGTAAGTTTTAATCCTTTTAAAATTGGTTCAGTTTCAACAAATCTTTTGTGTGAAAATTTTGTATCTGTTGAAATAGGTAAAATTTCAACTCCAAGCTCTTGAAACTCATCATATTTTGCATTCATTGCTGCAATTTCTGTTGGACAAACAAATGTAAAATCTGCTGGATAAAAACAAATTACTGTCCATTTTCCTTTATAATCTTCACTTGATACAGTTGTATAGTGTCCTGTTTTTGCATCATATGCACTCATTTTAAATTCTGGCATTTGTCTTAAAACCATTGTTGAACTCATTTTTTTCTCCTTAATAATTTCTGTTGTATTTTCATTAATCGTAACTTTTTTTTCTTTTCTAGCTTTTATAGATGTATCACACGCCATAAAATCTCCTTAAATTTTACAAAGGATAATTTTTTTCCTTTGATTGAAGAAATTGTATAAGAATTAAAATTAAATTATACTTAAAATATTAATAATTCTTATCAAAATTTCATAATTTTATATTATAATTAAATGATAATTGACATTTATATATTAAAAAGATTATAATCCAAAAAATTGAATAATTTAGGAGTTTTTTATGGCAAGTAAAATATACATAGGTTTTATAGTTGCATTTATTTTATTTTTAACTTATGGAGTTTTAAATCAAAAAAAAGATGATCCAAAAGCAAAAAGAGTTGCTTGTCAAAAGAGTGTTACAACATTTGAAAAAATTTATAAAAAAGATATTCAAAAAGCAAAAGAGCTATTAAAAAGTTCAAATTATATTATAAATTCATATATAGAGTATTCTCAAAATATGAAAAGTAATTTAAAAAATAGCTTCTCAAACAAAGATAGTGATAAGATTTTAGTAGATGTTTTAAAGAGTTTTGAAACAGAAGAGAAACAACAAAACGAGAAACTACTTATCTCATACTATATTTATGAAAATGATAAAAAAGATGATGGTAAAAAAAATAAAGATGCTTTTTTATATGCTGGGTATTTAGTTTTTGAGTTTAAATTAAAAGAAGAATTGCTTTACAAAATACAAATTGATTATATGAATATTGATACAAGTGATATAAAAAGTAGAATGAGTTGTGTTATTGAATCATTTTTGACTATTTAATAGACTATATTAACTTATTCCAATATATAAAAGATATATCATCAAAAATATAGTCCAAGCCAAAATTCCAATTACTGCTATCCCTTTTACTTTATTCATTTTATCTTCCCTGTGATAATTTAAAGATGATTGTACTAAAAATTTCTTAAATATCTATTTTTTATGCTTGTAAGTAAAAGGGAAAAATAGTTTATGTGGTTTTTTACAAATCTCAATGATTAAGTTTTTAATAAAAGAGAAAAAGTTACCAAACTTGGTATCTCTTGACAATAAAGATACTTTTAATGCTAAAGTAAAACTTACAATTAAATTTACAAAACCTATTAGTAAAACACAAACTAGATAGTATATAAAAAGAGTTACAGATATATCAAAATGCATTGATGTATATCCTAAATATGCGCTTGAAAATGCAACATGCGAAATATCAAGTGGAAGATTTAATAAATATCCAATAAAAGGTGTTATTCCCAAAAGAATACCAAAAAAGAAGTTCCCTAATATTGAACCATAATGCTCATGTAAATATGTTGCAAATTTTTCTCTATACTTATCGCTTATTAGTTTTTTTAGTAAAGGTTGATGATAGTATCTATCTTTTAACTCCAATAAATCAGCTCTATTGTCAAAATAACCTGAGATTAATCCAGATAAAAATAGCCATACTCCAGCAATTGCTGCATAAAATAGTGCTATGTTTGGTTCAAGATTTTTTAAATAGTATTTTATATCCTCATCATCTAAGATTATATAACCATTTTTTATAGCTAAATAAGATATCAAAAATGCTACACTTATTGCTAATATTACATTTCCAGCAATTGCTGAAAATTGAGAACGACTAACTTGAAATATTAAATCAATAATCTTTTTTTGATTTGCCTTATTGTTTTCATCTTGCTCTATCTCTTGTGCTAGTTTTGATGCTGTCATAGCTGGTTGTTTTGTAGCAACAGTAAAACCTAAAATATGTATAAATACAAATCCTAAACCATAATTTAAACTACTTAAAAATGTTTGAGTTCCTATTGAAAATCCAGCTTGAGTGATATTGATTTTTATAAGTGCCATAATAGCTATTATAATTCCAGCTCCAGCTGCACTAAGAAACATTTTAAAATAAGCTTTTAAATCACTTGCTATATAGTGTTCACCATGTTCACTTGTATAGTTTGTAACACTTCTTGCTACAATTTTTATTCCTTGTTTATATAAATCTATTAATGAATTTTTTTTACTATTTTGTACAACTGATTCTTTAAAAAAATTTAAAAAAATTTCATTTGAATCTTTTGTATCAAAATATTTTATTAATTCTAAGATATATTCAACTCTTTTTATCATCTGAGTTAATCTTTCAAGTTGATATGTTAAATCTATTGAAATACCATTATGAAGAGATTTTCTTTTTAAAGCACTCACTTGCTCATAAGATTGTTGTATTAAAACACCCAACTCCTCTAATTTTGATTTTGTAATTTCAATATTTACAAAATCTGATTGAATATTTTCTATATATGATGCTATATTTCTTTGTAATGCTATAAAAGCTGAATCTTTATTTAATAATTTTTTATCAAGCCTAATAAAATTTGAATCAAACTCTTCAGCTGCTATCCAAATAGATAAAATTTCAAGTGCATCTAAAAGTTCATTAAAAAGATGATTTTTTGTTTTTGTTATATTTTTTGAGTTATTAAATAGAGCTTTAAAAAACTCTATCCATATACTATTTTCAATAGAGCAAACCCACTTAAAATCATCTTTTTTATTAAATATAGTTCCAAAAATATAGTTTAAATCGCCTTTTTTTGGTGTATTTGGTAGAAATTTATTATAAAATCTCTCTCTTGCCTCATAAGAGAAGTAGTTGTTTGATAAAATCCCAAAATGAACAATATTTGTAGATATTTTTGATTCTATAAAAATTTGATTTATAGAGTTAGATATGTTTTGTGCCAACTCATCTTGTGAGTTAAAAAAATCAATAATCTTATTTATTGAATTTACACTCAAATCAATATTATCTTTACTTTTTGGTCTAATAAAAGCGATAATATATTTTAGCTTATCAATAATATCAATATCTTCACTGCAAATACTCTCTAATAACTTTTTAAAATTTTCATCTATATTCAAACTAAACCTCAATCTTTTTATCTAAATCATTATAATTTAAAGTTTATTAGCTTTGGCTATAAATGAGTTTATATAATTTATTAAGTAAAATACGAAATTATAAAAAAAGGAAATAAGTGATTAATATAAAATTAGAGTTAAAAAATGTTGTTGAGCAAACAATGATTCCAGAATCTAAAGCTTTTTTAGATGAGTTAAATGAGCTAATATCAAGCAATAATGCTTGCAATGATGATATTGAAGCAAAAAAAGATATGGAGTCATTTTTACAAGAGTTGAATACTATTTTAAATGCTATTGAAAAAGATGAAATTACAGATGAACAAGCAGCTGATATTTATGAAAAAATCATTAATATGCTACAAGAGCATGAGGATGAGGAGTAAATACTTTTTATAAAGATTAATTTTATGATTTTTTATACTATATTAGACTTTATGGCGAGAAGGTAGAGGAATCGAACCTCTCACGGCGTTTACACAAAAACCGTCAATCAGGGTTGAAGCCTGTGGTGCTCACCAGATACACAAACCTTCCATAAAGATTAAAATAGTATAATAATACTCTTTAAAATAGTATAAAAGGTCTATAATGTTACTAAAATCCATTCCAAAGGTTGATAAGTTTATCACAAACAAAGCTTTTGAAGGATTATCAAAAACTTTAATAACAAAAATCACAAAAGAAGTTTTAGAAAATCTGAGAGTTGAAATATTAAATAAAAAGATAGATAGTTTTGATGAACAAACTCTTATTTCAAATGTTTTAAGAAAGTACGAAAATCTTACACAATCTTCACTAAAACCAGTTATAAACGCAACTGGAATTATTGTGCATACAAACTTAGGAAGAAGTTTGCTTGATGAGAGCCTATTTAAAAATGCAATAACAATAGCAACATCTTATAACAATCTTGAATATAGTTTAGAAGAGGGAAAAAGAGGAGAGAGATACGAACACATCACAAAATCTCTACAAGCACTCACTTCTTGTGAAGATGCTTTAGTTGTAAACAACAATGCAAGTGCTGTTTTTCTAATCCTTAATACATTTTGCAAAAATAAAGAGGCTGTTCTTAGCCGTGGAGAGCTTGTTGAAATTGGTGGAAGTTTTAGAGTTCCTGAAGTTATGACTCAAAGTGGAGCTATATTAAAAGAGATTGGAACTACAAATAAAACTCACCTAAAAGATTATGAAAATGCTATAAATGAAAATACAGCTATGCTTATGAAGGTTCATAAATCAAACTATAGTATTGAAGGATTTTTTAGTGAAGTTAGCTTTGAAGACATATCAAAACTAGCACAAAAAAATGGCTTAATAGACTATTTTGATATGGGAAGTGGACATATTTTTGATTTACCTTTTAATTTAAGCAAAGATGAGCCATCTATTCTTGAACTTATGAAATCAAATCCAAGTCTGCTTAGCTTCTCAGGAGATAAACTTTTAGGAAGTGTTCAAGCTGGAATTATAGTTGGGAAAAAAGAGTTAATAGCAAAATTGAAAAAAAACCAACTCTTAAGAATGTTAAGAGTTGATAAAATTACTTTAGCACTTTTAGAAGAGAGTTTGAATATCTATTTAAAAAATGAGTTAGATAAAATTCCAACTTTAAAAATGCTAAACACAAAGCTTGAAGTTTTAGAACAAAGAGCAAATATTTTAAAAAATAGTATAGATAACTTTATAAAATGTGAAGTAATAAAAAGCTCTACAATGGTTGGTGGTGGTACAACTCCAAATAAAAAAATCCCTACTATTGCTTTAAGCCTTGAATATAAAAACCTAAAAGCAAATGAGATAGAAAAAATTTTAAGAAAAAATCTAATCATAAGTAGAATTGAAAATGACAAAGTACTGCTTGATTTTAGAACAATATTAGAAAAAGATATAGCTAAAATTGAAGAGATACTAAAAAAAGAGTTTAAAAATGTCTAATATTATAATAGGAACGGCTGGTCATATTGACCATGGAAAAACTGCACTAATTCGTGCTTTAAATGGTTTTGAAGGTGATAGCACAAACGAAGAGAAACAAAGAGGAATAACAATAGATTTAAGCTTCTCAAATCTTACAAGAGCTGAGAGAAATATTGCATTTATTGATGTTCCAGGTCATGAAAAACTTATTAAAAATATGATTGCTGGAGCTTTTGGATTTGATTATGTGATGCTTGTTGTTAGTGCTAAAGAGGGTCTTATGCCCCAAACTATTGAGCATATTGAGATTTTATCACTTTTGGGAATAAAAAATCTTATTTTGGTAATTACAAAAAAAGATTTAGTAGATGAAAAAACATTAAAAGAGCAAGAGTTAATNNTATCAAATTTATAAAAGCTGTATCTATTTATGATGAAAAATCTATTGAAGATTTAAAAAACACTCTATTTACAATATCAAATAGCACAAAAAATGAAGAGAACTTTTTTAGATTTTATGTTGATAGAGTATTTAGTGTAAAAGGTAGTGGAACAGTTGTAACAGGGACAGTTTTAGGTAAAAAAATTGAGCTTGAAGAGAAAGTTTTTATTCCTCATTTGCAAAAAGAGACAAAAATAAAAAATATTCAAGTACATAATCAAAACGCAATAGAAGCAAATATCTCTTCTAGAGCTGCACTAAACCTAGCTTCAATTGATATAAACTCCGTTCAAAGAGGAGATATTATTACAAAAAAGGGGTTTTTAAGAGGTTTTGATACAATTGATATCTCTTTTAAGTGCTTAAAAAACAAAAAATTAAACCATAATCAAACATATACTTTGTTTATTGGAGCTAAAAAAATAGATGTAAAAGTTCTACTTTTTGACTCTTTAACATCACTTGAAGATGGTTTTGCAACACTAAAAATGGATGAAAAGATATTTACTGTTTTTGGAGAAAAAGTTATT
>LFRM01342454.1_pt1 | contig 10323 bp, 11 predicted proteins | sample 618341 | NCBI WGS metagenome assembly LFRM01 (sample SAMN03654438, study PRJNA283298) | anaerobic digester metagenome | isolation source: pool of bioreactors CSTR01a, CSTR02a, and CSTR03a thermophilic anaerobic... | place: Denmark: Kgs. Lyngby | collected 2014-05-21 | reverse complement strand
ACATGGTTCATTAGCTCCTTTATTGCTATCACTGCCGTTTTTTATTGTTTTGTCAGTATATACTGTAAAATGTTTCGAATCCAGGATGCCAAACCAATTATTATAGGGTCAATTTTCATACTCTTCGCAGGTGCTATGATCCAGTCTAACAAGGGTGTTATTGCTGCCAATATGATACAAAATATCAGGCAATATGGATGGTTACCTCCTTTTATACTCCCCCTTATCGCCCTTCTAACAGCGATACTCCGAAAAAAAGGGGTTGCTTCCCATGAGTAAGAAGCTGGCACTCATTTTGATATATATAATACTCATAGCTACCTTGAGTAGTTGTTATGACGCACAAGAAATTGATCATGTTACTCACGTCCTCGTCATAGGAGTAGACAAAGGTGTATCTGATAAATGGCGTATTACTCTACAGTTTAATAACATGAAAAGTGGATCAAGCGGTGGTGAGCAGGAAGCAAGTGGTGAGGGTGGAGGTGATGGTGGAGATGGAGGTTCGCAAGATGGCTATACCTACGTTACAGTAGATGCACCTTCTTTTTTCACTGGACTGGATATGCTGAACGCCTCCGTTCCTAGAAGATTGGTATTTACCCATGCAGGTCTTATCGTAATATCTGAAGAGTTGGCCAAAGATGGTCTATTAGAGGAGTATATTGCTCCCATAAGTCGTTTCAGGGAAATACGGGGGAGCGCACATATGGTTACTACAAAAGGTAGCGCTTTGGATTTTATTAAGGCAAACGCTCCTTCTATCGGTACAACTCTATTCAAAGAATTCCAAACAGCCATTACAGAATCTGAAAACACAGGTTTCTTTCCCCATTCTACCTTAAACGACTTTTATGAAGCTCTTCTGTCTCCCCAACACCAGCCGATTATGACAATGGGAGCAGTAAACCATTTTGAAAGCTTTAAGGAAAAAGGGACTAAATGGGACAATGAATTCAAGCGCGGTGGGGAATACCCACCTGGGCAGCTCCCTAGATACGGCCAAAATAAAATCGAGTATTGGGGTACCGCCTTATTTAATAAAGATAAGATTGTGGGCGAGCTAAACGGCACGGAAACGCGTGCATTATTGATGATAAGGGGTGAATTTGAAAGAGGTTTCTTTACCCTTCAAGATCCAAAGAAGCCTGAATTAATTATCCCTTTGGATATTAGGCAGGCGAAAAAGCCCAAGGTAACGGTTAGCTTTGATGAAGATATACCCACTGTCGAGCTAACATTATATTTACAAGGGAATATACTTGCTATTCAGAGCAGGCTTCATTATGAAGAAGATCCACTTTTCTCCCTTTTGGAGGATACCTTTACAGAGGAAGTAGAAAATCGAGTGAATCAACTGATAAATAAGTGCAAGAACTTAAATATTGATGTCTTTAGATTTGGCGATGTAGCGGCCAGACAGTTTTTGACAATCGACGCATGGGAAGAATATAACTGGAATAAAAAATTCAAAGACATAAGAGTGACTACTAAGGTAGAATTCTCAATAAAAAATACGGGAACCCGGATAAAAAGTTACCCTATGGACAAACCTGAGGAGGATGAATAAACAGATGCAATATATAGTTATGATACTCCCCCTATTTGTTTCAATGTATTTGCTAAGCTNNATCATGATACTCCCCCTATTTGTTTCAATGTATTTGCTAAGCTTCGCCAAGTTTAACTGGAGAAAAAAAAATAAAAAAGCAGCAGTTGGCTCAGTTATTATAGCCATTGCCGCCTTTGTTATGCCCTTGTTTATTCTGTGAATACTTTATGTTGTTCTGCTACCTAAATCGAAACATCCATTTGTATTCACAGATTTCATTTTTTTGTCAGTTCTATCTCCCAAGGACCAGTCATGGAGAACTCCACATCAAAGTTTACAATCACTTTCTTTGCTTTTTCCATATCATCAAACATGGTAAGTGAGTATCCTTTTTGCTCTATTGGATCCCAATTCGGTGCATAATTAGCATGTGATATCCGGTCATGGTTATTTAAGAAATCATCTGAAAGTATTGACATATTATAAGTAACAAAAATTAATACGTTGTTGTATTTACCTTATATTGCCTTCTTCTACCACTATTATTGTACTTTCCACAAAATAACTTTACCTTTATTGTGCAGCCTTGATTTCATCCCAAATGCGATTGTAAACCTCGATAATATCGCTTAAGTCCTCAAATATTTCGCTACCCTCTAAAGAATCCATGTCTGGGTATGCTACCTCATCATTGCGTGTTTCTTCATCCAGTAATTCCACAGTAGCAGTATTTGGTGATGAATAACCGATGTATTCTGCATTGCGTAATCCAATTTCCGAATCAGTCATGAAGTTGATAAACTTCTCGGCAGCTTCCTTGTTCTTGCTGGACTTTGGAATAGCCATAGCATCAAACCAAAGATTTGTGCCTTCTTTTGGAACAGCATAGCTCAAGTCTTCATTCTCCCACATCATATACATGGCATCACCTGACCAAACTACTGCCAGAGCTGCTTCGTCACCTATCATCTTATCCTTTACTTCATCACCAACATAGGATAATACCAAAGGCCTTTGTTTGATAAGCTCCTGCTTTGCTTCTTCCAGTTCACTCTCATCTCTGGTATTCAAGGAATATCCTAGCTTCTTTAATGCAACGGCTATGGAATCTCTCTGGCTGTCCAGCATGAAAATATTCTTCTCATATTTGGGATTCCAGAGAATGTTCCAACTATCTACAGGATCATCCACCATTGCGGTATTATATAGAATACCTACAGTACCCCACATATAAGGAACGGAATATTCATTATTAGGGTCATAGCCCAAGTCTTTAAATTCATCCCCAATGTTCTCGTAGTTGGTAATGTTAGCCATATCAATTTTGTGAAGCAAATCTTCCTTTATCAAACGAGCTATCATATAATCTGATGGGAAAATTACATCGTAGCTGGTGCCGCCTGCTTTCAACTTAACATACATTTCCTCATTAGTAGTAAAGTAGTCATAATTTACCTTGATTCCATATTCATCTTCGAAGTCTTTTAATACTGATTCATCAATATAGTCTCCCCAGTTAAAAACCGTAATGGATGAGCTGGTACCTTGCTGAGAGCCGCCAGCGCAAGCTGTAAGACTAAATATCGTGACCAGCATCAGGAAGATAGCTATTGTTTTGTTTACTTCTCTCAATTTTTGTTCTCCTTTCAGGGTTGTCTTTGGACATTCTCAAATTAACTATAATCAAAAGCAGTAACACACTTATAAACATCAGTGTGGATAATGCGTTGATTTTCGGACTTATTCCTCTCCTAGCCATGCCATAAATGACAATGGACAGGTTGTTAACGCCGGAACCGGTAGTGAAGAAGCTAATTACGAAGTCATCCAGCGACAGCGTAAATGCCAGTAAAAATCCGGTTACGATACCTGGCATAATTTCCGGAAGAATTACCTTCCAGAAGGCTTCCATAGGGGTTGCCCCCAGGTCCAGCGCAGCTTCATACAAATGCTTGTTCATCTGCTTCAACTTAGGCATGATGGATAAAATCACATATGGGATATTGAAAGTTATGTGAGCCAAAAGCATGGTAACAAAGCCAAGGGGTATTTTCGCAAAGATAAACAATACCATCAGGGAAATACCCGTTACTATATCCGGATTCAATATTGGAAGATAGTTCACGTTCAATACTAGGCTTTGTGGCCTCTTCTTCATACTAAAAATTCCTATTGAAGCAATGATACCAATGAGGGTTGCTATAATAGAAGATAAAACCGCAATCAAAAGGGTATAGTATAATGCCGACATAATTTGCCTATCCTGAAACAGTTCTATATACCAATTAAGGGTAAAACCTTCCCAATTAGCCCTGGACTTGGACTCATTGAATGAAAACACAACCAGCACCAGAATAGGCGCATATAGGAATGAAAATATCAAAAACACATAGCTTTTCTTCAGAAAACGCATCACCACAATGCACCTCCTCCACTTTCCTGTTCATATCGGGACATAATGCCCATGCTGCCGAGAATTAACAGCATCATTATGACCGACAGGGCTGAACCAAAGCCCCAATCCCCAGAGGACAGAAATTGCTGTTCAATCAGGTTACCAATTAGCATAAACTGTCCACCACCTAGCAGTCTGGAAATAACAAATGTCGTAACCGCCGGCATGAAGACCATGGTAATTCCAGAAATTACTCCCGGAAGGCTTAAAGGAAAAACGACACGCCTGAACACAGTAACATTATTTCCGCCCAAATCTTGGGCTGCCTCTACGACACTATCATCAATCTTGGAAAGAACCGAGTAAATTGGTAAAATCATAAAGGGCAGGAAGTTATAAACCATACCAAGCACTACCGCACTGTTGGTATATAAAATATCTATAGTAGGCAATTTTAGAAAGCTTAACACAGAATTAATAACGCCATTTCGTTCCAAAAGAGTCATCCATGAATAAGTACGAAGCAAAAAATTCATCCACATAGGCATCACTATGAGCATATACATTATCTTTTTTCTGACATATTCCTTACTGGCTAAAATAGCTGCCATAGGATAACCAAGCACCAGGCAAATAACAGTGCTGACCATAGCTAGAACCACTGACCTTATCAACACATTAATATATATCGGATCTATAAATCGGCGGAAATGATCGGCCGTTAGTTGCCAGCCAGAATCCGTCTGCTCCGCTACACTATAAAAAAGCACCAGAAACACAGGAACAACAATAAAGATAATCATCCATACTAAATAAGGTGAAGCAAGCCACTTCCTTTTCATTCTGCCACCTTCTTTTTCATTATGTGGATGTCATTAGGCAGAATTTGTAAGCCTACTTTACTCTCCTCTGGAGCCATTATTGTAGAATGAACCATCCAGGTAAGGCTACCTCCATCAATTAGCATTTCATAATGTACTCCCTTGAAGGTAGCGGATTGCACTACACCACCCAGCAAACCCTCTTCCCAAGGAATCAGCTTAATGTCCTCAGGGCGGATGACCACATCCACTTTTTCTTGCGACTCAAAACCTTTATCCAAGCATTGGAACGTATTACCCATAAAGCTGACGAGATAGTCTTCCTCCATAACGCCGTCTAGAATATTGCTCTCTCCTATGAAGTCAGCTACAAAGGCATTCTTTGGTTCGTTGTAGATGTCTTCTGGTGTGCCTATCTGCTGGACAATACCGTTATTCATTACAACAATGGTATCTGACATACTAAGTGCTTCCTCTTGATCATGAGTTACGTAAATAAAAGTGATACCCAAGCTTTGCTGCATATTCTTCAACTCTACCTGCATCTCCTTACGCAGCTTTAGGTCCAGCGCACCTAGAGGTTCATCCAAAAGCAACACTTCTGGTTCATTAACCAAAGCTCTGGCAATACCCACCCTTTGTTGTTGACCACCACTTAAGGAGTTTACAGATCGCTTTCCAAAGCCCTTCAGGTTTACCAGCTTCAGCATATGTTCCACTTTTTCCCGAATGGCTTCCTTATCCATCTTTTTTATTTTCAGCCCGAAAGCGATATTATCAAACACATTCATATGCGGGAATAGTGCATATTTTTGAAAGACAGTATTGACTTTCCTCTTATATGCGGGCAGATCGTTAATATTCTTGCCTTCAAAAAGCAAATCTCCACTATCTGCCTCCTCAAAGCCACCGATAACACGCAGCGTAGTGGTTTTGCCACAACCGCTGGGCCCCAGCAGGGTAACAAATTCATTCTTCCGAATATACAGGCTTAGATTAACTAAAGCCGGTGTATCGTCGTACGTTTTTGTCACATTTTGTAATTGTAAAATAATACTGTCGGTCATTGCTGAACCCCCTTAATATAGTAGCTCATTAAAAGCTAGGCGGCGTAGACACCCATAAAAAGGTGGACTTGCCCTTGGAACCATTGACAATAAAATGGCTCATGTTAGGCTTGAAGGAAAAGCTTTCTCCCTTTCTCACCCGATAGTGATGTTTGCCCAAATGAAGAATAATGGAACCTGTCAAAACATATCCAAATTCTTCTCCGTCATGGGGGTCTTCTACCTTGGAACTGCTCTCACCTGGACCCAGTTCCATAATAATGGGCTCCATCCTATTTTTCTGTGCATTGGGGATAATCCAATGTATGACATGACTCAATTCCTTGTTTTCCAAACTAAAGATATCATCTTTGTTGAAAACAATTTTCTCATCAACCTGTTCATTGAAAAAGTCTTTGATATTTGTGCCCAGACTTTCCAGTATATCCATTAGAGTTGCAATAGATGGAGAGGTCAGCTCTCGTTCTACTTGAGAAATAAAGCCCTTTGATAACTCACAACGGTCTGCAAGCTCCTGCTGCGTCAAGCCGTTACGAACACGTAGCTCTTTAATCTTTTCCCCTATATTCATCCACTACACCCCAGTCTCTTAGAACTAAACTCAAAGTTTATAATTACTAAACAAAATACTTATATATAAATAACATAATTAGACTGTAATGTCAACAAGAAAAGTTAAGAAAAGCCTGCGTTCTTTGAACGCAGGCTGCACCTACATAATGGTACTCTTACGAGCATATATACAATTATAGAAGTTCCTTCTCAAGAACCTTCAAGTGATCAAAGCAGATTTTGGCTTCATCCAAACCGGTAGGCTTGAGGGTTTCGCTCTCAACAACCATAGGAACGCCAAGCTCCAAAGCCTTCTTGTATACTGCTGCCACAGGTGCAGTACCCATGCCAAGAGGTGTACCTTTACCATCAGAATCGCCGTCTTTAATATGTATGAAGTGCAAGCGTTCCTTATATTTTTCCATAAGTTCAACAGGATCTTCACCAGCTACATAAGCCCAATAGGTATCCAGTTCCAGTTTAATGTTTGTTTTTTCAACTATTTCTAGATAAGGAATATAACCTTCCTCAGTAAGCTTGAATTCTCTGTGGTGATTGTGGAAGCCAAAAGTGATGCCCTCCTCTGCCAACTTTGGCTGAAGTTCGTTGGCATATTTAATAAACTCATCCATAGTTTCTCTTGACCATAGATCTGTTCCAGGTACAATAAAGTTTTTGTTTCCGATCGCTTTATGATAAGCAACGGTTCCTTCAAAATCTGTAACAAGATCTCTCCAGCTGGAGTGGGTGCCTGAAGTTTTGAGTCCGTACTTTTCCAGCATAGCAGCTACTTCCTCTGCACTGTAACCAAAAAATCCGGCAAATTCAACAAAGCTGTATCCTATTTCGGCAACCTTTGAAAGTGCACCTTCAAGATTTTTTTCCGTTATGTCCCGGACACTGTAAAGCTGTAAACCATATTCCATTTTACCACTCATCCTTTCCAAAATATGCTTGCTGTAAGCTTTCTCAATTATACCACGCAAATACCATAGGTATCAATCAAAGAAGCAAAATAAGAAATTAAAGAACGCAAATATAAAAAAGAATCTTAATTGATAATGTTTATCATTCGCAAGCTTGGGTATATATAAAGCAAGAAGCAAAATCACTAAGAAAATGTTAGGAGAGAAAAAAATGGCTCACAAATTACCAGAATTAAAATATGCTTATGATGCATTGGAACCAAATATAGACAAATTGACAATGGAAATTCACCATACAAAACATCACCAAGCTTATGTTGATAACTTAAATAAAGCTCTTGAAGGGCATGAAAAGTATAAAGATGTAAAAATTCGTGATCTAATTGCTGATCTCGACTCGCTACCCGAAGAAATTAAAACTGCAGTACGAAACAACGGAGGTGGACATTTAAATCACAAGATGTTCTGGAATACCATGTCACCAAAGGGTGGAGGAAATCCTGTTGGACAAGTAGCTAAAAGAATGGAAGAGGACTTCGGCGGCTTTGAAAATTTCAAGAGCGAATTCAAAAAGGCAGCCTTAGGTAGATTTGGAAGTGGCTGGGCATGGCTAGTCAAGAAAGAGGATGGAAAACTAGAAATTACATCTACAGCTAATCAAGACAACCCGGTTACCGAAGGAAAAAATCCCTTACTAGGTGTTGATGTATGGGAGCATGCATATTACCTAAAATACCAAAACAAGAGAGCAGACTATGTCGACTCTTGGTTCAATGTAGTAGACTGGAACAAGGTAGAAGAAAAGTATAATAAGTAAATAATTCACCCATGTGCACATTCGCACATTTTTGATAACCCCGCTCACACATTAGGACGGATGATTACAATACATAAAATCAACCGTCCTTTTTTTGTGTTCTTATTAAGCTTCTCTTATAACTGCATTATCTGCAATATATCTTAATTGCCTCGTTCAAAAATTCAGCACAACCTACGGCAATGTCATCGTAATATTTCTTAAAACGTGGATCATCCACATACATCTGCGCAAGTCCCATATGTGCTTCCTTTGAATAGAAGTTCCAAGTATAACCTAACCACTCCTTATGCATAGCACTTACCTTTTGAGCAAGCTCACTGGACGGGTCTCCCTGTTCAAATGCCTTCTTTAGAGTTTCATTTATTTGTTGTGACAGCTCTTGCATCTCCTCATATTTCTCAGCAGTCAAGCCCATCATTTTTGCATTACTTGCATCTACTACAGTATCACCGTACTTTTCTCGTATTTCCTTACCATATTTATTTTCATTTTCCTCAACCAGCTTCTGCTTGAAGCCTTTAAATTTTTCAGTGTTACTCATTGTTATCTCTCCCTTCGATGTTGCAATAGTTTTTTCTACATTGCTTATTAATAATTCAATCTGCTCCTTTTTTGCTTTTAAGGCCGATAAATGTCCTTGCAGCGCTTCTATCCCATCGTAGCTCTTCGACCCTAGAATATTTCTAATGTCGTCTAGTGATACACCTAGTTCTCGGTAAAACATAATTTGCTGGAGCAAATCAACTTCATGTTGCCCGTAGACACGGTAAGCGTTACTACTTATCCGCTTTGCTATCAAGAGCCCAATTTCATCATAATAACGCAGTGTGCGTGTACTAACTCCTGCCAGCTTTGCTAATCCATTTATGCTATATTCCATGTTCATCTCCTCTAAGTTATCTTCTCCTTCACCGGAGGCTTAAGTCTCTTGTACAATTGACCTAATACTAATATAAACTATTACGTAGCGTAAATGTCAATAGTTGAATTTATTATTTTTGGAAAGTTAATCTTAATTTAACATGGTTATGATACTATATACATATGGACTTAGATATTACATACAAAAAGTGTACACTTTTTTGAATATGGATAGGGCAGGATTAGGAGGATTTTACTTATGAAGAGTCAATTAATTTTATTTTTACTTGTGATAACAATCTGCTTTTCGATTTTACCTACCACAGCTTTAGCAACAGGGCAAACACTGCCTTCTGGTATTCCCGATCCTCTAATAGGAGAAATAATTGATGCTTATATAGAAGAGCATAAGAATACTACTGCCGCTGTATCAATTGCTGTTTTTCGTGGGCAAGAAACTCTATATGAAAGAGGGTATGGCTATGCAAATATCGAGAACCAAATAGCTGTTGATAATGAAACAGTCTATGAATGGGGTTCGGTGTCAAAACTCCTCGTATGGGTGAGTGTCATGCAGTTATGGGAGCAGGGGAAAATTGTATTGGAAGAAGATATTAGAGAATACCTTCCTGAAGGCTATTTAACTAAGCTTAGATACGACAAGCCCATTACTATGATAAATCTGATGAATCATAATGCAGGTTGGGAAGATACAGTTTTTCAAATGAATGCAAAAGATGCTGAAAATACATTATCTCTGGAAGAAGCACTAATGATGACTGAACCCCATCAGGTTTATGAACCAGGTGATGCTGTGGCTTACTCCAATTGGGGAGTTTCACTAGCTGGATATATTGTGGAACGAATTAGTGGGCATAAGTTTTTTGATTATGTTCAGGCTAATATTTTTAAGCCTTTAGGTATGGCGCACAGCTCTATATCTCCTATATATTCAGAGAACAAATGGGTACAGTCGAAGCTACTAGAGAATGAGGGTTATACAGGCGATTTAACACCACTTGGCGACGGACTTATGTTCCTAAATCTGTATCCTGCGGGAGCAGCGGCTGGAACCCTTGGGGATTTTGTAACCTTCGCCAAAGCACTGGTTCCTAATAGTCAAGGATCAAAACACTTATTTGAAAAAAGCGAAACACATACCGAAATGTTCTCTCCCACCTTAAGCTATCAAAGTACGGATATAGATCATGTCAACCATGGTTTTTGGTCACATGAATTTAATGTGCAAACCTTGGGTCATGGTGGAAATACTATGATGTATTCTTCATATCTCATGATAGACCCTATCTCAGGAGTAGGCATTGTAGT
>LFRM01247030.1_pt1 | contig 10325 bp, 5 predicted proteins | sample 618341 | NCBI WGS metagenome assembly LFRM01 (sample SAMN03654438, study PRJNA283298) | anaerobic digester metagenome | isolation source: pool of bioreactors CSTR01a, CSTR02a, and CSTR03a thermophilic anaerobic... | place: Denmark: Kgs. Lyngby | collected 2014-05-21 | reverse complement strand
CCCATTGCCTATCCAGGCAAATCTCACACTTAAATTCTTTATGAAAGGAGGCCTACCATGGCACTCATGTTCCCTCGTGTTGCCCGTAACTTTGCAAAAAACGGGTATTACCCTACTGATGAACAAACCCTTGAGCGGATCCTTGCTCTAATCACTTCGCCTGAAACCGGTGAGGTGAATGTAATTGACCCATGTGCTGGCGAAGGTGTTGCCATTGCCGAAGTGAAGCATCACCTCGGTAAAGACAATACATGCGCTTATGCTGTCGAATACGACCATGAGCGAGCAACTCACGCTAGGACTATTACAGATCATTGTTTACGCAGCGATCTAATGGACACAATGATCACACGCCAGGCTTTTGGCCTGCTGTGGTTAAACCCTCCCTACGGTGACATGGCAAGCGATACCACCGGTATTGCTGCTTATCAGGGCACTGGGCGCAAACGCCTAGAAAAGCTGTTTTACCAACGCACACTACCGTTGCTGCAATATGACGGCACTCTGGTTTTCATACTTCCTGACTATGTGCTGGATATGGAACTGGCAAACTGGCTGACCAATCACTTCACCGACCTCGCTGTATTTGAGGGCGTGGACAAAACCTTTAAGCAGGTTGTGATTTTAGGCAGGCGTGTACGCACAAAAGAAACGCAGCAAGATGGAGACCGGCGAGCTTTTAGAGATCGCTTGGTTGATATCGGGGCTTCTAGGCTTCAAGCCGATGAGCTTCCACCTGTAGGCGATGCTGTCATGAGCTATGTTGTTCCGCGCGCTAACAAAGACGTAGGGCAATTCTTTCGTATCTCGATGGATGTCGAACAGATGCAAGAGGAAATAGCCAGAAACGAAGGTTGCTGGGCTGATTTCAATCATGTGTTTGCTAGCACTGACAAGCTTGCACAGCGTCAACCAGCCAGACCTTTATCGGACTGGCACTTAGCACTTTCCTTGGCTGCTGGAGCAATCTCCGGAGTGATCCACTCACCTAAAACAGGTCGTACCTTGGTAGTCAAAGGTGACACTTATAAAGCTAAAACACGTCGAACCGAGTTTCGGGAAGATGATGAGGGCAATCTAATTGAAACCATCACTGACACTGATGTTTTTGTACCCGCCATCAAAGCTTGGGATATGACACTTGGCTCTGAACTGTTTGGGCAAATCCTGTCAATCAGTGATAAACCGGCGGAGAACAAACCATTGTTCGAACTGGGGCAAGTTGTGGCTACTCAAGGTGTTGATCACATTGTGCGAAGAGGCTTTCTTGATCTTCAACCACTACTGAATAGGCATTTGTCAGGTGACTGGGGCGAGATTGCTCCAGAAGACTGGAAGCTCAATGATGACAGCCTAAACCCAGAGCCAGATGCTAACGGAGAGCGTTATCCAGGGCGGTTGTTTTCTTCTTATGAAGTGGATGACACATTCTCGGGAGAAAGCAAAATCTGGATCATCACCGAATGGGATAGAAGCGTTACCACTATTCTGCTTCCATCTGAATATTAACCCACCTCAAAAAACCGGCTTAGGCCGGTTTTTTTGTGCCTGCAGAATGAGCTGTTACCTCTTAGCTATGGTATTGCATACTTAATGGCCGGTGGCGCAGGGCTATACGGTAATTCGCTACCGGATAAAAACGATAGCATCCCGTACTGTACGCCAAATGAAATTATAAATCTGAGCTACGCTGAACGATTCTAGACATGGTCTCAGGGTATGTTGAATTTTTCTCTTGGTGAAATATAGAGCTGATGCTCTCCTAGTTTCACCGCCAGAAAGGCTAGGCACTCTTGTAGCTGAATTTCCTTGCATAGTTTATCTCAAGATGCTTTAGCCCTTGCATGTAGCATTGACCGCAGCTACATGGTGTAGTGGCGTATTGAGCGTATGGAAGTGAATATTACAGTAGAGAAGTTATATATAATTGCTGAAGTTTTGCTATGTTCCCCAAGTGAACTTTTGCCATAATATTGGCATTAGGGAACCTCTGAATAACTCCCCAAAAACAAACTGGGTTTTTCAGAGGCTACTTAGCTATCATCTAAGCTTTGAAGTTATAGAGGAAGTAAAATGACAAGGGAATCTTCATTCGATCAATCTTTTTGCAGAAAAACGCTTGAACGCGTCCTATATAAGAGTGATTTTCGTGGGATTCCTACTTTAGCTCAAGATAACTTTCGAGAGCAGCTGCTTAGTCAAACACTAGGATCAGCTATGTCCCACTTTGACCCTCCAGCAGCACCTTTGATTGGCTTTCCTCTTAAAGGAAAAACCGTTTATCGCTTGGCTAGGCATCAAGACGAGCTGGTGGAGCGAAAACTTCGACTAAATTTAAAAAGATGCACTTCATTAGGTGCAGATGGGCGATCTCAAATCGTCAAAAACCTCAAACTCCTTTTGGAAGAGGGAGTTCCTTATCGAATTTATCGTCTGGATATTCGATCATTCTTCGAGTCTTTCGAGAAGAGCCATATTTTTGATACCGTTTCCAGCATCAAAAACTTGAGTCCGCATAGCCAGAATCTAATTGAGGCGCTGCTTAATGCCCATACTGCGATTGGAGGTAGAGGCGTACCAAGGGGGCTCTCTATCAGTGCTGTTCTATCGGAAATTCTAATGCAGGATTTCGATCAGAAGATGCGCTGGGCCAGTAACACATTTTACTATTCCCGGTATGTCGATGACATCATTATTGTCTCGTCGGCAAGGGAAGATGAAGATGACTTTCTGCGGGAATTGCGATCCTGCCTTCCTCCGGAGCTTGAATTAAATCCTGATAAGAAAAATATTATTGCAGCGACAACCAGGGTGGCAAAAGAAAGCTCCACAATCGCGCCAACTCTCCTTAAGTTTGACTATCTTGGTTATCAATTTTCAGTTAAAAACCCTACCAAGCAGGAAGCGGGGAAAACTAAAGACGGACAGCTATACCGGAAAGTCCACGTGGATATCGCAAGGATAAAGATCAAACGGATGAAAACAAGAGTTGTTCGATCATTCCTGAGTCATGCTAAGTCGAATGACTGGGGGTTGCTCCGTGATCGCATCGCATTCTTGACGCAAAACTTCAGTGTGTATAACCCGAAAGCTGGCGGGAAGAAAATCGCCGGGATATATCATAGCTACCCATTGATTTCAGATGACGCTGCCGGCCTAAAAGAACTGGATAGATTTCTTAGAAATGCAGTGTTATCGAAAAAAGGTAGGGTTTTTTCGATAACAAACACAATAATTCCCGCACATCAGAAGCGCCAATTGCTCGCGTATAGCTTTGCAAGAGGGCACAGAAACCGTAGTTTTATCCACTTCTCCGCAGCAAGAATATCTCAGATCCAGAGTTGCTGGATTTACTAAGGCGATAAAATGAAGAAAAATCGGATTCGCCGCAGCGACTACAATAGGGTTCTTATTACGGAAACCACTCCGTTTGAAACCCCAATCATCTTCTCGAATGATGGGCTCTATGACCAGATTGCTGCCCTAGATAGTGCTGGTCATGTGCAAAGTACCGTCATCAAATCTCTGGTTTTGCATGATGGCATCAGCAAACCACCAAGCTCGACCATGCCATATACATATAAAATCAAGAAAGATTCAAAGAGTTTTCGACGTCTTGCTCTATTGCATCCGGCCTCCCAGTGGAAAGCAAGGGTCTTTTATGAAAAATATGAACAGCTAATAATTCACTATTGCTCGATCAGCCCAGCATCTATCCGCGCACCCAAAACAGTCGCAAGTAGCTTTTACTCAAAAAGCTCTTGGGAGAACATTAACAAGTATAAAACCGGTTCCATCGCCCTCGATGGGATTGACAGGTATGCCAAGCACGCACCCTCATTTTTTTCGTACAGAGGATATGACCGTCTGTACAAATTCTTCAATTCGAGAGATTATTTTGCATTGGAGAAAAAATTTTCTTTTCTAAAGACGCTTGATGTTACAAAATGCTTTGACAGCATCTATACACACTGCCTTTCCTGGGCAGTCAAGGACAAACCTTTTACAAAATCGCACGTTGCTGTCTCCTCTACCTTTGCCCAGGAGTTTGATGGCGTCATCCGCCACGGCAATCATAATGAGACAAACGGAATCCCGATAGGCCCTGAGGTGAGTCGGATATTTGCTGAAATACTGTTTCAGGAAATTGATCGACGAGTAATACAAGAGTTAGCGGACTTGAAATTTCATCAAGACTATGAATTTCGACGCTACGTAGATGACGTTTTTATATTTGCTCGGAATGAGTCTATTGCCAGTAGAATTCATGATAAGTATGCAGATGTTCTAATTGATTTTAATCTTCATACAAACACAGCAAAGTCAACATGCATGGGGAGGCCATTTTCCTCATCCAAGGCAAGGCTTGTTTATGACGCTGGGCAACAAGCCAATTCTTTTTTTGAAAAATTCCTTGAGCAAGCTGGGACAGGTGAGCTTAGCCCTAAAAGCATTCATAATAAATGGAAATTAACCAAAAGCTACATTGACTCAGTGAAGGCTCTATGTCATTCAAACGAATCAACCTATGATGAGATTGCCTCCTTCTTAATTTCAGTAATTACTGAGCGAGTCAAGCGGCTTGTTAATCATGACGACCCTTCGAGCACCATACAAGAAGCTGAATATGTTGATGCGTTTATTGTGTTGCTTGACGTGCTGTTCTTTCTTTACAGTGTTGCCCCCTCTGTTGGTGCTTCTTACAAACTTAGTACGTCCTTAATTTTAGCTGCACGATTTAGCAAGCAGCATTTACCTGCTGGTTACCCAACGGTACATCAAAAGATTTTTGATCTAACCTGTTCGTTGCTACATGACCAATGTGGCATGAAACACGCTGGCGATATTGAAGGGTTTGTTCACCTTGAATTCTTCAATATCGCATTAGCAACGCGGGAGCTAGGCGATAATCACCTGTTGCCACCTGAGATTATTGATGAGCTCTTTGTCAGCGCGGGAAAGTTAACATACTTCACCATTGTTGCCTCTCTGTTCTATGTGCGAGATTCCAAGGTGTACCAAGAATTGAGGACTAAGCTTTTGGATGCTGCGGTGGAAAAACTATCTGATCTCTCTGATGTCTTGATGAATAGCGAAAAGGCTCATCTCTTACTCGACCTATTCTCGTGTCCCTATGTACCCGATAAGCAAAAGACCGCTTGGATAAAAAATTTCTTTAGAACCCTTCAATTTTCCCAGCCCGGCAGCGCGGATTTGCAGGACTTTTTGACGGGCATTAATACAAGCTATGCACAGGTGGATTGGAAGGATATTGATTTGCTCAATTCTTTGGAGAAGAAGGAGCTGAAGCAGGCGTATTAGGTTACACTCACCTGCGAAGGAAGGGTGTCCCCTCATCTTCTACTGGTTCGCCAGTGGCTGAAGCCAGTGCTCGCAAGAGCGCTATTCAGTATCGACTCGTGTGTATGGTCAGCAATGACAGAAAGTACGGGGCGGTGCTTGAGCGGTGCACAAGTCACTTCGGTGGCTTGTGCATCCACACACTCAGTGGGGCCTCTTCCTTCACCACTGAAGCCTAATTAAAAATAGGCTTCAGTCACTTCACTATCGTATCCAAAATCTGCTGCCTAACATCACGCCCCTCTTGATCTTGTTTTACCGCCATAATAAACAAGCATTTACCGTTACTCAGTTGCGCCCATTTATTGCCCACTTCTCGTTTTTCCGCCGAGTCATCATTGCTGGCATACACTTCACCTTTGTATTCCACCACCAGCATGCGGCCATCATGCAGCTCGCATACAAAGTCAGGGTAGAACTTGCTATGCGCCAAAGGCAACCAAAACGAAGCATGATCACGGCGCACTAGATTACGAATCCAGTATTTCATTTGCGGTAGGCTTTCAATCGCTTTAGCGCACTCGAACTCTTCGCCTGTGGACTTTAGGTCTTCGATCAAATTCTGCGGGAAAAAATGTTTTGTAAATTGAAAGCTACCCGAATAATACGGCGGGCGTGACGGGTATTTGTCGGGTTTGAACTCATATAAAAACTCATCAGATAAGCAGGCTGTGCTGCTGCTATCAAACATAGAGTGCTGGTAACTATTTTTTTGTGCCTTGGCACGGTACATGCCAATTAAATCGCGAATAGCACGCGCCAATGGAAACTTATTACGCACCAAGGCCGTCAGTGTCATGTTGTATTTCTGCAGTAAGTTTTTTACCAGCACAGCGATAAAACCAGTCAATTGCTGCTGCACAACATCGGTTTGACGCAACTCTTTATCCAACCAACGAATAAGATCTTGCTCAGTCAGATCCAGAAAGCCTTGATTAAACGGTACGGCATCTTTTTGTTCGGAAATTTTATAAATGACTTTTTGGCCATCAAAATCAATAGCAAAACTATTACTTGTCTCATGCAACGTGAAGCTTTTCAGCTCGGCTGGATAGTCGAGCAAATTCCAGTTACAGGCATGCAACAACACCTCGGACTCAATCAGCTCCAGCTGCCCTTGTTGCATCATGCACAGCTGGGGCAAGGCACCAAACACCTCACCACGCTCAGAAGGCGCTTTTCTGGCTTGAATCGCTTGGTTATGCACACGCACATTACGTTCAAATACCTGCCGATCTTTGCCCGCCTTCACCTGCTTCGTTAACGCTTGCTGTATGTTCTCCGTGACTTCCCCCGTCACTTTTATCACTGTAGTTTGACTGACAGTGTCTGTAGTGGTGGTGATTTGTTGTTTTTCTACATCGGATAACGCGGAAAAATCTGGCAGTTCACCAACTTCTACCACTAATGCTGGTGCTACAACTGGACGTGGCTGTGTTGGTGCACTATTACCAAACAAATCATCTTGCTGCGGATGTGCGGCTTGCTCGCGTAAAAACGCGGCGATTTCCATTTCTTCAAAACCCATAGCAATCAGGGTATCGGTTAGCTCTTGCGCAGCACGGCTAAATTTACTGGTTGCAAGATGTGCATAGGCGCGGTTCAGGTCTTCAATCATGCGGCGTTTTGCATAAGGCATCCGCAACACGCGTCCTAACAGTTGCTCAGCGTCTTTGCTGGATGACACTTGCTTTACCGAACAAAACACATAAGCAAAGGAGCAGTCCCAGCCTTCTTTTAAGGCCTCAATAGTGATGATGTATTCAATAGGGCAACTGCGCTCAAACAGGTTTATGCCGTCCAGCTCACGCTGATTACCGGTCACGACAGCAATTTTATTTGCTTCAATTTTCAGCTGCTCGATGAGGTGGTTTTTTAATACCTCAACCGTAACTTCAGCATTTTTGTTTTCCGCTTGAAACAGCGCAATGGGGCGAATGTAGTCTTCATCTTTCTGTGCATCAAGTGCAAGTTTGTTACGTGTAATAACGGCATCTTGTATGGCATCTTGCCAGTTTTGATGCTCAGTCAGCACAATCGGCAGTTTAATCATTTCTTCAGCTTTTAACTCAGCTGCGGAAACATGAAACAGCACATTACTGCCATTGTTATTGGTGGTGTTGGGCGTAGCAGTTAACTCAATAACCACTGCCGGATGTACACGATGCAGGGTGTCAAAGGTTAAACTGGTACGCGCATTATGCGCCTCGTCCACGATAACGATTGGACGGTACACTGCAAGCAGGTTAGCGAAGGAGAATTTTATTTTTCCCAGTTCAGCTTTGGTTAAACCATTTTCTTGCAGGTCGTTTTCAGTGACGCGCTCTAATAGCGGCCATGAGGAATGGTTGCTGTTGATTTTGGCAAAGTGTGGCTCAAAGTTTTCATGGTAAGCATAGACTTTACGCCCCGAGGTATCATTGACGCGCAAGTTCGCCAGAGTGGAAACTACGACAATCGCCTTACTGCCAATATCTTGCGGGCGAATCTGTGTGACTTCATCAATATCCAGCACCAATACTTGGCGATTAAAGGCTCGGTCAAGATTTTGACGATAAGGATGGCCAGGCGTTTTCAGCGCTTCAACGGTTTGCTGGCGAATGGTGATGCTTGGTACCAGCCATAGAGTAATAGGCGCATCGGTTTCTAAATAATGCTGCGCTGCCACTTCTACCGCATAAGAGCCCAGCACTGTTTTACCGCCACCGGTTGGAATGCGTAAGCAAAAATAAGGTGTTTGACCAAAGCTGTATTCTTGGTAGGCATGTGTAGGTAGGTCTTGTTCAGCCAGTGCTGCGCTATATGCCTCTGCAACTGAATCGGCTTGTACGCAGCGCGATAAAAAAGACTGCATGACATCAACGGCACGCTGCTGATAGCCCTTTAATTGAAACATTTGAGTGATCCTTACTTAAAGCATACCGATGTCATAGGGAATTTGTTTAAAGGTGATATTGGCTTGCTGCAAACGTGCAGCACCCAGACGGCAAGATTCACCATAAATCACAATTTTTTGCTGGTTCTGAATATCAGGTAACTCATTCAGCACGGCACTAGTGAGCACATTACCACCTTGTGGCCGACGGTCACCTAAAATGCCGTTATACAACAGGTAGTAAGCCGTGCCGCTATTAACACCCAGCAAAGGGCTGTCTGCTTCGCCTTGCAGTGGTGTTTTGTTTTCTAAATACCAAATATGTGCTGCCAAAGTGGGGAATTTAATCTCGCTATTTAAGCTGCCGTACTCATCAAATACCGCCTCACCCAGCTTAAAGAAACGAAAACCACCGCCCCCTTGCCAATCCACGGCTGTGGAAATACCGCCCTGTTCGCCATCGACGACTTTCTGTAAGCGAGTTTGACAATGGGTTTGTGCGTGTTCACCCATTTCGATACCGATATAACGGCGGTTCATCTTGTGGGCAACGGCGGCGGTGGTGCCTGAGCCGAGGAATGAGTCGAGAACTAGATCGTTTGGATTTGTAGCAGCCTCAATAACTCGCTGTATGAGCCGCTCCGGCTTTGGTGTGGTGAAAGCATCCTGAGCCCCCAGAAACGCTATATTTTCTTTTTTGGCTTCTTGATTGTGACCCACATCGCTATTACTCCACCAGCTCCAAACAGAGTTGCCTTTTGCATCTTTTAGGAAGTTTTTTATTCGAGGCCGAGCATTTCCTTTTACACCAAACCAAATCTTGTTTTCTTTTATCAATGACTTATAAACAGATTCTAAATTAGCCCAGCAACGACCATCCGCAGGTGCATATTCAACTCCTGATGGTGTCGTGATGACGTACATCTGATTGGGTCGATACCCTTGGGCTGTAAAGTCAGTAGACACCCAGGGACCTCTAGGGTCGTTGTCTGGGTTTTTATAGTTTTTTGCTTGAGCTTCAGTCAATGGGATTTTATTGATATCTAGCTGATTTGCATTTTTCGCATAGGAAAGTATATGGTCATGCGCATCACTTATTTTTAGCCTTGCGTCTGGTGAAGTCCGTTTCTGCCAAACGATATTCCCATTAAAATTAGCTCTTCCGAAAATTTCGTCACAGACAACTTTTAAGTAATGTGCTTCATGATCATCAAGCGTAATCCAAATACTGCCATCTTCTGACAATAACTCTCGTAGCAGCTCCAAGCGCGGGTACATCAGCGATAGCCATTTGCTGTGCTCTAAGTTATCGTCGTAATGTTCAAAGGCGGATTGAGTGTTATAAGGCGGATCAATAAAAATACACTTCACTTTACCGGCATAAAAAGGAATCAGCGCTTTCAAGGCTTCCAGGTTATCGCCCTGAATCAGCAGATTTTCATTATCTGCATCGCCATAGGACAACTCTGGTACTTCCTCAAGCAAACGATAGGTGGACTTCTGCGCGGCAGTTACCGCTTGGTCTTTATTAAGCCAGTGAAGAATGGGCATGGTTTTCCTTAAAAATATCCGTTGCTTTCGGTGCTGTCATCACCTTTTATAGATGAGCGCAATGTGGCATGCGAATTAAAACTGACAACTGAGCATGGTCAGGGCAAAGAAAATTCTACTATAACACTCCAGCCTGACTCCGAATGCCCCGAAAAAACTAACCTTGCTTCTATAGAATTTTTCAGTTACGTGGTTGGGCAGGGTTTTCTGGATAACCCTCTCTTGTTAGTGAGGCGTTCAGGGTTACTCGTGATACGCCGAAATGCTTAGCAACTTCCGTTTTAGTAATTGAAGGGTCTTTTAACATGGCTGCTGCTTTTTTTATGTCTGCCGCAGTCATCTTCGGCTTACGACCACCTTTACGCCCCCTAGCTCTTGCTGCGGCTAACCCAGCCCTTGTTCTATCTGAAATCAAATTGCGCTCAAACTCGGCCAAAGCTCCAAACAAATGAAACACCAACCGACCGCCAGCACTAGTTGTATCTATGCTTTCAGTTAGAGACTTAAACCCTATTTCTCTTTCCTCAAGCCCATTCAC
>LFRM01117047.1_pt1 | contig 10325 bp, 16 predicted proteins | sample 618341 | NCBI WGS metagenome assembly LFRM01 (sample SAMN03654438, study PRJNA283298) | anaerobic digester metagenome | isolation source: pool of bioreactors CSTR01a, CSTR02a, and CSTR03a thermophilic anaerobic... | place: Denmark: Kgs. Lyngby | collected 2014-05-21 | reverse complement strand
TAATGCTTATAGTATATATTTTTCTATTGATGATAGTGCTGTAGATTTATTGCCCAGGGTTATTGCAAACCAGAAAAGAATTCCTATTAACTCTATAAGGTTGCCTGCAACTTATAAACAGTATCCCAAAATACTAGAAAGAAGAAAAGAAGGCTTGGAAGAGCTTTATCAGCTAGTCGATAAGTTTAAAATTATAGACCAGGATAGAATATTTGCTGAACCTAACATGGATTCAGAAAGAGATGATGTTAAGAATATCGAAACTGTTGAAAAAGTAATAAGACAACACTATGATTATTTTAAAGAAAACAATATAGATAAAAAACTTTTTGTTCAAATTGATAGCTTTCATGATTTAGAAAGCAGAGATCAAAAATTCGTTAGTGAAGTACAAAAGTTTTCTTATCTGGCCACAAAACTTAAAGACCTGGCTGAAGAATTAGATATACCTATCTGGTGTACTGGAGAATTAAAAAAGTTGGGTGGTAAAAGAAGACCGATCAAAGAAGACTTAAGAGAAGCCAATAAAATTATTTATAAAGCTACTTTAATTCTTATGGTTTACAACGAGGTTGGAGAAGAAGGAGCTAATGCAGAAGTTTATTTTAGAACTCCAGAAAAGCCAGGGAAACAACCTATCTTTGAAGTTGACTTTGTGAAAAATAAACAAAGCGAATTTAAAGGAAGATTATATTATGAATTTTTAACAGATTATGCTTTATATACTGAGTGTTTGCCAGAGGATATGGAGAAGTACAATAATTTAATATACTCACAATAGTAAAAGGAGTTGAATAAATGAAAATATTAAAGAAAATAAGACAAATTTTTTGTATTCATAGCTGGGTATTAAATTATCAGTTTACATTAAAAGATTCAATAGCAATAAGATATGCTGGCAAATCTCCGCATAAATGTGTTAAATGTGGAAAAATAAATTATTTATAGAAAGGAGGGGGTACTATTCCAACCCCAAAAGCTGAAGTAGTCAGAGTTTATCATGATAAAGTTAATGGTACTGTTAAACGAACAGCTGATGCTTATTATGTTGGTGTAAAATGTTCATGGTATCACCCTTGTCCAATTTGTCAAAGATGTATGGCTTCTTTTTCAAGTAAATATGAAAGATGTAAAGAATGTTCAGTAACGGGTTGTTATCATACTACTAAACAAAGAAACATGCTAATTAAAAGGAAAGGGAGTAATTAAAATGATCGAAAAAGCAATTAGAGAAAAAACTCTGAAAGACTATGAAAAAATGATTAGGGAGTATTATAAGAATATTGGTATTGGCGAAGATGATAGAATTAAAATTGAAATATTTTATAATTCTATTAAAGAAACAGATAAAGAAAAAGGTTATGTAGTTAAATGTCCAGGGTGTAACACCTTACAATACACAGAGAAAAAAGAGAAATTAATAAAATGTTCTAATCCAAATTGTGATGTAGAATTTTTAACAAAGTATCAAATAGAACAAGAGGAACAGGAGGAAAAAAATGAACAATAAAAAAGTTGTAGTAATAGACTTAGATAATGTAATAATTGATACAGACAACATATTAAGAGAGCTAATAGAAGAAATCGTTGAAAAAACAATGCAAGTATTTAATTCTAACATTGAAAAAGAAAAACTAATATTTATGGTATATAGTAAATACAATGAATTATGCAAAAAGATTGGTAATCATGACTTCAATTTATACCTTGCATTTAATTTCCTTGTAGGCTTTCTGTTAGGATATGAGTGGAATACTCCTATTTCTGCATCAATGGCTCAAATAAATGCATTAGATAATTTGGTGTGGGATATGAAAAATTATCTTACAGAAAACCTAAAGCTTACAGAAGGTGGACTAGAGTTACTTTCCAAACTATTTGATAGTGATGCAATTGAATCAATAGTAGTATATATGAATGGTCATGGCAATTATCAAGAGGTAAAAGCACAAGAAGTGGCAAACCTATTAGGAAATGATAAGTATTTTACTGACATGTATGTTACACCAAGAAAAGATGAACAGACACTATTTGCATTATTAGATACATGTGAACACATAAAAAATAAAGACAATGTTATTGTTATTAGTAATAAACTATATGAAGATATTATTCCTGCCAGAAAATTAGGAGCAAAAGCTATTTTTGTTAATTTAGGGAAAAAGTATTTTGGTGTTGATAAATATATTCAAAAACACAATATTAAATATGCAGAAAATGCATTATTAGCCATTAAAGAACTAAACGATTTGCTAAGTGAAAGCAGGAGGGGGGCTTAGAATGGCTATTACAAATAATCCGCTCTTAAATAAGCTTATTAATAAGCATGGAAATGATGACTGGGATGCCAGGTATTGTATTAAGTGTGGTAAACCAGTTATTAAAAACAATAAAGATGAACATGGCAATGAAATTCCAAACAATGTATTAAAATTTATGTGGAATACTCCCTTATGTTTGGAATGTTTTAGACGAGGACCAAAAATAAAACCAAAACCATTGGAAAGAAGTTTTTAGGAGGAGATGTCTTGATTGTTATAAATCAACAAATTAGACGTGATACTTTCAAAGAAGAGATTGATATGATAGTACACGAAGAAATTAAACAATTTCTTTTAAAAGCTTTAGATATATTGCCAGATTATTTCTTTACAGAAAAGCATATTCCAACATACAAAGATGCAGTAGACAAAGGGCAAACTATTATTGAACACACAAAAGATGTTGTTAGATTAGTAAATGAATTACTAACAGCATATGATGCAAGTGATATTTTAAGAGACATAGTAATTGTTGCTGCAATTTTACATGAAGGGTGGGTAAGAGGAACAACATGTTCTGATAATATTGATCCTTTTTATCCGCTGTATCCACAAAAAATGCTATTAGAAAAGAATTATAATCTTATTGTGCCTGAAGCCATATGGAGAGGAATTACTGATACCCTGGAAGGACATCTAGGAGAATTTAGCCCAAATCCCAAAATCATACCTCAAAAAGGTAGCCCTGCGTATTTGTTGCATATAGCTGATTATTTATGTAATAATAGTGTTGTTTCCATTAATTAATTAGGACTTATACAATTTTATCAAAGAAATAGCAATTCATCTCCCACCTCTTTAGGTGGGAGATGAATTGCATAAAAACTAGGGTTGGAACAACCCGATGAAGAAGCTGGCAAAACAAGAGAGGAGTAAATCTATGTTTATTGTTTTTGATGGGCCTGATGGAAGTGGAAAATCAACCCTATTAAAAAAAGTTGCTGTTGAAATACAACTAGATCCTTTTTTTGAAGAGTATACAGTTTTTACGACCAGAGAACCAGGAAGTACAAGTATAGGAAAAAAAATAAGAAAAATATTGTTAGATGCGGAAGAAACTCCAGCTGGTTTAACGGAGCTTCTTCTTTTTCTTGCAGATAGGGCTGAACATTATGAAAAGTTTTTAAAACCAGCTTTGAAAAACAAAAGAAATATTGTTATATCAGATAGATACTGGGAATCTTCAATCGTTTACCAATGTCTAGAACAAAAAATAATCAATTTCAATGATATGTTAAAAATGCATAAAATAGTAACAAATTTTTTAACCCCAGATCTATTGTTTATAATTGACTCTGAAATACCTCACGGATTAAAAAATGATAGGTTTGATAATATTGGACAAAATTTTAGAGAAAATATACGAAAAAAATATCACTCTATATTAAAAATGACAAACTTAAAGTATCCTAAAATATATATTGATACAACAGAACAAAATTGGGATCAGTATGTAAAAGATATCATAAGGCATATAAAAAAATATGTGATAAAACATAAAAAAAATTAAAAAAAGGATGTGGTAACAATAGAAATAAGATTTATTAAAACTAATGGAACCTGGAGGGAAGTTGCTAATGCAGCAAGAACTACTGTAAATATGAATCCAGGAACAGGAGAGCCGTCTTCAAGTTGGAAAAGAAGAATATTAATGGCAGAACATAGTCCTATCAGAAAACTAAAGGTTAATTGGCTCTGGGAAAAAATCAAATACTGGGTATCTGTTCATTTTGTAAGACACAAGGTAGGAATAGAGCACTTTGTATCTACTCAGAGAAGCGATAGGACTGGGGTTAATAGAGATGAAAAACCACAGGGAGCATTAGTTAATCATGAAGTAGAAGCTAATGCTCATGCTATTATTAATATTTCAAGGAAAAGAAGATGTAGACAGGCTTCAAAGGAAACCAGGGATGCATGGAATGCGTTTTTAAAGAAATTAGAACTATACGAGCCAGAATTGGTCAGTGTATGTGTACCAGAATGTGTTTACAGGAATGGATTTTGCCCAGAAATGAAGTCTTGTGGGTGGAATAAAACAAAAGAATTTGAAGAAGAATTAAAAAAATATTTACAAGGTTTTGAAAAACAAATCAATAAAAATACAAGTATTTTTAAAAAAATGGGACTTAACAAATAACAATAATAATGTTATTATATAACATAGTATTCAGAAAAAAGAAGGAGGAGATTCGTATCATTAATTTTACTCATAGAGAAATTTTGGACTTTATGAATTGTCCTCTTAAATATAAATTTAAACACATTAATAAAGTTGAAACAAAAGAAAAAAGTGCCAGAGAAACGTTTAGTGAAACTTTGCACAAGACAATACAATATTTCTATAATGTTATCAAAGATGAACAGAAAATCCCTAGTAATGCTGAACTCAGAGATTACTGGGGCGATCTCTGGTTAAATGATTTGGATACCGAAAAAGTATTATATAATACTACAAATGAAAAAAGTAGATTGACTAGAAAAGGATATAGTTATCTTCAAACTTTTTATCAAAACCACAAATATAATCCTGGTATTCCAATAGGAATAAATGTAGACTATGCAATTAATTTAAGAAATTATAGTATTAGTGGTAACATAGAATTGATTCGAGTAAAAGATGGAAAAGTACAATTGGTTTATTTTTCTACATCCCAATACAAACCAAGTGAATTTCAAATACTTAATGATATAAGCTATACATTAACTTCTTATGCTTATCGTCAAATGTTTAAAGAAAAAGAAAATGAACTTATTTGTTATCATCTTGCTACAGGAAAAGAAATAATTTTATATCGTAATCATAAAGATGTTGAAAAAGTATTAACTACAATTGATAATATATACAACACAATTAAAAATAATCGTTATTGGCAAAGAATGAGTTATTTATGTAGCCAGTGTCCATATCAAGATTACTGTACCAATTGGACTGGCAGAGAATAATGCACTAGTATATTTGAAGGGAGGGGTTAAGTTGCCAAGAGAAATTAATATTATTGAAGACCTAGGTAAAGGACTTAAAATTAATGAAGAAACCTGGTCTGGATCAAAAATTGAAGAAGAAAAAACTAATGAACCAGAAAAAGATAATGCCCAAGATACAAAAGAAAAGGAGGAATAATTATTGCTTGTATTAGGTATAGATCCTAGTCTTTCATCTACAGGATGGGCATTGTTAAAATTTGACAAAAAGAAAAAAGAACAATTAAAAGCAGTTGCTAAGCCTACATTACTTGATATCAATAACGAATATAAGCCTGAGCTAGTGAATTATGGAGTAATTACGACCTCTAACAAAGATAGATTATGTAATAGAGTTTTTCAACAAAGGGAAGAAATGAAAAAAATAATTTTAAATTATGATCCTGAAATTCTTGTTTCAGAAGATCAATATGGCCATTTAAATATTAAAACACTTAAAAATCTATCACATGTTAGAGGTCAACACATGGCTATAGCTGCACAAATGAAAAAGCCATTTGTTTTATATACTCCAAGTGAAATTAAAAAAATAGCTACAGGTAAAGGAAATGCTAAAAAGAAACAAGTCATAGATTCTATTAATAAATATTATAATTTAGAGCTTGACAATGATAATATTGCTGACGCAATAGCTGTTGCATTGTCTTATATATTTAAACCTGACAAAGGAACATACATATAAAAGGAGAATCAGATATGCCGCGAATACAATTCAATAATTTTGATGTTTTTCTTTCAATGGAGGAAATGATAAGCTACGATCCTGACATAACTGAAATGTTTTTAGAAATCTGCAAGAATGTTGATATAAGACAAACAAAACAGCAAGAATACTCCATTGCAATTATACCCAAGGAATACTTAGACTTCAACGATTATGGTGATTTTGATACCAATGACCTATTATAGTAATGACGATAATAGTATGCTTGCTGTTAAATATCAACATGGAGATAAACAGTCAGGATTGAAGCTTCTGGATAATTTTCAGCCTTTGTTAATGAAGTTTGCCAATTTAATTTATTATGGCAAATATGATTTAACAGACCAGCATGCTCAAGAATTTTTAAAAACATTAATTTCTTCATATGATAATAATAAAGCCAAAAATATTATATCTTTAATTAATAACATGTTTCGGGCTTTTGACTATGAAGATATCATGCAAGAATTAAAACTAATATTTTTAGAACTTACTAAAAGATATGACCCTGATATGGCAACATTTCAAACTTACATCAAAGCATATTGGAAATATGAGTTAAGGAAGCATGTTATGCAAGTGGTTCATAATTCTCCAATTACAATGCCTATCTCGGATTTTGCTAAATGCGATAAAAATAATGTCTGGGATATGTTCAGTGGTCTTACACAAAATGATATTAAAGAAGAGTTCTTTGATTATATTGATGATAATTGGGTAGCTGGTTATACCTGTAATTCTTTGTTTCAACAATTAACCGAGGAAGAAAGGTTAATTTTAAGATATAGATACATAGAAGGAATGACAGGTGTAGAAATTGCTGAAAAGATAAATAAGGCTCAACCTACTGTTTATGAAAGGATCAGAAGCATAAAAAAGAAATTAGCTAGATACCAAAAAGAAAAAAAAGAAAACATTGTAATCCTGGATTCTATAAGAAAAGGAAGAACACATCAAGAGATAGGGAAATTAATAGGCAAGCATCAATCTACTATAACTAGAAGAATTAGAAAAATCATATAAGGAGAGGAGATTCTGTACAATGCGAGGAAGAGCCTGGACTAAAGGAGAAAAATTCGCTCTACTCAGATATGTTACAGAAGGTCCAGAAAAAATAGCAAAAGAACTAGGAAGAAGTGTTGTCGCTGTAAAAACTATGGCACAAAATATAAATACAACAAAAGACTATAACATCATACAGGAAAGACAGGAATGTACAATAATACAATTCTGCAAAGATTGTCTATATGATCCTAAAACATGTAATGAAGATGTTATAAACTGTCTGGCGGAAGCCGATTTATATAAACAGCAATATGATGTTAGAGAAATAACAAAAAACGAACCAACAGTTGTTATTTGGAAAAAGAAGAAAAACGGAAAGGTATACAAAACGCTTAGATTACCTTTTAACTTATAAGTTTATAATAGAATATTAAACCAGGGGCAACTTAAAAAGTTGTCCCTTTTAAATCTTGAGCCGAAAATTATAGCAAAGGAGATGATCATTTTGTATCAAGTAATTAAACGTGATGAAAGCAAAGCAATATATAATATAAATAAAATAAAAAATGCAATTTATAAAGCAGGCAGAGCTTGGGGGCTAGAAAAAAATCCAGCCAATGAACTGGCATATAGAGCTACAGAAATTGTAGATAAGAAAATTACAGAATATAATGAATGGCCAATTAAAGTGGAAGAAATTCAGGATTTAGTTGAAAGAACATTAATGGACTTAAATAAAGATGTGGCCAAAACTTATATTATATATAGATATCAAAGGCATAAAATCAGAAACAATGGAAAAGTTTTTAATGAAGCCATGCATATGATTGATAGCTATTTGGATCTTTCTGATTGGAAGGTAAAAGAAAATTCAAATATGGGTTATAGTTTACAGGGGCTTAATAATCACATTGCAAGTGAAATTACAAAACAATATTGGTTACAGGAAATCTATCCAGAAAACATTGCAAAAGCACATCAAAGAGGAGATTTTCATATCCATGACTTAGGATCCTTATCAGTGTATTGTTGTGGTTGGGATTTACAAGATTTATTACTTAGAGGATTTTTAGGAGTAAAAACAAAAACAGAATCAAAACCACCAAAACATTTTAGAACAGCTCTTGGCCAGATAGTAAACTTCTTCTATACATTGCAGGGAGAAGCAGCTGGAGCTATGGCATTTTCTAACTTTGATACTTATTTGGCTCCATTTATCAGATATGACAATCTCACATACGAAGAAGTATATCAGGCTATGCAAGAATTTATCTTTAATTTAAACGTACCAACCAGGGTTGGATTCCAGACTCCCTTCACTAATATCACAATGGATTTAGTTGTACCAGAAATTTTAGCTGATCAGCCAGTTATTATTGGAGGAGAGTTCCAGGAAGAAACCTATAGTGAATTCCAGGAAGAAATGAATATGCTTAATAAAGCATTTGCTGAGGTAATGCTTGAAGGTGATGCAAAAGGTAGAATGTTCTCTTTCCCAATACCTACATACAATATTACAAAAGACTTTGATTGGGATAACGAACTACTTGATCCTGTATGGGAAATGACAGCCAAATATGGAATACCTTATTTCTCAAACTTCATTAACTCAGATATGAGTCCAGATGATGTAAGATCAATGTGTTGCAGGCTCAGGCTTGATAATAGAGAGCTTAGAAAACGTGGCGGAGGACTCTTTGGTGCTAACCCAATGACAGGCTCTATTGGAGTAGTAACCATAAATATGCCTAGAATAGGCTATTTATCAAACACAAAAGAAGAATACTTTGAAAGATTATTTCAACTTATGGATATGGCCAAAGAAAGCCTCGAAATCAAGAGAAAAGTATTAGAGAAGTTTACTGATTCTGGCCTGTATCCATATAGCAGATACTATCTGCAAAGTGTCAAGCAGAGATTCGGAGAGTATTGGAAAAACCATTTCAATACAATCGGAATCAATGGTATGAATGAAAGTCTATTGAATTTTATGGGTGTAGATATTTGCTCAAAAGAAGGTAGAGAATTTGCAAAAGAAGTATTAACTGCAATGAGAGAGCGATTAAGAGAATACCAGGAAGAAACAGGGAACATCTTCAATCTGGAAGCAACACCAGCTGAAGGAACAGCATATAGGTTAGCGTTATTAGATAAAAAAGAATTTGGTGATGACATTATAGTGGCAAACCAGGACAATGTAATTGAACACGATGCAGAACCATATTATACTAATTCTACACACTTACCTGTAGGATTTACTAATGACCCGTTTGAAGCTTTAGAGCTGCAAGATGAACTACAAACATTATATACTGGAGGTACAGTATTACACTTATTCCTGGGTGAAAAAATGCCCTCTATTAAGTCTACCAAAAAATTAGTTAGAAAAGTTGCTGAAAATTTTGCTCTGCCTTATTATACAATAACACCAACTTTCAGTATTTGTCCTATTCATGGATATCTTGCTGGAGAACATGAATATTGTCCAATTTGCGATATAGAAGACTAATGATAAGATGGAGTGCTTTTTAGCACTCCATAACTTTAAACAAGGAGGTGAAGAAATGATTCTGCTATTTATTGGACCAAGTGGATCGGGAAAGACATCTTTAGTAGAAAAATTAGATATACCTGTACTTATATCATCTACTACCAGAAAGCCGAGACCTTGGGAAGTAAATGGTGAACATTATTATTTTGTTACAGAGGAAGAGTTTGATAGAATCGATAAACTTGAAGAAACTACATATGATGGATATAGATATTGTTTATCCCGTCAAGAATATGAAAATAAACTTAAAGAAAATCCAATTGTATGTTCTGTTATGGAAATCAACGGAGTACTACAGATTAAAGAAAAATTACCTCAAAATGAAGTCAGGGTATTCTATATTCATGCCCCATTAATCGATATAATTTTCAGGCTCTGGAAAGAAAGAGGATTTAAAAACATGGTAAGAAGAGTGTGGCATGCAATAAAAACAAATGAATTTAAAAATGCAAAAATAGCTGATTATATAATAGATAATTCAAATGGAAAATTTGATCTAACCCTTGTTTCAATAAAATCTATTATTAAGCTTATAAATTGCTTAAAAGAGAAAGGAGTATTTGACAATGGCAGGACAGATAGAGATTATTACTGGGCCGATGTTCGCAGGTAAAACAGAAGAACTTATTCGAAGACTTACACGAGTACAATATGCTGGTCAAAGAGCGATAGTTTTCAAGCCAGAAATAGATAATCGATGTCAACTACCCCACCCTATAGAGGGTGGAGCTTGTAAAAGCTCAAGTTGACTACCCTAAGT
>LFRM01270087.1_pt1 | contig 10332 bp, 9 predicted proteins | sample 618341 | NCBI WGS metagenome assembly LFRM01 (sample SAMN03654438, study PRJNA283298) | anaerobic digester metagenome | isolation source: pool of bioreactors CSTR01a, CSTR02a, and CSTR03a thermophilic anaerobic... | place: Denmark: Kgs. Lyngby | collected 2014-05-21 | reverse complement strand
GCGTATCATTGCCGCCGCAAGCACTCGTAGCTCAGCTGGATAGAGTACTGCCCTCCGAAGGCGGCACTCAAGGCGAAAATCCAGATTTAGGGCGAGGGTCAAAAAGCTTCAAATCTGTTACACTTTTTCAAATGCACTCGTAGCTCAGCTGGATAGAGTATTGCCCTCCGAAGGCAAGGGTCGTGGGTTCGAATCCCGCCGAGTGCGCCATTTCCCTTTAAAATCAGCATGTTACAGCTGCTGGTTTTGGTCAAAAAAGCTCCAAGAGTGCCGCCCCTAAAAAGCAGAGGTCATTTTTTATTGGTCTCTAGGGCAGATGTCATGACCTCCGCCCGTTTGGTCGCAAAAATCGCTGTTTTTTAATTGAGACCGAGTTGAGACCAAACAGAGACCGGCCTGTTTTTGCCCGAAAAAATGCAGCGCAAGAAATGACTGCCGCCCTAGAAACCGATAAAGATCAACAAACGCCGTGCGTCAAAATTGACTTACCGTTCTTTGCCGGCGGCGCGATGGCTGGATGTTTGCAGGATGTGTTAGCTGAATAGCCCGAAGCTAGAGAAATAACTTCGGGCTATTTCAATCACTCTACCTGAATCTCTACAAGCACATCAGTGGCCCATTTCTGCTCTGAGTTCTGCACTTCTGCCGTATCGACCACCTTGGCCATGTGCATCACTTGGTTCTCCATTGACAGATCAAAGTCGAACCATATATCCCTATGGGATCCAAAACGTAATCTCCAGTAAGCGACGCCCTGGTCAAACCTGGCTTTCAGTGTTTTACCACTTTCAAGCTCTAAATCGAGCCTGCGGTGATGGGGAATATCACGGTTTGACGTTTCAATTACAAAATCAACGTCCGTTCCAACCATCGCCGATATCCATTTCTCTGCAAAAAACTGGAAGTCTTCTTGGTTTGACCAGTCATCAAAAGCTTTCTGTCCTTGAGTACGGCCTGTCTTGAATAACGTCCTGATCTGAGTAGTAGCGCTTTCAGCCATCCGTGCTTTTAACGGCAAAAATAGCGCCCCTAGAATCGTAATTACTGCCGGATTCTGGATATATCTGGACACCGAACGCGGAACAAGACCGGATGGATATTTGGGACTACATCGCAACGAACAACCCCAGCGCAGCGGCTCGTATGGACGCTGTTTTCAGCGATGCCGCTGCCCGGCTGTCAAAGCATCCGAAACTCAGTAAAGCTGGGAAGATCGCCGGAACCCGCAAACTGATACCCCATGAAAACTATCGCCTTGTGTACGAAATCGACGGTGGCAAAGTTTGGGTGCTTGCACTGATGCACACTGCCAAGCTTTGGCCACCAGTACGCTAACAATGTCTTGAATGAATGAATGAGTGAATGAGTGAATGAGTGAATGAGTGAATGAATTTTATTGCTTGGATGCCGCTATGCCTGTTTTAACGCACAATCGGGAGCTCAGCCCATCGTGTGGTATATGCCGGTGAAAGCCGATTCTGCCGCATCTGGTAACCCTCGTTCATACCCTGGGACGCAAAAAAAACTCTGCCTATTCCTTTCTGGTTAATGGCATCAATGGTTCTCATGAGCGCATCGCTGCAGGGCTTCTCTTTGTTCTGATGGAAAAGATCTGGCTGCCATGAACCTGCCTGGTATAAGCCAGTCAGCATGATTCCGCCTTTTTTGTAGTGATGTCCATCCTTCCAGACTGCACATAGCAGCTCATGGGCCGTCTCAGCCAGCCGTCTGGTATCACTGACCGGCTCAACCAAATCCATGCTCGCCCGATTGCTGTAAAAGCGACGCCCATCCCGGTGAGGGCAGGTGCGGATAAAGACCGTTATGCGCTTGGCTTTTTGGCTTTCTTGCCGCAGCTTTTCTGCACCACGAGTGACAAAGCCTGTAATGGCCTCACGCATGCTATTGAATTGAACAATATCCTCTGCAAACGACCTTGAACACAGAATTTGCTGCCTGGCCGGAGCTTCCAGCTCCAGATCGGCACATGGCTGGCCATTGAGTTCAAGTACAGTTCGTTGCACGACTACAGAGAAGTGCTTTTTGATCCAGCTCTGATCTGCATCGGCCAATTGCAGTGCCGTCTTGATACCGAAGTGCTCAAGCTGCGCCGTATAGTTACGCCCGATTCCCCATACCTCTCCTACCGGCATCAGGTGCATAAGCCTGCGTTGCCGCGCTTGATCGGTTAGATCGACGACACCACCGGTTGCCGGATATTGCTTGGCTGCTTGGTTGGCCAGCTTAGCAAGCGTTTTGCTGGGGGCAATCCCGATGCAAGTGGTTATCCCGGTCCATTGCCGAACGGTGTCCTTCACATGCTTGCCAAAGTCTGTGAGGTTGGTTTTATGTGCCATTCCAGTCAGGTCAAGAAAAGCCTCATCAATGGAATACACCTCAACCCGTGGGGCCAGCATTTCCAGCGTTGTCATGACCCGCTGTGACATATCTCCATACAGCGCATAGTTCGATGAAAAAACCTCAACCCCTTCCTGCTCCAAAAATCGCTTCACCTGGAAGTAGGGCGTACCCATCTTGATACCCAGGGCTTTGGCCTCGGCGCTGCGAGCGACGATGCAGCCATCGTTATTGGACAAAACAACCACTGGGGTATTTCTCAGGTCCGGCCTGAAGAGCTTTTCACACGAAGCATACCCCCTCTGTCAGGATAGTTGTCGCCCCCTTCTGCTAAACTTTCTTAATTGACTGGGGGCGCTTGGAGAACACATGTCTCGTTATTCTGATGAGCGGCGCAAGGCCGTAGTGGCCAAACTGTTGCCGCCCTACAACCTGAGTGTGGCTGAAGTGGCCAGCCAGGAAAATATTTCGCCTGCAACCATTTACAAGTGGCGCAAAGAAGCCCGAACCGAAGGCCGTTGCCTGCCAGACTCCAGTGATCCACGAGTCGAAGGCTGGTCTTCGCGTGACAAGTTTGCTGCTGTCGTGGAAACCGCAGCCATGAACACTGAAGAAGTCGCTGCTTACTGTCGACAGCGTGGCATTTACTCTGATCAGCTAAAACGCTGGCGTCACGACTGTGAGCAAGCGGCCAGCCTTTCCTATGAAGAGCAGCGCCAGGAAGCGGACCTATCCAAGCAGCAGCGCAAGCGCATTCAAGAGCTGGAGCGTGAGCTACGGCGTAAAAATGATGCGTTAGCAGAGGCAGCTGCTTTGCTCACATTATCAAAAAAAGTACGGGCGATCTGGGGGGACGCGGAGTCATGATCAGCATCCAAGATCGCCGTAATGCTGTACTGCTGATACGTCAGGCTCGTGCTGCCGGAGCCAGTCTGGCCAAGTCCTGTCAGGTGATGGGCATTTCGATACGAACGCACCAGCGCTGGACTCGGCTGGGAGAGGTCGAAGAAGACCAGCGACCCCATGCACATAGACCCACACCAGCCAACGCACTCACGGCAGAAGAGGAAGCCGAAATTTTGGCTCAGTGTCACCGGCAAGAGTTTGTTGATTTGCCACCGGATCAAATTGTTGTGCGTTTGATGGATGAAGAGCAGCGCTATATCGCATCACCTTCCAGCTATTATCGGGTGCTACGCAAGCATAACCAGCTTGCGCACCGCGGCCGTGCCAAGAGTCGCAAGAAGAAGACCATACCGACCACCCATCGCGCAACAGCGCCGAATCAGGTGTGGTCATGGGACTGCACCTGGCTGCCTGGGCCGGTTAAAGGGACCTACTATTATCTGGTGATGATCGTCGATGTTTTCAGCCGAAAAATTGTGGGCTGGGAAGTCTTTCTGAGCGAGTCAGCTGAGAACTCCCGCACGGTGATAGAGCGTGCTGTGCTGGCTGAAAAAATGGTCGGCAAACCTCTGGTGTTACATGCTGATAACGGCAGTCCTTTCAAGGGCGTCACCTTGTTGGAGAAGCTGCATGACTTGCAGATCCAGCCTTCGTTCAGCCGACCGCGTGTAAGCAATGACAACGCCTACTCGGAAGCTTTATTTCGCACCTGTAAATATATGCCGGATTTCCCGGCCAATGGTTTTGAAGGACTGGAGCAGGCCCAACGTTGGGTACATGGTTTTGTGCAGTGGTACAACCATGAGCACCGCCATAGCGCCATCCGGTTTGTGACTCCGGTTCAGCGCCATACAGGTGAGGAAGTGGCTATTTTATCTCGGCGCCATGCGCTCACTCAGGCCGCCCGAACGGCCAACCCAGAGCGCTGGAGTGGCCAGACACGCAACTGGAAGAGGGTTACGGAGGTGACTTTAAACCCGGAACACAAGAAGCTTGCTGAGGCTATAAAAAACGCAGCATAGAAAAACTCAAAGGCGACAGACACCTTGACAGTTACCGCCCTTGATGCAATTGAGTAATTTCAGTGAAAGTTTATCTTGATATTAATCGCAGGAATCTATAGTATGTTCAAAATATTTTTTGATGACTATAGGTATCACAAATACAATGCTAAATGCCCTTAACTTAAAAGAAAAACAATCGCCTTTCCACAAATACGTACAAGAGCATTTAAGTATTGCTCAAATGGCGACACCAGAGGAAACAAAAAAATATAACGATACTTACAAGTTATGGCAGCATCAATTTAATTATAGCCACGGCGATCTAGACACTCAGAGAAAGCTAGATCTAAAAAAAATCAACACCACTTTCAATCTTAATATCAAAGATAAAGACGACGTATTTCGTTTTATCTTTGCTATTGATTCATTTTACTTGTGCTTGCTTACTCTTTGCGCAGCTAGAAAGCTTGACGATGATTTTTGCCATTCAAAGCTAGATGAATATCTTGATTTTTCGTTTTTCAAGCACCTGAAGATTGGAAACTATTTTCTTCCCTCTGACACTTACTTAGGTTACTCAATCCCGTCCGTACAACTAAGTTTAGTGTCACTGGCGCAGTCGTTAGCCTCTGTTGATTTCCTCGAAGATAACCATGACGTCATAAGGGAAGTATTTCATGAAATATACCCTAGGGAAGTTCGGCATAGCTTAGGAGAATTCTACACGCCAGACTGGATGGCACAACATATTGTTGAGGGTTACGAATTTAACAATTCAAACGAAGTTATTGTAGACCCTACTTGCGGAAGCGGGACATTCCTCATAACAGCTTTAAAAAAGCTGAATGCGAACTACCCCGAGGACAACAACATTCAGAAACTTATGGGGTTCGATATAAACCCAATCTCATCATTTGCAGCAAAGACAAATATCATTCTAAACAGCCACAAAAAAACAATCACGGGTCAGATCATTCCGATATTTAACTCGAACATGCTCGATTGTGAAATTAAAAGCTGTAAGTTTGAAAATTTTGCAGAAGCAATCAGCACTATTATTTCAGTCACATCACACAGCTCAAAAACATATTCATCAGCAGACATTCAAAACCTAGAAAACATATCGAAAGAAATACCATACCTTGCAAAACAGAGAGCCAGCATCGCTATAGGCAATCCTCCATGGGTTAACTGGGAGTATCTACCAACCGATTATAGAGAAAAATATAAGCATGTGTGGCAAGAGTACGGTCTCTTCGATTACAAAGGAATGAATTCCATATTTATTAAAGAAGACATCTCAAGCCTCATTACATACGTGACAATTAATCACTACCTTAAAAATAATGGCCGCATATCCTTTGTTGTAAAAGAGTCTCTATTTAAGTCAGTCAAACAAGCAGCAGGATTCCGGAAGTTTCATATAAGCAACTCTGAGACTCCTTTCAAAATAAATTTGCTAGAAGACTTAACTGCGTTCAATCCGTTTAATGGCGTATCAAATAGCACAGTAATATTCCATGCAACAAAAGGGCAAGAGACGATCTACCCTGTCGATTATTCAATTTGGACTGTAAAAAAGAGACAAAAACTCCTCGATACTGAAAGCTTCTCAAGTGCCGCTTCTAAAATAAGTACGGAAAATAAGTTAGCCGTACCATCTAACCCTGATGATATGACTTCAGGCTGGGCATCTCTTTGTAATGATCTGTATAAAAATCTCGACAAGCTAACTGGAGTATCCAGCTACAAGGCAAGGACAGGCGTTTTTACAGGAGGAGCGAACGGTATTTACTGGTTGGATATATTAGAAAAAACAAATGGCAGCTTGTGCAAGATACGTAATATCACCGAAAGAGCAAAAATAAAATTTGAGAAAATAACAACAGAGGTTGAGAGAGATCATTTATACCCTTATGCATCAGGCAGCGACATAAGAATGTGGAGTTTTGCGTATAAAAAATACATCGTCTGCCCACATACCGCCGAAACCAAAATGTACCCCATCCCAATTGAGAAACTTCGCGAGTCAACCCCTTCAACCGCTAAGTACTTTGAGCACTTCGAAAATGAACTTCGACAAAGAAAAGGCTTTACTAGTTTTGACAAGAAAATCCATGAAGAGCACTTTTTCACGCTTCAGAGAATAGGAGACTATACATTTGCAAAGTACAAAGTCGCATGGAAATACATTTCGTCCGAATTTACCTGCGCCGTAATTACGGATGCAAACGACAAATTCGTTGGACGAAAAAACGTTATTCCAAACGAGAAAATTATTTACATTGGCCTGAATGACAAAAAAGAAGCCTACTACCTATGTGGTTTGCTAAGCTCCACTTACTTTAGAGGATTAATTAATAGCTTTAAAGTTAGCACCCAAATAGCCCCGGGCACTATCAAAAATCTCAACCTTCCTGAATTTAATCCGAATAATGAATCTCATATGAGGATAAGTCACTTATGCGAACAAGGTCATTCTGATACTGACAATATAAAAGAGTATATTGCCAAGATCGATGATCTACTTTTGCTTGCAATTGGTGAGAAAGAGAAAAATGGAAAAACTCAGATGAAAATGGTAGCTCTACCTGCATCGACCGCTAACCAAGAGTCTTTTGCCTTTGAATAAGTAACATTCTCAATATCTTCTTTGCAGTACTTTTGGTACATCTCTTCTACTTCTCTTTGGGTGTAGAAAGATGTATCAAAAGCAATTGCTTTAATGCTAACAAATCCAATCTCATGGAGTCGCAAAGCGGCTTTATACAGCGTTTTCATCTGCACAAAACAGTCAAAAACTCCTAGCATTTTATCAATAGTGTCTTTCTTGTTTTCACAGAAACCAACTCCATCAACAATTCCCCACAGCTCTTTGCTGACAGATTTTCTTGAATTCAAGCTATTCAAATCATTTTTAATGAGTACTGTTTCATCACTCTTGTTCACACCGTATTGCCCTGGATCTGAAGTATGGATAAGTGACTGCACAAAAATATGATTACTATTATCCACTGGAGATTTTATGATCAAGTCAAAGCTCCAAGTAGCATCTTTAATTTTCTTAGATAACTGGAATTCAACTCTATCAACATTAGGATCTCGAAATCCAATAGCTTTAGTGTGACGATTTTCAGGTTCCATTGACAAACCAAGCTTATTAATTAATTCCGCTAACGCATGTTCCGCGCCATGGCCTCTTCTCTTAGCTTCCGCTTGCTGAACTTCTTTTGTTAATATTAGTTTCTCGACAAGGACTTCCAGTTCATCACGATCAACTTTCTTGATGGCTTTTAATACTCGAAACAATCCTCTGTCATTTAAATATCTAGAGATAAGATCAGAGCTCGCTCCCGACAAATCTTTGTTTCCGTTAGACAGAGTACCTTTAAAGTATTTCAGAGTTTTCTTTTGGAGATCATAGATACTGTAGCCTAGTATATTTTCTGAATCATCGCTGCCAAATTTAGCCTTTGAAAATGCATAACTAAGCTCTAAGTACATTCTTTTATCTGATACCCCTATCAGGGTTCTAAGCATATCAATTGAATCGGGGTTTTCAGTTATCAACCCTCGAACAAATTCTAAAAAGTCTGACTGGTCTTCCGGCGTTGAATATGCGACATGAGCCAAAAGATCAAGATCGATCGATTTATCAACTTCCCCTGCTATCGGGATTTCAACTTGGTCAGCAACATGAAACCAATATTCGCTCTGCACAGAATCTGTTAAATTCAAAATAGTTCCTTTATATCTATATTCATAGCACTAGCAATTTTGTGAATATTCAAGAGAGATACGTTCTTTTCGCCTCGTTCAACCATACCAATATATGTACGATGAACTCCTGCTAGATCAGCAAGTTCCTCTTGGGATAGCCCCGACTCTTTGCGCTTTTCTCTAACTCTTGAGCCAAAATTGACAAGTACTGGATTTTTTTTCATGGCACATTTTTACCCTCATGATACCTATAGGTCTACATACGATAGTTAGCATTCTGTGGTAGATTTAATATAAGGAACTGAATAAAGGGGTCAGGTACATATACGGGCGTCATCTCGTTGCTGTAACCACAATCTGGCCCGCAGAGCACACAGGGGTTCGTTCGCTGGTACAACACCGAGCATCGGTACAGCAAGCTGCGCTTCGTGACACCGGAGCAACGCTATGGCGGCGACGATGCTGTGCTGCTGGAGAGGCGCAAGCGGGTACTGGAGCAGGCCAAATAGAGTGTGCCATCACGCTGGGGTACACGCCCCGTCAGTAACTGCGAGCCTGTTGGGCCGACAACGTTGAACCCGGCAAAGGAGCAGCCTATGAAGCAAGCTGCGTAGCATCCAAACAGTGATAACTATCTTGAAAAACACCGGTACCGGGAAGGTCAGGTATTGCACTCAGCTGTTACCGCCGTCTAGCCATACTCAAAATAAGTTCCGCCGGCTGGTCATTTGAGAAGTTTCCGGTTATGTTCAGCAGGGCAAGGAACGCATGGTTTTTGTTATAAACGGAATAGCCGTTTTCCGTGCATGCAAAAAACTAACGAATATTGTTGTAAATCTGATTGCTTAAAAGGCAGTTGTACAGGTTATATTATTATGAAACTCAAGCCAAATCTCATAAAGCTTCCTTTCCATAAAAAATCATTCTGCATGTTAATCGGTTTTATTTTAATAGCCGCATTCTCTGCAATAAATAATTATTACTTTTATAGGACGTTAGAAAATAATGCATTTCACAGGCAGAGCGAAATATCCAGCCTGATCAAATCAGTCTACGAAAACTGCAGTTTTTCGCCTAGCCATGGAAATTGCGTTGGGCAGTTAGTATCGATCATAGAGAATGCCAAACTATACGGCTTAACCAGAATTATTAGCAATGATGAAATTGTTTTTGAGAGATAATCAAATGCAGCGCGGTATCACCCAACACCGAAAACCACAGAAAGGTAAACAGCGTGGGTACCACCATCACCCCCACCACAAACTGGCGAATGGTGCGGCCACGGCTGATTTTGGCAATAAACAAGCCCACAAAAGGTGCCCAGGCAATGGTCCAGCCAAAGATAAACAGCGTCCAGTTACCAATCCAGTCACTGGAGGTATAGGCCTGCAGACTGAAGGTGCGCTCAACGATATTGCTCAGATAGCTACCCGTGTTCTCCATAAAGGTATTGAGAATAAATACCGTAGGACCGGCGATAAAAATAAACAGCATTAGGGCTATCGCCAACACGATGTTGAGCATGGATAAGCGCTTGACCCCTTTATCCATCCCGGCGACCACCGACAAGGTAGCCAGTGCAGTAATCGCCACAATGGCAATAATCTGCACCGTGGTACTCACCGGAATCGATGGCCACAGATAATTAAGCCCAGCGTTAATTTGTGCGACCGACAAACCCAGCGTGGTGGCAATACCAAACATGGTGCCCAAAATGGCAAAGGTGTCCACCGTATGCCCCATGGGTCCGTGGATCTTGTCACCAATCAGAGGGTATAGCGTGGAGCGCATCGACAATGGCAAGCCGTGACGAAAGGCAAAGTAAGCCAGCGACAACCCTACCAAGCCGTAAATCGCCCAAATATGGAACCCCCAGTGGAAGAAAGCAATTTGCATGGCTTGTTTGGCCGAGTCCACCGTCATGGCAGGCCCATCCGGCGGCGNNATAGTGCAATACGGGTTCCGCCACACCAAAAAACAACAAGGCAATGCCGTAACCTGCCGAAAACAGCATGGCAAACCAAGCAAAAAAGCTGTATTCAGGCTCCGCGTGGTCAGGGCCCAGTTTAATATTGCCCCAGCTACTAAACGCCACCGAAACAATAAACACCAGAAAGATAGCCACAGCCAGCATGTAAAACCAGCCAAAGGTGGTGGTGATATACGCCAGAATATCGGCAAATAATGCGCCGGCTCGTTCAGGATTGCTCATGGTGCCAATCACCATCAGAGCAATCACAACCACTGCTGGGACAAATACCGGCACAAGCACGGTAGAGACTTTGGACGACTTAGCTGTTGTCGTTTTATCTGAGGCCATAGTAAGAACTCTTTTAGCTATGCT
>LFRM01157632.1_pt1 | contig 10332 bp, 3 predicted proteins | sample 618341 | NCBI WGS metagenome assembly LFRM01 (sample SAMN03654438, study PRJNA283298) | anaerobic digester metagenome | isolation source: pool of bioreactors CSTR01a, CSTR02a, and CSTR03a thermophilic anaerobic... | place: Denmark: Kgs. Lyngby | collected 2014-05-21 | reverse complement strand
AATTACCTCCGGCAGCTAGTGGAAACTTTGTCCGCCTCTTGCGTTGGGACAAAGTTTTATTTTTAATAAAGATACCTTTGTATTCAAACCTTTAGAATCAAGCTTTTGGTTAAAAACCAGGTACAGGAATAGACAAGGTTAATTTTATCATCTTATTTATTTATAAAAATCTCCGAACCAGGTTACCTGGCTTAATCTTGATAGGTTCCTGGTCTGTAGGGTATATCTGGAAACGGTTATGCCTCCCATCGCGGAAAGGAGAACATAGTTTTTACTTATAATGCTGCCAGAAGAACAACACTTAAGTGTTGTTATCTGTCCAAGGAATTACCTCCGGCAGCTAGTGGAAACTTTGTCCGCCTCTTGCGTTGGGACAAAGTTTTATTTATTAATAAGGATACTTTGTATTCCAAACCTTAAGAATTAAGCTTTTGTTAAAAAAACAGGCACAAGAATAATTAGACAGGTTAATTTTACCATTTTATCTGTTTAAAAAATCTCCGAACCAGGTTACCTGGCTTAATCATGATAGGTTCCTGGTCCGTAGGGTATATCTGGAAACGGTTATGCCTCCCATTGTGGAAAGGAGAACATAGTTTTTTGGAGTTAACAGTACGATTACCTGTGAGGTTTTAATGCCTCTGTCGTAATTATACTGGTCTCCTTATATAAAACTTTGTTCATCCTCAATGGTGGACAAAGTTTTTTACTTCAACAACAAATTATGAGGAAAAGAGGAGGGATGAATGAGATACTACTTATTTATTTTAAAGTAAAGGAGGTTGCAAATAGCCAATATGAAAAAAGGTATTAGCCGCCGTGATTTCTTAAAGTATTTGGGAGTAGGGGCAGCCGGAGCGACTTTTTTTGCAGGTGTCAGCCCGAAACCTGCTTCAGCTTCAGCGGAAGAGAATTTGCCTACTTTTGATTTGCCCCCTTTTAAATTACAGAAAACAAAAGAAACTCCCTCAACCTGTCCTTATTGTGGATGTGGCTGTAGCACTATTGTTTATTCTGATGAAAACGGCAAGGTAGTTTTTCTTGAAGGGAACCCCGACAGTCCCATTAATGAAGGGACTTTGTGTCCCAAAGGGTCAGGCCTCCCGGATATCCATACCATTATAAATGAAAAGCGCCAGCGTGTACTCAACCCGTGGCGGCTAACGGATGTTCTTTACCGTGCCCCCGGCAGCGACAAGTGGGAAGTCAAAGACTGGGACTGGGCCATCTCTGAAATCGCTAAGAGGATTAAAAAGACCCGGGACGAGTACTTTGAAGAAAAGGACGCTAACGGTGTTACAGTTAACCGCTGTCTGGCCATTTGTCAGATGGGTAGTGCCAATATTAATAACGAAGAAGATTATTTAGTTAACAAGTTCATGCGGTCCATGGGCGTGATTGATCTTGACCATTGCGCCCGTCTCTGACACGCCCCAACTGTAGCCGGTCTGGCTAACACTTTCGGTAGGGGCGTAATGACTAATAGTTTTATTGATTATCGCAATACAGACATATTCTTAATTATAGGAGCCAACCCGGCCGAAGCTCACCCCATGGCCATGCGCCACATTGGCAAGGCCCTGGCAAGGGGAGCCAAGATGATTGTTGTTGACCCGAGGTTTACTAAAACAGCAGCCAAAGCGCATCTTTATGTTCCCATCCGTCCGGGGACAGACATTGCTTTCCTTTACGGTTTGATCAACTACGCCATTGAAAACAATCTATACCAACACGAGTACGTTCTTAACTATACCAACGCTTCATACTTAATCAGTCCTGATTATTATTTTGCAGATGGCGTATTTTCCGGTTTAGAGACGAAATACGGCAAACCGTACTATAACAATGCCAGCTGGGCTTACCAGAGAGATGGCGATGTCATTAAAAAAGACCCCACTTTGCAGGATCCCCAGTGCGTCTGGCAAATCATGAAAAAGCATGTCTCCCGCTACGATATTAAAACGGTCAGTAATGTCACGGGGACCCCGGAGGATATTCTCCAGAAAGCCTACGCCATGTATTGCGAATCGGGCAAACCGAATGTGGCAGGCAATATAATTTACGTACTGGGAATCACCCAGCACAGCTACGGAACCCAAAACACACGGGCAACCGCCATGGTACAGCTCCTGCTGGGCAATATCGGCCTGCCCGGCGGCGGCCTCAACCCCCAGCGAGGGCAATCAAATGTGCAGGGCGCCTGTGATATGGGAATGCTGTGGAATAATATCACGGGTTACCTTGGTTTCCCCGAGGCGTCAAAACATCCCACCTTTAAGGACTACCTGGAGGTGGAAACGCCTAAGTCGGGCTACTGGTCCAACAAACCCAAGTTCCTGGTCAGCCTGCTCAAAGCCTGGTACGGGGATAAAGCAACCCCAGAAAATGACTTTTGCTATGACTGGCTGCCCAAGTCAGACGGGAAAGACCATTCCCACATGTCTTCCTATGCTTCCCTGGCGGAAGGACATATTAAAGGCGTCTTTTGCTGGGCTGAGAACCCTTCCGTAGCCGGGCCGGATGCCTCTCACGAGGCCAAGGCCCTGGAAAATGCGGAATGGATGGTCTGCATTGACATATTCGAAAACGAAACAGCTGCCTTCTGGAAGCGCCCTGGAGTAAACCCGGCGGATATAAAAACAGAAGTTTTTCTGTTGCCGGCAGCTCACAGGTACGAAGCGGAGGGTACGAGAACGAACAGCTCGCGCAATATTCAATGGGGTTGGAAGGCTGTTGAACCGCCCGGCAAGGCAAAAAGCAGCCTCTGGATTGCCGACCGGATCTATAAAGCTGTCCGCAAGGAATACGAGAACGGCGGCAGATTCCCTGAGCCTATTTTAAACCTGAATTGGAATTATGATAAGCCGGGACAGGACGAGCCAGACATTGAGAAGGTTGCCATTGAAATTAACGGCTATAATATTGCGGACGGACGGGTTTTAGGCACATTTGCCGACCTTAAAGATGATGGTTCTACAGCCTGCGGTGTATGGATTTACGCTGGTTATTACTACACAGACCCCAATGAGCAAGACCCGGCCTTGAAGGTGCCCGCTTGCAAGAGGCACGGCACGGAAGATAAGAGCGGGCTTGGTGTATATCCGAAATGGACCTTTGTCTGGCCTTTGAACCGCCGCATTGTTTATAACCGTTGTTCCGCTGACCCGGCTGGCCGGCCCTGGAAAAAGGACATGCCCTATATTTACTGGGACGGAACAAAGTGGATTACCAACGATGTTCCCGATTTCAGCATTGTAGACGCGGTTACAAAAGAACCGCTACCACCGGAAAAAACAGCCAATGCTCCCTTCATTATGCTTTCTGAAGGTCAGGCGCGCTTCTTTGTTCCTTCCGGCTTGAAAGATGGGCCTATGCCGGAACACTATGAACCGGTGGAAAGCCCGGTGCAAAATTTGATGAGCAAGCAACAAAACAACCCCGTGGCTATGAGATGGGGAGGCGATTTTGCCAAGTTGGCCGAGACCGGCAGCAAAGACTTCCCATATGTTGGTACTACCATCCGTTATATCGAACACTATCAAACCGGGGTAAGAACCAGATACAGCCCCATGATGGTAGAATTGAATCCGGAACAATTCTGCCACATATCGCCAACTCTAGCCGATAAACTGGGAATTAAACCTGGAGATGAGGTAATTGTAAGCAGCGCCCGGGCAGAAGTAAAGATGAAGGTAAGTGTTTTACCGATTGTTAAACCCTTAATTGTAAACGGCAATCCCATTGAAATTGTTTGCCTGCCATGGAGCTGGGGCTACATGGGGTTGTCAAAGGGGGATGTTGGGAATAACTTAACACCATTTATCGGTGATGCTAACGTTGTTGTTCCCGAATACAAAGCCTTTTTAGTGAACATTAGAAAAGCATAGGGGTAAAGCGACAATTGCTGTGCCCGGGCTTTGCCCTAAGCTGCGTTTCCCTCAGTGGTTCAGCGGTGACAAAGCATGCTAAATGTGTAATATCTCATCAGAAAAAGAAAACTGGAATTTTCTAAAAACCTAAAAGGCATGGCCACTGGTTGTCTGGCGGGGCTTCTTGCAATCCGCCGGCCTGGTGAGCATGCTTGGCGAACCAAAAGTCCCCCGGCTATTACCTGGGGGACATTTGTTATCATTCATTCATAATTGTATAAATGTTGTTCTTTTATCATTACACCGTTGTTAGGACTTTCGTCAGTCAATTATCATATTCTAACAACTCTACGAACCACCCCTATATACTATTGAAAGTCATCTTTATACCCGGTTTCATTGAAAACACTGGTATCCTTTAAATAATTAGCTATTCTACCGCCTTTACCACCATCCATAAGTCATTGGTCGATCACTGGGGACCGCTTCCCCGCTACTGTCCTATTCGGGGAAGTTTTCAGTGGAGTAGTCGTAGAAGGGTTCTCCAGTAAACCCTTCCTCCGGGTTTTCATCGCTAAACTCGCCAAGCGGATCTTCAGTTGACCCTACTTTAGCTGGATTTTTATCAAAAAGCCCGTCATCCGTTTCTTTACCGTTCTCCAATTCACCCGGGTTTTCATCTGCAGAGCCATTGTATTGATCTTCTCTTTGCTCTTCTTCGGACTGGTTTTCATTGGCAAGACCATCATCATGAATGATGTCGTAGTATGCATGCTTTTCTACGTCATAAAAGGCGTTTTCCTGTGCAACCTGGATTGTGTTTCCAATAACCATACTGCCGGGATCAAAGTTGTTGTTGGCCAGAACGTCTTCCAGATTAAGGTTTCCTCCATCCCGTCTCAGACCTATTTGCACACCGGTGATTGTGTTCCCTTCAAATATCATTTCGGCATCGTCTTGGACATCTTCCCTAATTTTTATGCCTATTACCTCGCTGCGACTTGGATGCTCTATACTGGTGCCAGAGCCGTCAACGGTGTTATTTTTTAAGTTAACTGGACACGCTCCTGCGGCATAATCCTCAACGCTAATGCCGAACCAGCCACTAGGGCTTATAAAGCCATCCGGTGGATCAATGGCTTTAACAGTATTCTCCTCGAAGATCCAGGACCCTGCACCACTTTCAGCATTCCAGCAGATTAGTCCATATACATAGGCCTCAACATCATTGTCCTGCACCAGGCCGCCACCACCGGTGCTGTAAGGTAACACCATTATTCCGACCCTACAGGTTTTCACCACATTTGCGGTAACTCTGCCGTTTGCGCCCATCATGACAATCCCATAACCATAGCCATAACCAACCGGCCTCAAATCATGAATGTTCTGGACTAGGTTTCCAGTTACGGTCACGTTCTCAATTGTCCCATAATCCTTTACCCCTTGCGAATCCCGCAATATGTTTACACCGCCAAAGCTTAAGCAATCGAATATATTGTTCTGGAACGTTAGGTTATTCAACTTACCTTCGCTGTAAGCAGCGATACCATCGCCTGCCTGGATGTTGCACCCGGCATAGTCGATCTTTCCGTTGCCGTTGTCTCCTGTGATCTGGAAACCGTCAATGGTCACCCCTGAAGCTTTCACGGTGATCACTGCGTCCTCATTACCCTCCGGGTTTTCCAGATCAACTTCCTCCGGCACAGTGATGATAGCTTCCGCACCCCGCTCTGCACTGTAGCCAGGCACTCCAGCATTGGGCCCCAGCAGGGTGAGGGACTTTTCGATGGTCAAGTACCCGTGATACGTTCCAGGCGCCACCTGAATGGTGTCTCCGGGGTCTGCTTCGTCAATGGCTTCCTGAATGTTTTCGTAGTACTTGCCCTTTTCGACGTTGTAAACAGCATTTACCTGTGGAACCTGGATTGTGTTTCCAATAACCACACTGCCGGGATCAAAGGTGTTGTTGTCCAGAACGTCATCCAGATTGAGGTTTCCCCCATCCCGTCTCAGGCCTATTTGCACACCGGTGATTGTGTTCCCTTCAAAGATCATTTCAGCATCGTCCTGGACATCGCCACCGATTACTATACCAGTTAACCCGGCGTGGTCAGTGGTACCGGAGCCGTCGACGGTGTTATCTTTAAAGTAAACCGGATCCATTCCCGCTGCTAAATAGTTAACAGCAATGCCCCGCCAGTGAACCTGGCCTTCCATGCCACCCGGTGGGTCGATGGCTTTAACCGTATTCTCCTCGAAGGTCCACTCTCCTGCACCGTTATAATATAAGATGCCATTTACGTAGGTCTCGACATTATTCTTCTTGACCAGGCCATCACCAACGTCGTTGCGAGGATCCACCACAATTCCGCTCCTGCAGTTTTTAACCACATTACCGGTAATGCTGCCGTTTGTGCCTATCAAGTAAATCCCATAGGCTGAACCTGCTTCCCTCAAATCATGAATGTTCTGGAAGAGGTTTCCGGCTATGGTTACGTCATTAATCTTCCATCCAATAGACTCATGCGTTGTGAACATACCGGTACGGCTGAAGCAGTCGATTATGTTGTTTTGCACCGTTATGTTTTCTAACATATAAATGTTAATAACACAAATACCCCGGCCAGCCTGGATATTGCACCCGGCATAGTTGATCTTGCCGTTGCCGTTGTCGCCGGTGATCCGGAAACCGTCAATGGTCACACCTGAAGCATAATATACGGTGATCACTGCATCCGTGTTACCTTCCGGGTTTTCCAGATCAATTTGCTTCGGCACGGTGAGGATGGCTTCCGGGCGCCGCTCTGCACTGTAGCCCGGCACCCCGGCATTGGGACCCAGCAGGGTGAGAGACTTATCGATAATCAATTTCTCGTGATATGTCCCGGGCCCCACCTGGATGGTGTCACCGTCGTCTGCATCTTCAATGGCTTCCTGAATTTTAAAGTAGTATTCGTTTTTCTCGACGTTGTAAATGGGGGTAATCCCCTGTGGGAGGCGTATATTATTTCCAATAACCGTACTGCCGGGATCAAAGGTGTTGTTGTCCAGAACGTTATCCAGATTGAGGTTTCCTCCATCCCCCTTCAGGCCTATTTGCACACCGGTGATTGTGTTCCCTTCAAAGATCATTTCGGCACCGTCTTTGACATCTTTTCTGATATGCACACCAAAAACTGCGCTGCGGTAAGGGTGTTCAACACTGGTGCCAGAGCCGTCGATAATGTTATTCCTAAAGTAAACTGGACCAACCCCCGCATCAAAATAGCCAACAGCAATGCCCCGCCACCGAACCTGGCCTTCCATACCATCCGGTGGATCGATGGCTTTGAACGTATTATCCTCGAAGATCCGTGTTCCTGCACCATTGTAATAAATCATGCCATAAACGTAGGCCTCGACATAATTGTCCTTCACCAGGCTGTCTTCCACCAAGCCGCCACCGGTAGCGCCGTAAGGCTCCACCATAATTCCGACCCTGCTGTTTTTCACCACATTGCCGGTAATGCTGCCGGTTGCACCCTGCATGTATATCCCATAGCCGTAACCAGCTGTCCCCAAATCATGAATGTTCTGGACGAGGTTTCCGGTTACAGTAACGTTTTCAATCGGCCCATAAAGCCACACATCAAGCGATCTTCGATTAATGAACACACCATCCATGCTAAAGCAGTCAAATATATTGTTCTGCACCGTCAGGTTTTCCAGCTTACCTCCACCACTTACAGCTATACCAGTGCCAGCCTGGATATTGCACCCGGCATAGTTGATCTTGCCGTTGCCGTTGTCGCCGGTGATCCGTAAACCGTCAATGGTCACCTCCGAAGCACGCACGGTGATCACCGCTTCCGCACTGCCCTTTGGGTTTTCCAGATCTACATCCTTTTCCACGGTGAGGATAGCTTCCGGGCCCCGCTCTGCACTGTAGCCCGGCACCCCGGCATTGGGACCCAGCAGGGTTAGGGACTTAGCGATGATCAATTTCCCGTGATACGTCCCAGGCCCCACCTGAATGGTATCTCCGGCGCCTGCATCGTCAATGGCCTCCTGGATAGTGTCATAACCCTTTTTCTTGGTGACGTTAACCACCTTGCTTACTGTGACCTCGCAGGTTGCTTTTTTTCCACCATCCTCTGTTGTTGCTGTAATGGTAGCGGTGCCAGGTGCCACTGCCGTTACATAACCGTTCTCGTCTACAGTAGCCACGTTTTCATCGCTCGATGACCAATTAACCTTTTTATTAGTAGCATTTGGGGGGCTTATTGTCGCCGTTATTTTTTCTGTTCTCCCAACCGCCATTATTAATTCTGCCGGTTCCACACTGACTTCACTTACAGGCACTTCCATTAGTTTGAGTTCATATGTGTCATAATCAAGTACTGTCCTTTCACCGGGATGTGGATACTTCGATATATCCACATAGACCTTGAACTTCCCCTCTTCTCCCCAGTCCTTTACTGCTGCTTTAACTTCAAAGGTATGTGTCCCTGCTTTCTCTTCAACAACGTGTCCATCACCTGCTAGTTTATACTGGTCTACTTCCTCCGTGTTAAACCCTATATATAATATAGCTTTATCAATTCCATCAAATTCATAGGCTACTTCTACAGTAAATTCAGTTTCTTTACCTGGCTCTAAGTTTTCATCCGGCTCTACACCAATGATTTCAATTCTTCCTGTAATCGCATTAAATTTTATTTCTTTTGTAACAACCGTCGAACTGGTATAGCCGGGCTTAATTCCAACGGCCTTTATTGTGACGGTTCCGCCCTCATCTCCTGGTGCAGTTACAGCAAATGGTCCTTCATACAATGTTGAATCTTTTGTTGGTGTTGTTCCATCCAACGTATAGTAAATGCTTGCACCGCTTGTTGCTGTTTCCAGTGTTACTGTGACAACAGTATTGTTGGGCAGGTTGCTAACATCACCCGGGTCTGTTGTGATGCTAATAGAATTTACTAGTATCACTGGCGGTACATATGTTCCACCACTTGCTGGTGGTTCTGACACAATACCAGTTCCATCTTTGTTGTTCTTTACGGTCTGTCCACCTTCAACTTCTTCACCGCCACCAGCTGTTACACCTGTAACATTCTCGCCAACACTAATCTCGGTGTTTGGTGTTGTTATGCTAGCACCATTACCACCCTGCTCAACATTAACTTTATCTACTTTTCCGCCACCGGTAACATTAGTGTTTGCTCCAGAAGTTGAAATTTCATTAACACTTCCCTCAACATCGATAGATGCGTTAGCCGCTCTGACCGAAATGCTTTCAACTTCCGAATCAGCATCAACTGTAATTCTTGAGTTCACACCGGTAATATTAGCAGATCCGATGGAAGCGCCAGTTGCCAAAACAGTGACATTGTCAGCCACTATCTCAATTTGTCCTACATTACCTTCAACAATAATGTCATCGGATCCATCGTCTACATAGATTACTTCGACTTCAGCGTCGTCCTCTACCAGAATCCTGACAGTACCATCCACTCTTGCGGCAACTATGTATGAAACATTAGAATTGCCACGGATGATTATAGAGTTCTCGCCACCGCCCCTAATAACAAGCCTTCCGGTTACAACTACGTCATCCAATACAACATCGCCGTCACCGACACCGTCGCCTATTATCAGGTCGCCGCTTACTGTGAGTCCCTTTAGTGTTGCGCCGGGAACATTGATCATAACGTTGCCTTCGGCAACCTCTGTATATTCTCCTTCTTCGCTTATGTATTGCTTAATAAGGTTGAACATTACCTGGGCAAATTCTGCTCTAGTTATGTCCGCTTTGGGATTCAGTTTTCCGTTTGAACCCTGTATGTAACCAGCGTTTACCAAAGCATATATGGAGCCTCTTGCCCAATCGGATATCTCCTCAATGTCACTGAATGTTTTGCTGATTCTTGTTGCAGGTTGGAGTTTAAGCGCCCTTGCCAACACAGTAAAAGCTTGCTCACGAGTAATATTGCTGTCGGGGTTCATTTTCCCTGAGTAGCCTTCCATTACCCCCATCTTGAAAGCTTTTGCTATGTATTCAAAGAACCAGTCCGATTTGCGGACATCGGTGTATGAGGATATGTCTCCTTCCTCTGACGCGCCAAATGCCCTGACAATTATTGTCGCCATCTCCGCCCTTGTTAGGGGTTTATCTGGCATAATTTTGCCATCGGCCCCCTGAAGCAAGTGGTTTGCTACGGCAAATTCCAGGGCTTCAGTCGCCCAATTGTTGGGCATGTCCGAAAACTGAGAGCTTATATCAGCCCCCGTAGCACCTACTGCAGGCATCAAACCGATGACCATGATCAGTGCTACTAGTACAGAAATTAATCGCTTTGACATTATTGAACCTCCCTTAATCATTTACAATGTCAAGTCGCTACAATAGGGTAAGTAATCCGACAACAAATATTTTGATTATGTAAAAGAGCACATGATTTTTGCTATTGCTGAGTATATCAAT
>LFRM01098441.1_pt2 | contig 10333 bp, 9 predicted proteins | sample 618341 | NCBI WGS metagenome assembly LFRM01 (sample SAMN03654438, study PRJNA283298) | anaerobic digester metagenome | isolation source: pool of bioreactors CSTR01a, CSTR02a, and CSTR03a thermophilic anaerobic... | place: Denmark: Kgs. Lyngby | collected 2014-05-21 | reverse complement strand
TTAAATTTTTAAAGACTGTTTAGGTATTGCAAGATATTGGACGGAGGAGACTTTAGATGCCCTTTACTTTTTCACATGCAGCAGCAATAATACCGATAAAAGAGAAAGGGAAAAGATATTTTAGCTTAACGGGTTTGGTACTGGGTAGTATGGCACCTGACTTTGAGTACTTTTTTCGCTTCAGCCCGGTATGTGTAATCGGTCATACCTATATTGGTTTCTTAACATTTAATTTGCCGGTATGTTTTATATTAGCTTATATTTTTCATTGGATAATAAAGAAACCGTTACTTCTGCACATACCGAAGCCAATAAGTTTTTGGTTCAGTGGAGTAGCTGAAAAAAACTGGAATTTGGCATCATTTCAGCGTATTATTACTTTTATCTATTCGGCATTGCTAGGGATGTTAACCCATGTTGTTTGGGATTCGTTTACTCATAGTGGCGGGTATATGGTTGACTTATTACCTACNNTTCTTTCAACAAATATAAATATTTTTGGTTTTCCAATAGCTTTTTATAAGTTGCTTCAACATGGTAGCTCCGTCCTCGGTATGATAATAATAGTGATTTATTTGTATAGAAAAAGGGAAGATGAACTTGTTACACATCAAATTCCTAAAAGGATGAAGGTGATGTTTGGTGCTTTAACAATATTAATAAGCATATTACTTTATCTGGCGGTATTGAAATCCGGTCTGGTAGACTTGGGACTTAAGAGCATTGGGAATATTGTTGTAACAGTTATTAATTGCATGTTTTTTGGATTGATGCTTACATCTCTGGTTAGCAGACTTTGGATAGGTGCTGATAGTGGCTGATATAAATATTTTAGATAAAAGGAAGAAAAAATGAAACGTGAAAAAGGTAGTATTTATCTCAGTATTATTAATTACAATTCTTGCAGTTAGTTTTACGGTGTTCTCCAAAAGCGACTATTATCACAACTTCATCGATAATGTAAGATGGAACAATTGAAGGATGATTTTGAGTGGGATAAAATCGATAATGTAGAGATATTGGGATATCAAATCGAGTTTAGTGAAGATGACAAATTAGCATTAGTTAGTGCATTATCGAAAGCTGATTTTTATAAAAGCAATTGGCGTAAAGAAGGGCCTACAGGAACTGTGATTACATTTTACTATAAGAACGGAAACTACCGGAATTTTCAATGGTGGCGGGGACATATTTGAAACCTATGATAATAAATCACAGTTTTTAATCAAGAGCGAAGAAATGAAAAACATTATTAATAAATACGGTATAACTGAACCGGGCATGTTATTGAATTAATATTAATATTTTGCAGAGGTATTATTGCTTCGTGAAGAAAAATGAAGGAAAGATAAAGCAAATTTCCTTGACACATGACAGATTGTTGATGTATAATTTTTCATAATATAGTGAAAAAGACGATGAAAGGGAAGAGTAGAGGGTTTACACTTTTCAAGAGAGCAGGTGGTTGGTGCGAACCTGTAAAGAAAGCCTTTGAAAATCACCCCGGAGTTGCCTTACTGAATTTTATAGTAAGTAAGGCCGGTTAAAGCCGTTATTGTAATGAAGTGATTGTAAGTTGGAACATGGGATAATCCATGTCCTTTCAATAAATTGTGGGTGGTACCGCGTGAGCATAAGCTCCCGTCCCTATTTTGGGATTGGGAGTTTTTTAATTGGTATGATTTCACGAAGTGCAGCTACCTATTACACAAATATGGATATAATACTATAGTAATCTAATATAAAAGTCTTATAAATGGAGGTTTGGAAATGTCACAGGATTATAGTAAAACATTGAATTTGCCTAACACCGGGTTTCCTATGAGGGCTAATCTTCCTCAGAGAGAGCCGGAGTTTTTAAAGAAATGGGAAGAGATGGATATTTATAACAAGCAGCTCAAGAAGAATGCCGGAAAACCCAAGTTCATTCTTCATGACGGTCCTCCTTACGCCAACGGAGGAATTCATCTCGGAACCGCTTTAAACAAAATTTTAAAGGACATAGTTGTAAAGTATTATAGCATGAAGGGTTACGATACACCGTTTGTTCCGGGTTGGGATACCCACGGCCTTCCTATTGAACAAAGAGCCATAAAGGAGCTGGGCTTAAAAAGGCATGAAGTAGGTCCCGTTAAGTTCAGACAGGCATGCAAGGATTTTGCTTTAAAATACCTGGATGTTCAAAGAAGTGCCTTTAAAAGACTTGGTGTAAGGGCTGATTGGGATAACCCTTATGTAACCTTGAAGAAGGAATTTGAAGCAAAGCAGATTGAGATATTCGGAGGAATGGCTAAAAAGGGTTATATATACAAGGGTTTAAGGCCTGTTTATTGGTGTCCCGACTGTGAGACTGCCCTTGCAGAAGCTGAAATAGAGTATGCGGAAGATACGACCCTTTCAATATATGTCAAGTTCCAGGTCAAAGATGACAAAGGGAAGATTAAGAATGCGGTAGACAGCCTCGACAATGTTTATTTTGTAATATGGACCACTACTACATGGACTCTTCCCGGAAACCTTGCAATATGCTTGAACGCAGATTTCGAATACGGACTGGTAAAGGTAAAGGACGAGTACTATATTGTTGCGGTAGAGCTTTTGGAAAATGTTATGAAGGCTGCAGGAATAGAAGAGTATGAAATAGTAGCCAAATTTACAGGAGCAGAACTGGAAGGCATTTTATGCAGGCACCCGTTCCTAGACAGGGATTCTGTGGTTATAACCGGGGACCACGTTACTTTGGAAGCCGGTACCGGATGTGTTCATACTGCTCCGGGACATGGTGCGGAAGACTTTGAAGTATGTAAAAAATACGACATACCTGTAATTGTACCCGTTGACGACAAGGGATACCTTACAAAGGAAGCAGGGCAGTTTGCGGGACTCTTCTATGAGAAGTCCAATGCGGCAATTATTGAGCAGTTAAAATCGACAAACCACTTGTTGGCATCGGAAAAGATAGTGCACCAGTATCCCCACTGCTGGAGATGCAAGGATCCCATAATATTCAGGGCTACGGAGCAATGGTTTGCATCAATAGAAGGCTTCAGAAAGGAAGCCATCGATGCCATCGGCACTGTAAAATGGATTCCGGAATGGGGACAGGAAAGAATCACGGGAATGGTTAGAGACCGTGGCGACTGGTGTATTTCAAGACAGAGAATATGGGGAGTTCCGATACCGATATTCTACTGTAAGGATTGTAAGAAGGAACTTATCAATGATGAAACAATAGAAGCGGTAAAGAATCTGTTTGCAGAAAAAGGGTCGGATTCATGGTACGAGTATGACGCAAAGGACATTTTACCGGAGGGCACCAAGTGTGAATGCGGCTGTACGGAATTTGAAAAGGAAAAGGATATTATGGACGTATGGTTCGACTCCGGTTCCAGCCATGCTGCGGTTCTTGAAACAAGAGAAGGCTTAAGATGGCCTGCAGATATGTATCTTGAAGGAAGTGACCAGCACAGAGGATGGTTCCAGTCTTCGCTTCTTACATCTGTTGCCACCAGAGGCACGGCTCCGTATAAGATTGTACTTACTCACGGTTATGTTGTTGACGGTGAAGGAAGGAAGATGTCCAAATCCTTAGGAAACGGAATTGACCCTGAGGATGTAATAAAGGAATACGGAGCGGATATCCTAAGGCTGTGGGTTGCATCCTCAGACTATAAAACCGATATCAGAATATCCAAGGATATATTGAAGCAGCTTTCAGAAGTATACAGAAAAATAAGAAACACTGCCAGGTATATTTTGGGTAACATTTATGATTTTGATCCCAATAAAGATTCGGTAAGCTATGAGGAGCTCAATGAGCTTGATAAATGGGCATTAATGAAGTTGAACGGATTGATCAGGAAGGTTAACGACGCATATGAAAGATATGAGTTCCACTTAATGTTCCACGCAATACACAATTTCTGTGTTGTGGATATGAGTAATTTCTATCTTGACATTATAAAAGACAGACTCTACACCAGCAAAGCAGATTCGAAGGAAAGAAGATCTGCTCAGACTGCTATGTATGAGATACTCGAAGCTCTTGTAAGAATGCTTACACCGGTTCTGGCGTTTACCAGTGAAGAAATCTGGCAGTTTATGCCCCACAAGGCTTCGGATGATCCGGAAAGTGTACAGCTTAACTACTGGCCGGAACTTAATGAAAAGTATGATAATCCTGCTCTTGAGGAAAAATGGAATAAAATAATAAGCATTCGTGATGTTGTAGCAAAGGCTCTTGAAATAGCCAGGGCAGATAAGCTGATCGGACACTCTTTGAATGCAAAGGTAACCATTTTTGCCGATAAAGAAAACTATGAATTTTTAAAGCCGATTGAAAAAGATATGGTTACTGTGTTGATTGTTTCCGATTTTGAGCTTAAGGATGAAAGTGAAGTAGGCGGTAACTTCTATGAAGATCCTGAAACAAAAGGTATAAAGGTTAGTGTTTCCGTAGCTTCCGGACAGAAATGTGAAAGATGCTGGATGATCAGTGAGTCGGTAGGAAAGAATAAAGACCACGAAACACTTTGTGACAGATGTGCTGAAGTTGTGGGCTAAAATAATGTTGTTTTAAAGTATTGGATATGTAATATTTTATACTTATTGATACTATTGCAATGGGATATAATAAATGCTGTTTTAAATGGACTTATTTATTCCGAAAGGTGGAATGATACATCTTGGTAAAGCTAAACATCGATTTGGGTGATAGAAGTTATCCTATATATATAGAAAACGACTATAAATTAATCGGAAAGTGCATTCAAAATGCAAGGTTTTCGGGGAAAATAGTTTTGGTGACCGATTCCAATGTGGACAAGTATCAGTCTCAGCAATGCATTGAAGCTATTGAGGAAGCCGGGTATTCTGTGAACAAATTTGTCATTCCGGCAGGGGAAAGCAACAAGAACCTTGAAACCGTGCAGAAAATTTATAAGTACCTGCTTGATTTGAGGTTGGACAGAAATGCGGTTTTAATGGCGTTAGGCGGAGGAGTGGTAGGTGATATTACCGGCTTTGCTGCTGCTACTTTTCTTCGCGGTATAAACTATGTCCAGATCCCTACATCGCTTCTGGCCCAATCGGATAGCAGCGTAGGCGGCAAGGTGGGAGTGGATTTTGAGGGCAGCAAAAACATTATAGGAGCATTTTATCAGCCAAGGTTTGTATATATAAATGTGAACTCCTTAAGAACGCTTCCGAAAAGGGAGCTCCAAGCCGGTTTGGCAGAGGTAGTAAAGCACGGAATAATTTGTGACAGTGATTTTTATGAATACGTTGACTATAATATAAACAAAATATTTGATTTTGATGAGGCTGTCCTTCAATATATTACCAAGACTAATTGCTCAATTAAGGGGGCTGTAGTTCAGCAGGATGAAAAAGAAAGCGGTTTAAGAGCAATTTTGAATTTTGGTCATACCATAGGCCATGCAATTGAGACGGTTATGGACTTTAAGCTTCTCCATGGCGAGTGTGTGTCCTTGGGAATGGTGGGAGCGCTAAATATGTCACTTAGCCTTGAAATGATAGACGAAGAGAGCGTTAACCGTGTCAAAGGGACTTTGAAGAAAATAGGGCTTCCCACAAAGCTTGAAGGAATTGACGTGGACAGAGTATATAATCAGATGTTTCATGATAAGAAAATTAAGGGCGGCAAGCTTACTTTCATTCTTCCAAGGAAGAGCATCGGTGAGGTTATCCAGTGTGTAATAGACGACGAGAATTTGATTAAGAAATCTATAGCCAGCTTGGGATAAGCCTGATAAGATTTTCTGCAGCCGGTAAAACCTTCACAATTGGAAAGAGGAGTATTTGCAGGCTCCGGACATGCAAAAGAAAAAGGGCTTAATGCCCTTTCACTTTTGTTTGAATACTAATCGAATTCAATCAATCTGATTTTGTTGTCTTTTGCAAATTTGGTGATTTCCTGTTTGTACTGATCAAAATGCTCTCTGTCCATCGGCTTTAATAGCAAAATCGGTGATTTTAAGCCATGTGCACGTATTTCTATCTTTTCGCTGGTTTTTTTAGTAAAAAGTCTTCTTTGAGTATGGTACCCGAATCTAATTTCTTTAATTTGGCTATAGTCCAGTAATATGGGTTTGCCGTTGTTGCCCATTACTGTAATTGCGGTCCAGTCTCTGCTACATTCAATTAGTCTGTTGTTTTCCAAAATCATGATTCAATCCCTCCCTTTACAACCAAATCCAATATATAAACATTTGATTAAATACAATATAAAACAAAAAGATCAAATCATTCTTGTTATCTATGTAAAAAACTCATACTCATATTAAAATAAACGACACAATAAAGTCAACCATAGAGTGCAAGTAATTGAAGCCCCGAAATTTATACGTTATTATATATACAGCCCGTACAAAATCATTATATAAAAATAATAAATTAAAACAAATTATATTATATAGTATAATATATTATACTATATTTTCTTTGTAAATCACATGATTTATAGTATAATTATAGATTATTACATTTATATTATACCATAAAATATACAATTGTTTAATATTAAAAAAGAAAATATTTATTTTAAGATTATGAAGGAGGAGTATAAAATGGATAATAATCAAAAAAAATTATTAAAATGGCTTTTTGAAACCAACGCACTAAGAGTTTGTCCTCAGGATAAGCCTTTTTGGTATACATCGGGTACAATAGGCCCGTACTATATAAATACACATTTTCTTTACGGAAGTGAAGATAAAGCCAATGAGCTATTACGTCTGATTGATACGGAAAAAGAAAATGAATTGCAATGCCCGGAAAAGGTTCTTACAGAAACATTGAAAAATTATGAATCTGACGAAATTTACAGGGGAGTAATAGACGAGTTATGTGAATTTATAAAAAACAATATTGATATCGACAAGGTGGATTATATCTCCGGAGGAGAGAGAAGAGACTGGTTTTTCTCGCTGATTATTGCCAAATTCTTAAATAAGCCGCATATAACCATATATAAAAATTTGTATTCGGTAATATCAATTGACGGCAAATGCGAGGAAATAACCGACTTAAACGGTGGAAATGTGCTTCATATTGCAGACCTTATTACGGAAGCATCAAGCTATGAGAGAGCATGGATACCTGCAATAAAGAATAACGGCGGGCAAATTAAGTGGAGCGTCGTTGTAATAGACAGAAAGCAGGGAGGAAAGGAACTTTTAGCTTCGTACGGAATAGAATCCTTTGCCATGGTTGACATTGATATTGAGTTCTTTAAAAAAGTTTTGGATATGGGTATTATAAATAGTGCACAGTTTGATATGATTGAGAAGTATATTAAGGATCCCAAAAAGTCAATGGCCGACTTTTTGAAGAACAATCCGGACTTTTTGGAGCAAGCTCTTCAAGCTGATGATAAAACCAAGGAGAGGGCAAAGCTTTGCTTGGAGAAGGATTTTTACGGATTGAAGAAATAAATTGGAGGTTAGTTAATTGGATAACAAGGCAAAAGAAAGAAAAAGCATATATGTTTCAAATGAGGAAATGGCCAGGCAGCAACAGTTTATAGAAGAAATAAAGCAGTTGAATTACCAAAGAGAATTGCAAACCGGAAAAAAGAAGCTGTATTATCTGGCAACCCTGGGATGTCAGATGAATGAGCATGATTCCGAAAAGCTTGCAGGAATGCTTTCGGAAATGGGATATGCCGAATCGGACAACATGAACAACAGTGATTTGATAATATATAACACATGCTGCGTAAGGGAAAATGCGGAGCAAAAGGTTTATGGGCATCTTGGGCCGCTAAAGCATCTGAAAAAGGAGAATCCCGACCTAGTTATAGCAATTTGCGGCTGTATGATGCAGCAGCCGGAAGTTGTGGAGCACATAAAGAAAGTTTACCGGCATGTAGATCTGATTTTCGGAACCCATAACCTGTATAAGTTTCCCGAGCTGCTTTTTAGAGCCGTCGGATCGGAGGAAACGGTAATCGATGTTTGGGACAGCGAGGGACAGATTGCCGAGAACGTTGCCATTGAAAGAAAGGACGGAGTAAAGGCTTGGGTTACGGTAATGTATGGCTGCAACAACTTTTGCTCATACTGCATTGTACCTTATGTTCGCGGCAGGGAAAGAAGCAGGGACTTGGACAGTATTTTAAACGAGGTAACGATGTTAGGACGTCAAGGCTTTAAGGAGATAACATTACTGGGGCAGAATGTGAATTCTTACGGAAAAGACCTGGGTGACGGCACTAACTTTGCAAAGCTGATTCGTGAAGTGGACAAGGTACCGGGAATTGAAAGAATACGGTTTATGACATCGCACCCTAAAGACTTGTCCGATGAGCTGATCTATGCAATGAGGGATTGTAAGAAGGTATGCGAGCACTTGCACCTTCCTTTTCAGGCAGGAAGTACGTCAATACTTGAAAAAATGAATAGAAAATATTCCAAAGAGGATTATTTAAGGCTTGTAGAGAAAGTTAAAGAGAATATTCCCGACATTGCGTTGACCACCGATATAATAGTCGGATTTCCCGGCGAAACGGAGGAGGATTTTTCAGACACCCTCGATATTGTTGAAAAGGTGAGATTTGATAATGCTTATACCTTCCTTTATTCAAAAAGGACAGGCACACCGGCAGCAAAAATGGAGAACCAGGTTCCGGAAGATGTTAAAAAGGAAAGATTCCAAAGGCTCCTTGAACTGCAAAACAGAATAAGCAAAGAGATAAACGATACATTTTTGGGAAAAACGGTGGAAGTCCTTGTGGAGGGATTGAGCAAGAATAACGACAGGGTTTATACAGGAAGGACAAGGGAAAATAAAATTGTTAACTTCGAAGGAAACAAGGACATGGTCGGAAAGCTTGTAAATGTGAGAATAGACACAGTAAAGACCTGGTCTTTGGAAGGCAGTGTTATATAAATCTTAATGAAAAAGAGAAAACAAAAGGAGAAATTTTAAATTGAAAAAGCTTTTATTTTGCCTTTTGTCGGTATTTTTTGCAGGAATATTTTTTTGTTACGGTGAGGTTATGGCAGCGGACAATATGACGTCCTTTTTGGAGAAGCTGTTTGTATTGAACGGATCAAAGCAAGTTATGGTGGTCTCTACGCATAAAGAAGGCGAGTATAAGGCTACCGTAAATGCTTATGAAAGAAAACCTGAGGGCTGGGTGAAGTCCTTTGATAAAATGGAGGCCGTTATCGGTAAAAACGGTTTTTCAACAAACAAGATTGAAGGTGATGGAAAGGCCCCTGCCGGGATTTTTAGAATCGGTCATGCTTTTGGAATATCCTACGGTGCCTCAATTACCAAGCTGCCCTACAGAAAGGTTACGGATAACGATTACTGGATCGACGACATTACCTCTGCCGATTACAATACCTGGGTAGAGTACAGCGGAAATCCCAATGACAGGTGGAAGTCTTTTGAAAGGCTAAATATATCTTTATACAAGTATGCAGTTGTAATAGAATACAACATGAATCCGGTAATTGCTGGCAAAGGGAGTGCAATCTTTTTGCACATCTGGAAAATTCAAGCTCCGGTACCAGCGGTTGTACAGCCGTGTCTGAGAATAATATGATAAAAATATTAAAATGGCTTGACCCGGCAAGCAATCCGATAATTATCCAGGGTACTGATGCCATGATAAAAGGGATGATGGACAATGCCGATGAAACAATATTGTATCCTGTAAAGGTAAAAGTTAAGGGAAATGAAGTGGATTTTGACGTATACCCGAGGATTGTCGACGGAAGGACTCTTGTGCCTGTAAGGGCTATTTTTGAGAAAATAGGTGCTAAAGTTTCGTGGGATGAGAAAGAGCAAATTGTTAAAATCACCCGAGGTTCCACGGAAGTTGTGCTGAGAATAGGAAGTAAAGCAGCCTTTGTTGATGATAAAAAGGTGGAACTTGATGTTCCGGCCTCAATTATAAAGGGAAGGACGCTGGTTCCCGTGAGATTTATTGCTGAGGGCCTTGGGTTTAAAGTTGGATGGGATGGAGGAAGCAGAACTGTTACAATAGATGAGGATACTTAATACCGTCAATTGCATTGATTACATTAATAATCTTAAAAAGGCCAATCCGGAAGTATATGATTTCTTTATTAATATGTCCAAAGGAAGAGCATTGGAACTTAAACTATGGGCACGTAGTGGTGGGTGAAGAAAAGTATGAAAGAAACATTGTTAAGCAAGTTGTAGAGCCTGTTAATACGATGAAGGCAGGGAGAGCAACTATTCCTGCGAAGCGAGTTTTGCTCGACCCTGAGGAGTATTTACAGGCTCTTTACTTGCGGAACTTAAGTCTCCGGAATACTTTTCTTCACAGATAATACAT
>LFRM01031794.1_pt2 | contig 10333 bp, 8 predicted proteins | sample 618341 | NCBI WGS metagenome assembly LFRM01 (sample SAMN03654438, study PRJNA283298) | anaerobic digester metagenome | isolation source: pool of bioreactors CSTR01a, CSTR02a, and CSTR03a thermophilic anaerobic... | place: Denmark: Kgs. Lyngby | collected 2014-05-21 | reverse complement strand
TAAGCCAGCCCCTTTTTGATAAGCAGGAGAGCGTATTGGTAAGATTTTTCAAAATAATCGGAACCGAAATAAATTCCGTCCGGCTCATAGCCGAGCCATTTAATATCCTCGATAATCGCCTCGACAAACTCGCTTTCTTCCGTGGTCGGGTTGGTATCGTCAAACCGCAGGTTGGTTTTCCCGCCGAAAAGCCGCGCCAATTCAAAATTGGTAACGATCGCCCGGGCATGTCCGAGATGAAGATACGCGCTTGGCTCGGGAGGAAACCGGGTCTTGATGGCGTCCACTTTTCCCGACTTCAAGTCGTTTTCCATTATCGTTTTAATAAAATTCGAGATTTCGTTCATTCGTCATCAATCCTTATAATTTTTCAACTTTAATATCGGTAATATTTTGCGCATACCCGTATTTTTCAAACAGGGATATAGCAAAAGATTTATGTTTCTCAATAAATGAGGAAGAAAAACAAATGATAAACAGTAATATTCTTTTCGTCTCTTCCGTGATCATTGTCCGGTGAGTGTCGGAAGTCGTCGACCCGAACGGCCCGACCTCGTCGACATAAACCGGGATATTGCTCACGTTAAGCGGGCCGCGGCCGATGCCGACAAATTCGTCTTCCTCCGTACCCAAACGAATCAAAACGTCGCCGACGATTTTATCATAGTCGAGAACGGCGACCGATCTTTTCGCCTCGATTGAGAGAATATTGCCGGCGTCCACGACATTATTGATTAAATAAAGCCCTCTTCCTTTCACGAGTCTTCTCAACAGCGATTCGCAGGCCAAACGATACCGGCTCGGATCTTTTCCCAGCTTTTTATATCCGTCGCGCCCCTCTTTAATAAGAGGAATATTCAAGATGTCACTCAATGAATATTCCTCCCTGATTTGTTTTTCATATTGCGCGACTAAATCCTTTATCACCGAACTATCGGCCAATTTTATATCCATCGTCATGGCGATGACGGTGAAATCGGGCAAAACCCGAGAAATCGAAGGATCAATAAGAACTTTCATAACGACTAAGTTTTTCTTTCAGTTGCTCGAGACGCTGGGATTTTTGTTGAATCGATTGCTTTGCCTCTTCCGCCTTTTCCCGGATTTCCTTGCTGGCGTCGCGGATTTGGTTTATTTGATTAACCAATTTCATATAGGTGTCGATTATCGGCTTGCCTTCCAACTCGCCAATGGCTTTGTTGTAATAATCGATTTTCACCTCGGTATCGCTTTTATGGACTTCCAAATCGCTGATTTCGGCTTTTTGGCGAAGATACTCGGTTCTAAGCAACGGGTCTTCGCTAAGCCGCTTCAAATTGCTCTTCTTTTCGTCCAATTGATCGATAATCGTCTGCAGTTGCTTCTGACACTCATATAAAGATAGCTTGTGCGAATAGAAATTCGCCACGTCTTCTTCTTTACTGCGCAATTGCTTCTCGTATTCGACTCGCTTTTCCAATTCGATTCGTAAATCGGTCATTTTTTGATGATACTGGTTGTAAGTCAGCGTTTCGGAACGAATCTCTTCTTCCAATTTATCGATATGCTGGATTATTTGATCTTTCCTCTCCGCTTTTAACTCGCTACCGATCGCGTCATCGTCAAAGTCATCCGGCTGGGAGTATTCTTCCCCCGTGGTCGGGTTGGCTTTGAGTTCTTCCAATTGCAATTTGAGATCCTCGCGTTCCTGCAAGGCCTCGCGTAAAGAACGGAATCCCTCGCTTTCGGAGATTTCCTTACGCAGTCGGTTAAGATAATACTCCACGATTTCCGCTTCCTTAACTTTAATCTTGTTAAGCTCGCTTTTTTTCGCTTCGATAAAATCTTCGAATTTCTTTTCGGCGCGCTTATAATCATCTTCCAAATCGCTTAGACTTTCGCGCTGCAATTGAAATTCGATCAAACTCTTGCCTTTCTGCCGTTCGTATTGATCGCGAGCCATGGAAGACTTATCGGAACCGCTTTGATAATTACGATCCAGACGCTCGAGGTTGGCGCGGATGTCGTCAATTATTTTTTTCTTTTCCGCTATTCTTTGGCCAAGATCGTCAAGATTCTTTTGATATAAGTTTTCTTCTTCCGAAAGGCGGTTTAATATGTCTTTTTCCATTTCGCGGACGACGCGGATTTTACGTTTGAATTCGGGGTCGATAATATCGTCCTCGCTCAGTTTATTCAAGCGTTCCCGCATTTCGTTAATCGTTTTCTCGCGCTCGGTAATTTCTTTTTCCAAGTATTCGATTTTCCGCAGATGCTTTTCTTTATCCGAAATCAGGACCGCTTTTTCCTTTTCGTTTTCTTCCAACTTTTCCTTATAATATTCGATATCCCGCTCTTTTTGTTCGGTAAGAGTTTTTTGTTCTTCGCGGGTCCGGCTCAGTTCGTTCTGCACTTCTTTCATAATGGCGATGGAATCCTCGTGACTTTGCTTTTGTTGTTCCTTCAACGCCGCTATTTCTTCTTTAAGTTTATTGATCTCGTCGATCAATTCCTCCGCCGTCCTGTCGTCTTTGTTTGCGGCGGGTTCGTTACCGACCGGGTTTGCGGGCGCGGCATGCTGAGGCGACGCGTAATACGGGCAGTATTGCGATTGTCCTTGTCCCATTCTTTTTTCAAGTTCCAACCGCAAACTCTCGATTTCGCGCTCCTTGTCCTTAAAACCGCCATAACGCTGACCGTATTCCATGGAGGTGGCCAGGCGGTTAATTTCTCTTTGCAAGCCGTCAAGCTCGCGATAGATCGATACTATTTCGGAAGAACGATATCCCGCGGAATAATCGCGTGGCGCGATTGGCGCGTCCGCATAACCGAAAGCGGGCCGTCTGCCGACGACGTTATCAATTTGCTCGGATAGTTCGGCGAGCCGGCGCGCCTGCAGCTGGTGAGTTTCCTGCAACCGCAGGAAAGCTTGTTCCGCTTCGTCAATCTGACGGGCGTTATCGGAAACTATTTTCTCTAAATCCGTGATCTTTTTTTCCATAATCTCAAGTTGCTGCTTCCGCTTTTCGTAATTTTCTACAAACAATGACGACAGCCGGCAATCCTCGGCATCGTCCACCAGATTCATCCCGTCTAACTGCAATCTGAACAGCTTATCAAGTTTATCATGAAGATTATTTATTTTATCCTGTAATTCCGTCTTTTCCGCCTTCAGGCCCTCAATGACTTTTCTTTGTTCTTCAAATTCGTCGACGGAAATGAACTGTTCTCCTTCTTCCGCAGTAAGCATCCCCAAACTGGCAATTCTTTCGCTGATAGTTTTATCCTGTTCTTGCGCTTTTTTCGCTTCTTTTTCCATTAACTCTTTTTCTAGTAATTTCTGCGCCATGATTTGCTCTTTAAGCTTTTGCAAATTGCTTATCGGGGTTTCGTCGGGTTCGGGTTTCGCGACCGGCTTATCCTCTTTCGCGGCAACGATTTCTTTGTCTTCCGCCTTGGCGACAACCTTTACTTTTTCCTCGGCAGCGGGCTCATCTTTAGCAACTATGACGGGTTCTTTAACTTCGACTACCTCGACCGGCTCTTGCGCTTTGACATCCTTGGCCGGTTCTTTCGGTTTGTCAGTCTTGACCTTTCTTGTTTTCTTCGGTTTCGCTTCCGCTTCCTTCTTTTCTTCGGCGGGCGCCGCGGCGACTTCCTTGGCTTTTTTCGTCGCCTTCGGTTTGGTTACGGGTTTTACTTCCGTAACGGGAACATCCGCGATAGATTCCTCTTCGAACGCCGAACGGGACAACTGCAATTGCGCCTCCAACTGTCGTATCTCGGCGCGCAATTCCCTTTCCAACCGTTCGCGTTCTTTTTCGATTGCTAATCTGGTTTTTTCCCGCTCCCTTTCCTTCAAGGCCTCAAGCTTGGCCTGTTCGGTCGCCCTAATCTGTTCAATCTTTTCTTGGGTTGTCAAAGCGGCGGCTGAACGGCTCCGAGTGGGAGCCGCCGGCTTTTTTGCTTGCGCTTTCCCGGCTGCCGCCTTGTCGTCTTCCTCGTTTCCGCTAGCGTTTTCCGCTTCTACGGGATTGCTTTTTTCGGCAACCTCAGCGGGTTCCGCGGGTTTTGCGTTTTCGACGGCCTNNTTTTCGACGGCCTTTTCCGGTTCTGCGGGCTGTGTATTTTCAGTGATATTTTCGCCGGTATTTAATTTTGCATTTTCCATTTTGTCCTCTTTCCCAGGCGCGAGAACGCCCGTAGTACAAATTTCTGAATTGGCAACTTCTATAGCGCTGCAATAATCACGTAAACGATACTATAGCCGTAAACAACAACCAGACCGACAATGCTTAAAATCAATAATATTGATTTAATAACTTTTAAAGCCGGTTCCGCTTTCATCAAACGATAAGATCTGTTTACCGTCGCTTTGCTTACAATATCAAACACCTCAATATTGACCTCGCCCTCCTGAATCTCGTTAATGTCCAGAGGGGGATAATAAGGCGTGCTTTTCTTCTTAAGGTAGCGCATGTAATATTTGTACGCTTTTTTTCTTTTCTTTTTATACTCGCGATTAATTTGCGTCTCGCTTCTGGTTAAATAGTCATTCGCTTCGCGATAATACTTGCGATAATCTTTGATGATGATTCGGAAAAACAACGAATGTATAATCAAAACAATGAGCAGATAAATAGAGATGTTGGCGACGATTCCCAACCACGGCGCCGACGCGTACATGGCGTCAAGGGCCTCCCGCAGGAACATGCCGAACCGGCCGCGGGCAATTTTTTGCCATAATGGGGAATCAATCCCGGCGATAAAAATCATCGCCGCGAACATCGCCCAAATCGCGAGTTCGATGTAAAACGGGAGCTTAATATTTCCAATACTTTTAACGACCTCGACGGTGCGGAAATTTTCCCGAAAAACTTGCTTTTTCTTTTTAACATAATCCCTGCACCATGATCTAAAAGTTTTCTTGAATACTTTCTTCCTGACCCTAAGGGGAAACCGGGCATTCCTGATAATGTCGCCCAACAGATATTCCCTTTTTTTATATGTGACAAGAAAATCTTCAATGCTGTAAACTTCCGTCCCCGACCTTTCCGCGTTATACAAAAACGGATTTCCGCGCAAGGCCCGGGCTTTTTCCTCGGGAAGTTCGGTAGCGACGACGGCGGAGTCCTGAAAAGCGATAACCGGATCATTCTCCCGGCTTTTCACGTACCTGCCCGAAGAATCAAGTTCGTAAACGGAAATATCCAATTTCTCCGGTTTTGCCAAGAGAACTCCCCCTTTAGCGTCTATTGCTGCAAATATTGTTTTATTTCGGGACTAATTAATTTGTGATCGCTGGCAAGTAAATCTTCATAGAAGTCCTCAGATAATCGGTTTTCCACGGCCCCGTCCCGTAACGCGCTCCTCGCGTCGGCTAGCAGATGTTTAAGATAATCCGTCGCCTGTTTCTCGGATAAAAGGCCTTTCAAAACCAGTGTGTCCAACCCGCCCAACAAAGCGTTAGCGGTAATGGTTTTATCTAAATCAAAATAACGGTGAAAAATATAGCGGTGATAAAGCGCGTATCCCGACGAATCCGGGTTTGTAATCGCATCGATTATATAAGAGCGGAAAATATTATCCTTTTCCCACCGGTTCTTTAAATACCATTTCCCGTCGTCGGAGGCGAACACGATATTCACGTCCGCCGGCACATCGGGATATGCTTTTGCTTTTTCCCGGCATAATAGCAACCGTTTAAAGGCCGTTTTTATATCTTCGATTATCGGGTCGCCGTTGCCGGAAAACGCGGTCAAAAACCTCTCCCCGTACGCGCATAATGCGTCATAATCGGAATATAACGCCGAAAAACTTTCCCTATATTCGCCGAAGTCATTCGGCTCATCATCAAGCAATTGTCGGTATGCTTGATAATTCTCAAGAAAATGGCGAAAATTCGCGGCTTGTTTCCGAAACGCGGTTTTTTCCTTGAGATGACGGAAATCGCGGCTTAAGCGGTCCCCGTTAGCCGCAAGCGAAGATGTCACAGCCAAAAAATCGTCAAAGTCAATGTTTTCGCCGCGAAGAAAACAATAGAGTCGCCAATACCCGATGCTTTTATCCGCCCGGTCGCGGAAATCTTGTAATTGCGGCAGGATGGCGGTTGAGGCGTGAAAGATAATAACTCGATCCAAAATCTCCTTTTCTTCGACGGTCGTTAACAAAGCCGATATGAAATCGCCGTTTTCCAAATGACTATCGATTAAGGCCTGGGCGTCAGCGTTAAGTTCGGGGTAAAGGACGGCGGCGAAAAATTGATTTTCCGCCTCGACCTCATCAAGCCGCCGGTTGATTGCCGAGAAATCGGCAGCGGCCTGCTCGCCGCTTAAATGCCGAAAAGCTTCCCGGTAGACGGCGTATTCTCTTTCCTTTGCTTTAATTTCATTCAAAAACGAAACCGCGAATACGGGGTGGCTCGTTTTCGCGACCATCGCCGTGACCGGCCTCTCGTAGTCAATCTCGACCACCGGGCTAAGGACGAACATCAACAGGACGATCGCCGCGTACCCGTTTATCAAGCCCATGATGACATTTATAATTTTCAGATGGATTTTATCTTTGTTCGTGATTTGTTTTTCCACGGGTTCGCGAAACAATAGCGTAATCAAGCGGATAATGATCACGAACAAAAAATATGTTAAAACAGCAATCGCGATCGCCGTCGGGTACTTTTTTTCGGCCGAAAAAGGCAGAACCTTGGCGATAAAATTCCCGAATCCGGTCTTTTCGGCGATTCCGGCGATAAAATCATATGAAAAATATATCAATAAAAAAGGCAGTAGGAAAGAAAGCGTTAGAGAGAGTTGTCTTTTAAAGCGGAAATACAGGGCAAACGCTACAAATCCGGCTATGACAATGGCGATAACAATGTCAAAATTGAATTTTTCGAAGATTGCCAAAACCGACCTCCAACCGCTTTTTTCCTATATTATATAATAATTATAACATTTTTAATCTCTTTTGACAATTATATTTAAAAATTATTATGTAAAAAGGAAAAGCGCGATTATCGCGGAAAAGGATATCTGTTAAAAAAATAATGCTCGATTGCTAATTTTCGTTGGGATTAAATATAGAAAAAAGGCATAGCCGGTTTTCGCGACTACGCCAAATTGTAAAACTTCAGTTATCTTATTGCTTTATCTTACTCCATCGGATAAATATTGTTCTTCATATCGCTCCAAAAATGCAAATAAGCTTCATAGTTTTGCGCCGGAACGTATATCTTCACGTCGCTTCGCAATTTCAAGCTTCCCTTAAATTCAACGCTATGAGGATTGATAACGTTCATGTATATTTCTTTAAGACCATTCAAGCGATCAAGAGCGTTTTCCATAAACACCAATCTGGGCGTGACGTCCCGAACCAAGAAACTGACGGTACCATAAATATTCGAGTTTCTCGTGCTCCTGGCGGTTATAGTAACCGCGAAGTCGCTTTTATCGAGAACGAGAACTTTCCCGTCATATTGATGAATTCGCACATTGGCGTTATTGGATTCCCAGATAATATCGCCGCTACTGAAGCCGTCGACTCCTAAAGCGGCATAATCGCCTTTGTAAAGGATATCAGTCGCGCCTTTTATAATAATCGGTTCGTAAGAATACGTAACTTCGAGAGGCTCGATATCGTTATTCTTATCGCTCTCTTTAGCCGGCGCAGGCTGCACCAAGATTATCGCCTGGGAATACAACGTGTTATCCTTTTTGTTGGTGGCGGTAATTTTAACCGTCCCGGGACCGAGAGCAGTCAATTTGCCGGTTTCATCTATGGTCGCGATCGCTTCGTTGTCAACGGACCACGTAACCTCGGCGCCGTTGACTTTATAATTCGGCTCGTCGCCGACATAAATCTTGGCGTCGCCATCAATTTGCATGCTGTCTTTTCCGATAACGGAAATTCTGCCGCCATATAACGAGCTCTCGTCAACATTGATTGTTAATGTCTCTAAACTGGTGCAACTCGCGAAAGCATAATTACCGACGTGTTTCAAGCTTTCGGGCAATTCCAATGTTTTTAACTTTCTCGACTGATAAAAAGCAAAATCCTCGATTCTTTCCACCGTGTTCGGAATAATTAGTTCTTCCATCTTGCTTGTCGAGATCGTAAAAGCCATCAAAATTTTCCGACTGTGATAAAACGCGTAATCGCCGATGGCTATAACCGGCACGCCTTCTATTTCCGAAGGAATCTCCACGACCTTTTTGTTTTTCAGCGGTTCAGCGATTCTAATATAATCTCCGGCTCTTGGCGAGCCCGGCGTTCCGCTATAGACGTATTTATATTTATAGTCTTCATATGTTTTCACAATGCTATTGTAATAATTATTGTCGGCTTTGTTGCCCATTAACGACGGATCATCGGTAGTTATGTTAACCTCCGATATAAATGTCCATTGTTTGGCGACGTTCCTTTGAAAATAAACATAAAATTGTTTATAGTCGTCATCAATTTCAATCGTAATATCGGCGCAGAAATAATCAGGGTTCGATAATTCGGTGTAAAAATCCACGGTTTTCACGTAGTCAAAATCAAAATACGTTTCGGGATCATTTTCTTCCAGGAACTGTTCGTACTTCGGCGTTCCTTTCGGATAATATACCTCAGCCACGGCTTCCAAATCCCTGGAATTCATAGCTTTAATGTATTCGTTCCATAAGTTTCTGGGTGAATTATCGCTTCCACATGCCGAAAGCATAATTAGGAAAAACATCAATAACGCAATAAGTATCTTTTTACTCTTCATGTCTCCTCCGGTATCCTTGCGGTAAAGAAGTAATATACTAATAAAATTATACTACAATCGCCGCTTAAAATCAATTAGTATTTTCATTTCGATAGTGTTTTATATTGGAAATAACCCGCCGCCGCAATCATCACGGCGTTATCGGTGCAATAACGCAGGGACGGCATCGTTAGCGCGACGTCGTCTAGTTTATCCGCTTCCGCCTTCATCGCCGTCCGTAATCCCCGGTTCGCGGCGACGCCGCCGGCCAGGATAATTTGTTTAACGTTAAACTTACGGGCCGCGGAAATGGTTTTATCCACTAAAACGCGGACGACGCTGTGCTGAAAAGAAGCGGCCAAATCGGCGCGCGATATTTCCTCGCCGCGCATTTTTTTCGTGTTAACTAAATTCAGGACAGCCGTTTTCAATCCCGAAAAAGAAAAATCATACTTGTCTTTGTCGAGATAAATCAAAGGCAAATCATAAGTTGCCTTTCCCGTCTGCGCGAGTTTGTCCAGTTCGGGACCCGCGGGATACTCGAGCCCGATAAGCCGTCCGACTTTATCATAACATTCGCCGACGGCGTCATCAAGCGTCTGACCGATAAGCTCAAATTCGAAATGATCGCGCATTAAAACGAGTTCGGTATGGCCGCCGGAGACAATGAGGGCAAGCGTCGGAAAACGAAAATCTTCTTCAATGTAATTGGCATAAATATGGCCGTGAATGTGATTGACCTCGACAAGCGCTTTATCGCCCGCCAGCGCCAAAGCCCCGGCGGCGTTAATCCCAACCAAAAGCGAGCCGATCAAACCCGGTCGGGAAGTCACCGCGATTAAATTAATATCGGAAAGTCTCATCCCCGCGCGGGAAAAAGCCTCCTCGATAACCAATGTTATTTTCATAAGATGATTCCGGCTGGCGATTTCCGGCACGACGCCGCCATATTCTTTATGCGCGGCTATTTGCGTGTAAACGACATCGGAAATCACTTCCCGGCCGTCTTTAACGATCGCCGCAGCGGTTTCATCGCAACTTGTTTCTATACCGAGCACTAACATAATTACCTCAAATGTTTGATTAAGACCAACGCGTCGGTCGAATCATTATAGTATTTTTTCCTTTCGTGCGAGTAGGCAAATCCTAACTTATAATATAGATTTATCGCTTTTTGATTGTCTTTTCTAACTTCCAGGCTGATTGTTTTAACATTAACAGACTCGCACAATTCAATGACAAATTCCATAAGGAGTTTGCCGAAACCCAACCCTTGGTATTCTTCCGCGACAAAAAAATTGATTATCTCGGCGCTTTCCTCGTATATCCAAAGGCCGATGTATCCTCCGAAGCCGCCGTCGATTTCCAAAACAAAATAGTGGGCGTAGGGGTTGATTTTCAGTTCGGCATAAATCATGTCATACCCAAGCGAGTAGCCGAAGATTCTTGTCTCGCCGCTTACGATATCGTTGATATCGCCTTCCTCAAGCGGCCTGATCGCGTATTTCACACGCTCCTCCGCAGATAATTCGGATTTAACTCATGCAAATTCGCGACGGGCCGAAATTCAATTTTAGTCGGATCGACCAAATAATTGTCTTCGTTCACCAAAAAGCAATCGTA
>LFRM01139634.1_pt1 | contig 10337 bp, 12 predicted proteins | sample 618341 | NCBI WGS metagenome assembly LFRM01 (sample SAMN03654438, study PRJNA283298) | anaerobic digester metagenome | isolation source: pool of bioreactors CSTR01a, CSTR02a, and CSTR03a thermophilic anaerobic... | place: Denmark: Kgs. Lyngby | collected 2014-05-21 | reverse complement strand
TACGCCACAATTATTCGTTAATAGTAGAGGGGCTGGGAGTTTTTTCCCAGCCCCTTCTTTATTACGCTTGAAAAGAAATATTTACAGACTTTCAAAAAAAATATTGTAAAAATCATTCAATAAGCATATAATTGTCCAGTACTACCATTAGTTAATAATTTTCAGCTCTAAATCCAATTATTTGTAGTAGAATAAGGATTGACTGAATATTTAGGGAGAGATTTAAGTGGAGAGAGTAGTAGGAACTGTCGTTAGAGGTCTTCGTGGTCCAATTATTAATAAAGGCGATGACTTAGAACAAATCGTTGTCGACACTGTACTGAATGCAGCAAAGGTTGAAGGGTTTGAAATTAATGACCGTGATATCGTTTCTGTAACAGAATCAATCGTAGCACGCGCTCAAGGAAATTATGCATCTATCGATGACATCGCAACAGATATTGCTGCAAAATTTGGGGACGACACAATCGGCGTTATTTTCCCGATTTTAAGCCGTAACCGTTTTTCAACATGTCTACACGGTATCGCAAAAGGTGCAAAAAAAATCGTGCTGATGCTAAGCTACCCTGCTGATGAGGTTGGTAATCATTTAGTAGATTTAGAATCGCTTGATGAAAAAGGCGTGAATCCATGGACAGATACGTTGTCTGAAGCGGAATTCCGTCAACATTTCGGATATCAAAAACATACCTTTACTGGAATTGACTACATTGATTACTATAAATCAATCGTAGAAGAACATGGAATTGAATGTGAAGTTATCTTCTCAAACACTGCAAAATCTATTCTAGATTACACAAAGAGTGTTTTAAACTGTGACATCCATTCACGTTTCAGAACGAAAAAACAATTGAAAGAAAATGGCGCTGAGAAAGTATTCAGTTTGGATAACATCCTTGTTGAATCTGTCAACGGCAGTGGTTTTAACGAATCTTACGGTTTGCTAGGTGCAAACAAAGCAACCGACGACAGTGTTAAACTATTCCCACGTAACGCACAACCAATCGTTGATAATATCCAAAACCGTATCAAAGAAGCAACTGGTAAAACAGTTGAAGTCATGGTTTATGGCGATGGCGCGTTCAAAGATCCTGTTGGAAAAATTTGGGAACTGGCTGATCCAGTTGTTTCACCTGCTTATACACCAGGACTTGACGGTGTTCCAAGCGAAATCAAATTGAAATACCTGGCTGATAACAACTTTGCTGAGTTACAAGGTGAAGAATTACGCTCTGCTATTTCTGAGTTCATTAAAAACAAAGAAACAGATTTAGTTGGCGCAATTGAGTCCCAAGGTACAACACCACGTCAATTGACAGATTTAATCGGATCATTAGCTGACTTAACATCAGGTAGTGGAGATAAAGGAACACCATTTATCTATATCCAAGGTTACTTCGATAACTATACAATTTAATTACAAACAAAAAGAAGCGCGGATGTATTAAATCCCCGCTTCTTTTTTGTTTGGCGTTCTTTCTTTTAATAACTTTTCAAATAGAGGTCGTAAAATCGGCTCCAAAATGATATAAAAGCCGGCGTTCCCCAGTGCGTGAGCGAAATCAAACGGCAATCCCACTGAATAGTAGACCCAAAAATTTGTCATGCCATATGTCCGATACGAGACTAAGGAGATAACAAATCCATAGAAAAAACCGGATAATAAAGCAAATATAACAAAGATCCACTTCGTCCTTCTACTATGAATGGGACGTAAAATGAAGCCGGTGAACAAAATAATAACCGCGTAACTAAAGAGCTGCGCAAATGTCCAGGGCCCCATCCCTAAAATCATATTTGATAAAATCAAAGAGAGCGTAGCCACAATGAGGCCGTCCCACACACCCAAGTAGAGTGTCAGTATCAATAAGATAGCCGTCATTGGTTGAACATTGGGCAAAAATTGAAATACGACACGTCCGACATAATTCAAAGCAACAAGAATTGACAGCAATGCAATATGCTTGGCATCAAATCGTTTTGTGGACATAATTACTCAAGTCCTGCCAAGTTAAAGTCCACAACATCTCCATCAGACAATTTCAGTTCATGAGCTCCTACTGGCGCCATTTCACCGTTTAAATCAAATAACCAGTATTCATTGTTTGCAACATCCTGCTCATGTCCGTTAATAGATGTAATGAATTTATTCTCGTCCTCAACGTCAAATTCACGTTGCATGATTTCCAACAAGAATTCATCCGGATCTACTTCCGTTGTAATAGATCCCTCTTCAATCAGTTCGCCTTCGACTGTGACATTTAAAGTTACTTCAATCGTATCTGTACTTTCGACTGTATCCGTCTCTGTTGTCGTCCCACAAGCTGTTAGCGTCGCACCTGCAAATAACAATAAAAACCATTTTTTCATTCTTTCCACTCCTTTTTTGTTCATAGGCAAGAAAAAAAGCCTATGCGCCCTGACACATAGACCAAAAAATACAATACCATTTTACCTCGAAATAGTATGCGTGCGTATGAGCATCCAAGGATAAAGATCTGACTTGAGCATCAGAGATGCTCTTACAGTGGCGGGACCGTGTTGGAATTTCACCAACTTCCATATCCGTGGAGTCTTTGTATTTGGGTTTAATCTGTACTAATTGTATCCAAGACACACGCATTTAGCAAGTAGCGCCTTAGCGACTTGCTTTTTCTAGGGTTGTATTTTCAAATGCTTCTTTAGTTGTTTCGATTTGGACCGGGGCGTACTCCGGCCAACCTTCATCTAAAGTCAGTCCTTCTTCACAACTGATAATTAAAAATTCAGCGGAACGCTTGAATCGATCTTCCAATTGCGGAATATAACTTAAAAAATCTGACGCATATTCCAGATTAATTGCTGCACTTCCTTTTTTCTTAAATGTTTTGGCGATTAAATATTTATTTCTCATACATCCTCCTGGGTTAATAGTTCTCAACAAGTTGTGCTATTTGCTGTTCCAGTTCATTCATGACGACAAAACGCGCTTTCCGCACCATTTCCTTGCCTTCGACAAAAAGAAGTAAGGCCGGGACAGTGAAGACACTGAAAGCACCGGCAACGGCTGGAATCTTGTCGGCATCCACTTTTATTAAATGTACTTCCGGGTAGGCAGTCAGCATGTCTCTGACTTGGGGAAGAACAGCGTGACAGACGCCACAATCTTGCCGCGAAATATAAACAAATGAAAATTTATTCGCGGTGATAAAAGCCTGTATATCATTTAGCGTCGTAGCTTCTCTGTATGCAATCATTTCACTTCTCACCCTTTTCCCTTATTATAACATGATATACTTATTCTAAAAAAGGAGGGCCGATATGGCACTGAAAAACAAATGGTTTACGTGGGGAGGCGTTGTAGCTTGGATGGGATTAATTTTTTCTTTTTCAGCACAACCCGGTTCGGATTCCGGTGCTCTAAGCGGCTCGATTGTTGAATCACTTTTACAAATGTGGCATGCGCTTTTTCCTGCTGTTTCTCTAGAGGCAGATACCTTGCACTTTATTATTCGAAAAGGTGCGCACTTCACCGTCTATTTTATACTCGGACTTTTGGTTGCGCATGCGCTTTCCAAATCACTACAAATCGATAAGAAACACGTATTAGTAACCATCGTTATTTGCTGCTTATACGCAGTCAGCGATGAACTACACCAGGCTTTTGTCCCAAATCGGGGACCAAGCGCTTGGGACGTGCTCCTGGATACGACTGGGTCTGCGGTGGGGACTTTTATATATGCTTGGGTTAAAAGGAAGTAAGGTTCGCACATACACAAAGAGACTGAGAAAAAACTCAGTCTCTCTTTCATACTATTTTGCTGGTAAAACACGCTCGAATGGATCGCGGCTGATACCATTTTCTAATACTTCACGTGCGTATTCTTTTGCAGAGAACAGACTGTGGTCACGGTAGTTCCCGCACTCTTTCGCTGTTACGGCTGGAATCACTTCTGTTTCCAGAACTTTTTCCAACGTTTTTTCCAAAGCAACTGCAATTTCTTCTGCCGTTGATTCATTCCATTTGATGCAATAAAAACCTGTCCGGCATCCCATTGGTGAAATATCGATGATTCCGGGTAGATAATCACGCATATAAGTCGCTAACAAATGCTCCAGAGTATGGACCGCTCCTGTTGGGAACGTATCTTTATTAGGTTGTAAGAAGCGCAAATCAATTTTTTGGATTGTTGCCCCTTCATTTGTTTCAGTTCCGGCAATACGGACATAGGGTGCTTTTACAATTGTATGGTCTAATTCAAAACTTTCTACTTTTGCCATTGTCATTCCTCCTTTATTCTCATTTTTTATCCTACACGAAAGCGTACGAAAATGAAAGAGACGCTGGTTGACATTTCGGCATGAAAGCGTGAAAATCTTACTAACAAACATTAAAGGAGACCCTTATGCCCTATACGACACTACTATTCGACATTGACGATACGCTACTTGATTTCAAAGCAGCTGAACATTTTGCCATCTCTACTTTAATGGCAGAACTCTCTGTTGAAGTAAGCGAGACGAACGTGCAAACCTATTCCCGGATTAATCAAGGTTACTGGGAAGAATTTGAAAAAGGACTCATCGCAAAAGATGTTCTTGTTGCCAGACGTTTTGAAACGTTCTTCGCACTTCACAATTTAACTGTTAATGGAAGCGAAATGGATGGAAAATTCCGTAATTATTTAGAACAAAGTCATCATTTCATCCCTGGTACTATCCCACTATTGGACGCACTCAAACCTATATATAGCCTATATGCAACGACAAATGGCGTTGCACGCACCCAACACCGTCGGATTAAGGATTCAGGTCTCATTCATTATTTTCAAGATATTTTTGTATCGGAGGAAACAGGGTATCAAAAACCAACGAAAGAATACTTCCATTATGTGTTTGCCCGCATTCCAAACTTCTCTCCAAAAGAAACCTTAATTATTGGTGATTCACTTACCTCTGATATTTTAGGCGGGATCAATGCTGGGATTGACACGTGCTGGTTTAACCCGAATCAATCACCAAATCCTTTTACGCATATCAAGCCGACGTACGAAATAGCGTCTTTAGCTGAATTACAAGTTCTATTAGAAAAGGAATGATAAAAAATGAAATACTACATGAAGCAAAAAGTATTTTCTTGGCGCGACAGCTTTACAATTAAAGATGAGCATGGCCAGGATGTTTATTTCGTCGAAGGAGAATTATTCTCGTGGGGAAAAAAGCTAAATATGATAGATACATCTGGGAAGCCTATCCTTTATATTAAACAAAATATTTGGAACTGGTTGCCGAACTACACGCTATATATGCACGATCAAGAAGTTGCGACTGTTAAAAAAGAACTTACTTTTTTAAAACCACGATACAGTATCCATGGTCCAAATTGGGACGTTGAAGGAAATTTCTGGGAACATGACTATCAAATTAGAGAAAATGGTTCTTTAATCGCAACGATTTCAAAAGAATGGTTTACGTGGGGCGACTCTTATGAGTTGGATATTGAAGACGATGCCCATACACTTTTAGCTTTGGGGATTATCGTAACGATTGACTGCGTCATCGCTGCCCAAGCTGCTGCAAGTTCAAGCTAATAAAAAAGAGACCTGGCTTATTATTTCCGGGTCTCTTTTCTATTAGTTCGGGCGGTCTTTACGATAGATTTCATCCAAAGTTGCATAGTAAGGGCCTGCCAAACGCGCTACTGGCTTCAATGCTGCTACATCAATGTACTCTTTTTCTTTATCAAAAATAGTCTCATCGAAATAGAAATCTGTTACTTCTAAGAAAAAGAAGTCGGTGACAACATCTCCGTCCGGACTTTTTACGGGATGGTAATCGTAAACTTTCACTTCCATCCGAATTTTCGCTTCTTTAATGCCGGGTGTTTTAACCGTTTTACTATCAGTCAAATGAAGACCGGCGAAAACAACTTCGCTCTCGTCAGCAGGTAATGGCGCAGATGTATCGTTCATCGCATCCACGACGTCTTCGCTAACGATATGAACAACCCCGTGCTTATATTCGAGTAAGTTGCGGGCGGAATCTTTCGGTTCTCCGTTCGCCCCTCTTAAAATGGCCATCGATAATAGTGGCACTTGATTTGAAACACCGCTTGTAAAGCTGAACGGTGCGGCGTTCACTACTTCCGTTTTTTCATCGAGAGTTGTTATCCAGCCAATTGCACGCGGGATGATGCTGCCGGATATAAATTTATACATTGTTTTTTTATCTAAGTCACCAGTTGTGTAATGGTACATGCCTTCACTCTTTTCGTCTCATTTTATTTTCAGTATAGCATAGGTTTCGTTACTAATGGTTCGGGCGTGCTTACAGAAGCCCCCTTCTGGTTTATCCGATTTAAACCGGGTATAATTAGGAGACTAAAACAAGGAAGTAGGGAATTGTTTGGATTATATCGCTATTGATTTCGAAACAGCAAATAATCGTGGAGACAGTATCTGTTCAATCGGCATGAGTCGTTTTTCCAAAGGCAAAGAAGTCGATCGCTTTTACAGCTTAATCAATCCGTTACAAAGTTTCAGCGCCTCAAACATTCAGGTGCATGGAATCTATCCGGATGATGTCCACGATGCGAAACGTTTTGATGAGTTGTATCCTGAAATACGGGCCTTCATTGGCGAAGATCCCTTGGTGGCACATTTCGCCCAATTCGATATCAATTGTCTGCAAACGACAATTGAAACATACCGTTTACCCAAGATGGAAAATGCCTACTTTTGTTCGTGCGTATTAGCCAAGAAACTTCTGAGTTTGCGAAGTAATAGCTTGGTAAATGTGCTGGACTATTACGGATTAGGAATTGAGAATCACCATAATGCTCTTGATGACGCGGTAGCTTGCGGACAAATTGCCAGTAAACTATTACGCCCGTATGATTACGAAATCGCCGGCTTTTTAGATGAACATCAGTACCAAATGGGGCAACTATTTTCACATCGCTTTGGTCCTATGCGTAGTGCCAAAAAAGCTGCGAGCAGTAAGAAAATAGCTTTGAAGCCGGCACTTGTTGCGTTCGATCCTAACCATCCCTTCTACAAACAACACGTGTGCTTTACTGGACGTTTGTCCAAGATAAAACGACAAGAGGCAGCGCAAATGGTCGTTAATGCGGGTGGCTACTTCGATCCGAAACTGGCCTACGAAACGACTTATATTGTCGTTGCCAACCGTGAATGGGATAAAATTGGCACATCTCTAGAAAGCAGCAAAATTGAACAAGTCCGTCAACTGCAAGGTATGGGCCGTAACATTACCATCCTTTCAGAAAATGATTTCTTACGGTTGTTTTAATTTGAAAAAGTCGGAACTAGAATGACGTATTACGCGTCCTAGTTCCGACTTTTTTGATTTGCTCGGAACTAGAAGTACTTTTTTTGCGTTCTAGTTCCGAAATAATGACTTTCTTAAACAACCACACTCGTTTTTCGCTGATAATAAGCATACTCATTTTGATCAAGGATGCTGGAAATAACATAGGTCCCCGAAACTTTTCCTTCATGAATATAACTTGAAATACTCTGTATACGATACCGCTTAAATTCCTGAATCAACGCATACACCAATGCCGATCCCAAGCCTTCATGATGCTCTTGGACAGCCATATACATAATGACGTACTTCTGTGTCACCTGCTTCGTCAGTAACACTTTCAGCACTTCTTTCTTCGACAGTTTTTCCTTCGTTAATTGTGTCCCGTAATCAGGAGTAGCGATGAGGAACCCAACAAAGTTCCCCAACGAATCATAAGCTAACTTCGTGTAACGCAAGTTAAGAATCAGCTTTAAATTCTCAAATATATCCATAAATTCCTCATCAGTGATGCCTTTAAAAACGGGAAAGGTTCGAAAACGTTCTTGCAGCATTTGCGAGACCGCCAAAAAGTCCTTATCCAGTGATTGCTTCGTTGGACTGATAATTTGGTAGCCTTTCTCAGTAAATTGTTGGTAGCGTTTCTGATATTTTTCTTGCTTAATACTTTCATCGACAGGCGCATAAAAGTTAGAATAATACGTTTCGCGTCTTTTAAAGCCACTCGCTTCCCACAAAGTTTGGTAGTAATCGCGATGGTAGAGCTCAGAAAAATACGGTTCCTTATCAAAATGATTCACTTTCAAGCGGTATCCCAGCCAAAAGCTAGCATTCATTGGGCCTTCGATTGTTTCTTTCCCATAGAGATAGGCGACGTGAGCAGCATAATCAATCAATAAAGTTGCTGCTTGCTGATTGTTCTCTGATTCGAAATAACCCAGATACGCTGCCGAATCATCCGGATAGCACGTCACAACGGCACGGCATATGATTTGACCGGCATCCTTGACTACGAGGGGTGTCACCCTGAAGTAATGGCTCAGTGGGTGCTTTCCTTCCAACACTTCCCGCAACTCGCGTTTATTCTCTGTGCGAAATGCCGGTGCATAAAGGCTATCTGAAAAATCTAGAAACGCTCCCACGTCTGCTTCATTCAAACGTTCAACTTTCATTGCGTGCCTCCTTCCGTGTGACCTTTCCACTATTTCCATCCAAAATCACTCTATCACCTGTTTTTAAGTGCGTCGTTGCCTGCTTAATTCCGACCACGGCTGGGATACCCAATTCACGGGAAATAATGGCCGTATGTGATAGCAGTGATCCTTTTTCAGCAATAATCCCTTTGGCTTGGGTCAATAGGAAAACCCATCCTGGATCTGTCATTTGCGTCACTAATATTTTGTCTTTGGCGCCCTCTCGCACTTCGCTTGGATGGTGAACGACTAACACTTCCCCCTCCACAATGCCATTGGACGTTGGCGTGCCTTGTAACTGATGGGACGAGATCGCACTCCTCCCATTCTCAACTATTCGAATCGCTTTATCGTAAGGATGTCCTTTAAATACCAAATAACCATAGGCCGGCAAAGAAGCAAACCCTTGCTGTGCCTCTTTCCGTTGCGCAATTAATGCCCGGTAGTCTTTCAGATCAAACGCCTCATCCACTGATAACCAAAAGATATCTTCGTGGTGTTCAATATAACCTTCCGCCTCCGCAATCACTCCTAAACGCCGGAACAAAGTCCGAACCATCCCGTAAATACGGCTGCGATTGAGTCGTGACGTTTCGCGGTGCTGAATACCCAGCCGCGCCCGTTTACTTAAGAAATGAAAGACACGCTTACGCCAACCTGTGAACGGAATACGTTCCTTTTCCACATGCACGCTTTCTTTTCGAGGCGGCATGTCCAAGAAGTCACTGAGTTGTTGCAAAGCCTTTAAAGGATGGCTGCGAAATGTCTGTGTTTCTAGTTTCAGTTCTTCCAGCCCCCGGTCGCCGTAACGCTCGACATAGGAAGTAAAGAGGCTCTTAAAATGCGGGTTCTCCTCCAAGAACAGTGTTAATGCGTTTGGCGTTGTGATGTTTCGGATGGCTTCGGTCAACTGATGGTCTCGGGCAAAGGCAGCCATTTTTTGCATTTCATGCACCGGTTCCATACTGGATATCATCGGAATACCGGCGAACCACTGATGCCATTCATTGCTATCTGGATCCTTTCCCCATCGACGTAAAACACGCTTCAATAAACCCGTATAAGTAAAGGCATATAAGTCATTCACAAGCGTGATGTCCCATTTTTTCAAAATACGCTCTTCTAAAGCGTGATATAGATTTTTCACTTCTGCCGCAGACATATCGGTTTTATAAGAGGCATGAAAGAACGTTGTTGTATCTTGGAACGCACGGTCTAATGCAGTCATCTGCTTCGGAGTCGTTACGAGTTCTTTAATAATTCGACTCGAAATCAGCAAGCTGTCCCACAATGATGTCTGCTTCGCCAAGGCTGGCGGAATAACGATTTCCTTCTGAGTAAAACCCATCATCTCTTGCCATATTGGCAAAAGCAACTTAGGGAACGGCAAGAATTGCAATAACCCGTACAAGTGATTCATATTATAATACATGCGTCCATTGACCCGGACAACGAGTTCTTGGAACGCTGAAGCATAATGGTCCAACAATGCTTGGGAACGCGAAAAGCGCCAAGCTACGCCTTTAAAAACTTGTTCATAAGCAAAAGTGATAAAGCTTTCCGTCAGCGGTTGCGTCAACCCCGGGTAACTTTCCACTAAGTTACTATTATTTAATACGGTCATCGCACCAGTCGGGAACGTTGTAATCGGTCGGGACTGCAAAACATAGACACTGCCATCCGCAATCGCAAACTCAACATCCAACTGTTTAGACGTTAAACCGTCCACTTGCTGCAACAAATCTGCTCTTTCCTTTTCCGTCATTAAGGGACTATCCTCTTCACGTTCAAAGTAGACAAAATCCTCATCGCGCTTTAGATAGTAAGTTGTAACGG
>LFRM01003979.1_pt1 | contig 10338 bp, 9 predicted proteins | sample 618341 | NCBI WGS metagenome assembly LFRM01 (sample SAMN03654438, study PRJNA283298) | anaerobic digester metagenome | isolation source: pool of bioreactors CSTR01a, CSTR02a, and CSTR03a thermophilic anaerobic... | place: Denmark: Kgs. Lyngby | collected 2014-05-21 | reverse complement strand
CTTTTAGATTGTTTGATAGTGCTTTTGTTATAAGTTCTAAAACTATTTCTGTTTTGCCAGCGCCACAAACTGCTTCGACTAGAACGTCTCCTTTTAGTCCTAGCTCAGTGAGTTTGTTTGAAATAGCTTGTTGTTCTTTTGTTAGTTTAAAGCCCATGTCAAAAGATGGGTCTATTACTCCTTCTATTTCTTGAGTTTCTGCGAGCCTTCCTAAAAATCCGATACAAGCCCTACAGTAAACTTCCCCTTTTCGTAGACTAAAAAGACTAGGGTCTGTGTTTAAACAACGTGGACATTGTTTCATTTTATCACCTAGTCTTTTATAGTTAGTTGTTATTGTTATTCCTATTGAATAAATTGTCTAAGATAACGATAAGATAGAGCACAGGAAGCGAAGATGCGTTCTTCGTTTTCTTCAAATGTTCGATCTTCTACTTCAACACAAGCATATCCTTTATAGCCGACATCGTTGAGGGCACTGACATATTGAGCCCAGTCAACATCTCCTAAACCTGGGATTTTTGGTTCGATGTATTCTAATGGGTTCGCCATTGTTCCGACTTCGTTTAATCTGTCTTGGTATACTTTCATATCTTTGAAATGGACATGGAAAATCTTATCTTTGAATTCATAGATTGGTTTTATGTAATCAATCATTTGCCAGACAAAATGAGATGGGTCATAGTTAATTCCAAAATAGTCTGAGTCAATAATTTCAAAGGCTCTTCGCCAGTTAGCTGGAGTTGTCATTAGGTTTTTCCCACCTGGCCATTCATCATCTGTAAACCACATTGGACAGTTTTCAATAGCAACTTTAACGCCTTTTTCTTGAGCATATTGAATAATTGGTGGCCATATCTCTTTAAATAGTTCGAAGTTTTCGCTGACTGTTTTCTTTGGGTCACGGCCAACAAAGGTACCAACCATATTAACGTCTAATGCGTGGGCTGCGTCGATGACTTTCTTTAAATGTTCAATGGCAACTTGTCTAGCTTGTAAGTCTGGGTCCATTGTATTTGGATAGTATGCCAGTGCTGAGATTTCTATTTCATATTTCTTTAATAATTCATGAATGTAATTTACATCTAAATTATCAACATCAATATGAGAGACTCCGGCATAGCGTCTTTCTGCTTTACCTTGTGGCCAACAGGCGACCTCTAAACATTCGTATCCAATCTTTTGTGCGGTTTGTAGAGCTTCTTCAAAATTTAAGTGTCCTAATATTGCTGTGTTTAACCCTAGTTTCATACTTCTTTTTCCTCCTGGTATTTTTTAGGTTTACATTGGGGTCGATTCTCTGACGATTAGTTCTGAGTCGAGTACTAATCGTTTAGTGCTTACATGTGGATTGTTTATTTCATCAATGAGAAGTTCACAGGCTTGGTAGCCTAATTGATAGGATGGCTGACTCATTGTTGTGATAGTTGGTGTAGACATTAGAGATAAATCAATATTATCAAATCCGATAACACCAATGTCTTCTGGGACTTTGAGTCCATTTTTACGGCATGCATTAATTGCTCCTAATGCATAAACATCTGAAGCACAGACGATCATGTCTGGTTTTTCTTCTAAGCTTAATAAGAATAAAGCGCTTGAATAGGCTAGGTTATAACTAACGGATGATAAATTAATCATCCATTCCTCATTAACTTCTTCATTGTTGTCGGCCATGGCTCTTCTGAAACCTGCGTCTCTTCGCATGGCATAATTATGTTTTAGGTTAGAATTGATAAAAGCAATCTTTCGTCTACCTAGTGAAATCGCATATCTTGTTGCGGTGTAGAGAGCTTTTTCATCATCAATACATACATAGGAGACAGACTCCCCTTCTACATATTCACTACAACATACGATTGGAACTCGATACTTTAATTTCTTTGTAATGTCTTCGAGTTCAAAGTTGGTGACGGATGTGAGTAGAATCATACCTGCAAAATACTGAGATTTTAAGACCATTTCATAGTCTTGGTAATCAGTGTAGAACTGTTTGGTCTGTAGCACTAATATATTGTAGTCATGTTTATGGGCTAAATTTTGAATACCATCAATAATAGGGACAAAGAATGGGTTTTTTAATTCCGTAACACAGACTAAAATAGTTCGCGATTTTTGATTGGATAATCGATCATTTTTTCGAACTTTAAATCCTAGTTTTTTGATGGCAGCCAAAACTTTTTCTTTTGTATCTTCGCTTACTTTATCTTTATTATTAATAACTCTTGATACAGTTGCGGTTGAAACATTGCAATAATTAGCTACATCTTGGATGGTTGGTTTCTTTTTCATTGCTTCCTCCAGAGTGTTTATACGCTAAGCATACAATCAAATGTATGAAAATACAACATTTGCATTCAATTTACATTTATTATTTCAGTAATATTAAGGAATGATTAAATTCAGGATAAATTCTATTGACATTCAGTGATGTAAGAGGTTACTATATCTTTAATGAGATGTAATTAATATATTATTTACAGTAAGAAAGGACATAAATTGTGAAAAAAACATTAAAATGTGCAATAGTTGGAATTGGCTTTATTGGTAAACAACATTATGAAGCTATTCGCCGCTGTCCTAATACAGAAGTAGTTTCAATTGTAGATTATAAAGAAGAACGTGGGCGATCGTTTGCTAGCCAATATGGTATTGCTTCTTCGTATACAAGTCTAGAAGATATGCTAAATGAACAAGAGGTTGATGTAGTTCATATTTGTACGCCTAATAATTTACATTATTCAATGGCGAAAACTGTCATCGAACATGGGGTTCATGTTTTTTGTGAGAAACCCTTATCTTTAACTGCCAAAGAATCAGAGGAACTGGTTCGTCTTACGAATAAATACAATGTAAAACATGGGGTAAACTTGAATTATCGAAGTAATGCAATGGTGCGTGAAATGAGAAGTCGTGTGATTAATAATCATGCTGAAGATTTACTAATGGTCCATGCGAATTACATTCAAGATTGGCTTATGTTTGATGATGATTATGATTGGCATTTTGATCCAGAGTTGGTTGGTCCGAGTCGGACTGTGGCTGATATTGGATCACATGTTTTTGATACTGTTCAATTTATTAGCAATCAAAAAATTAAGAGAGTCTTTGCCAAATTATTAACCGTTTACCCTACTCGTAAAAAACGCGAACAATTTGGAGAAACATTTGCGCTAACATATGGCGAAAACTTTGAAGAGGTTGAAATTGTTAATGAAGATGGCGCGATGATTATTGCTGAGCTTGAGTCAGGCGTGAGTGTGAGTATTAATTTATCACAGGTAACTGGTGGTCATAAAAATGCGTTTGATGTGACATTTAGTCATTCAAATTATTCGATGTCTTGGAATCAAGAGCGTGCTGATCGATTAGTGATTGGTAAGCGCAATGAGGGCAATGAAGAATTGTATGCCGATGCTAAGTACTTAAGTGATGATGTGAAGCGATTTATTAGTTTACCAAATGGCCATGCGGTTGGATGGGCTGATGCGATTAAAAATTCAATATATGAATTTTATTTATCACTAGAGGATGATACATTAGTTGATTCAGTGGTGACATTTGAGGATGGTCATTATTTAATGAAGATAGTTGAGGCTTGTTTATTGAGTAATATAGAAAATAGATGGGTTGATGTAGAGTAGGAGGAGTGTATGTCAAAGCATAGAATTTTTGTTAATTCGAATACATATCATGGTTATACATTGGATGAGGCGATTGATTCAATTGCGAAGTCAGGTTTTGATGCGATTGAGTTAACAGCGACTAAGGGTTGGACAGAACATGTGTTTCCAACTATGGATTTTTCTGAATTAGTAAGAATTAAGAGAAAGCTTAAGGATGCTAATTTAGAAGTAATAGGAATGAGTGGTCATGCTAATTTGATGGATCATAATCGTTTACCAGATTTTATTGACAATATGTATTTGGCTCATTTCTTTGGAAGTCAATTTATTGTATCGTCAATTGGTGAGGCTCATCTTGAAGACAAAGAACATTTAGGTGAGGATGATTTAGTTGAGAATATTAAATCTTTAATTCCTATTTTAGAGGAGACCGGGCTAACTTTAGTCTTAGAAGTTCATGGTAAGGATCATGGATCTGGCGTAATTATTAATTCAATTGTTAATAAAGTGAGTCATGGGCAGGTTAAGATTGCGTATGATACAGCAAATGCTTTATTCTATGGTAATGTTAATTTAGTCGAAGATATTGAAGCATCTATGGATAACATTGCTTATATGCATATAAAGGATAAAGCGGGTGAAAGAACTGAGTGGAATTTCCCTGCGATTGGTAAGGGATTGATTAATTTTGAGGAAATTTTTGATTTATTCGATAAACACCAAAATTATGTTCCAATGAGTATTGAGATTGAGTTTACAGATAAGGGTCCTAAGGATTTTGATGAAGTTGAAACTGCTGTTAAGGATTCTTATGAATATTTAAAGGAAAACAACAGACTATGATTAAGGTATTAATTGTTGGTCAGGGTGGTATGGGTAAGGTTCATGCGACTAATTTCTTAGCAATTCCTGATGTAAAGATTGTTGGATTTGTTGGAGACAATCAAGAAGTTGCGGATGAGTTTAATGTACCGCTGTATAAAACGATTACTGAAGCGTCTAATCAAATTGAGATTGACGTTGTTGATGTTTGTACACCAACTTTTGTTCATAAGGATAATGTCTTGGAAGCTTTTAATAATAACAAACATGTTATTTGTGAGAAACCTCTGGCATTAAATTCCAAGGATGTTAAAGAAATCTTACAAGCGTCTAAAGATGCTGATCGATTATTATTTGTTGCTCATGTGGTTCAGTTTACACAAGAGACTGAGTATTTAAGAAAACTGGTTAATGAAAAGACTTATGGGAATGTTATTGATGCGACGTTTAATCGCTTATCGAGCATTCCTAAATGGGTATCGCCTTGGATGTTTGATCGTAAGAAGGCAGGACTTATCCCTTTTGATTTACATATTCATGATTTAGATTTAATTGTAAGTTTGTTTGGCCGACCAAAGAATCATAGACTCTATAAATCTCAGGGTGTGAGTCAGTTTCCAGAACATTTTAGATTTATTTATGAATACAAAGACCATAATGTCTTGTCTGAGGCTTCATGGTTTAATGCAAGCTACCCTTTCAGTGCTACTTGGCGTGTTGTCTTTGAGTATGCGGTAGTTGAGTTTAATGGAGAGACTGTAACTGTTTATTCTCAAGAGAAAGAGCCTGACGTATTAGCATTCTCGCCTGAAATAATCTTAGATTCTAAGATTAATGTGGGTGAGACGGATATGTATTATCGAGAGTTGAAACACTTTATTGAGTGTATCAAGTCGAATGAACCTTCCCCATTAATGAGGGAAAAACAACTTGTTGATGTCATTGAAATATTAGAAGAGATTGATAAGCTTTATTAGGTTTTAAGCTTCGTAATGAAGCATAGAATAAGTGTAACTAGAAGGAGGAAGAATATGAAAAAACTATTTAAATTAGTTACCCTATTAATTATTGCGTTTTCATTGATTGCGTGTGGAACAACACCTACAGATGAAACGGACGATCCAGCTCCAACGGGAGAAAAGCACAAAATTGGAATTTTAGCTCCAGCTGTAACTCACGGTTGGGTTGCTGCAGTTGCTTACCATGCGGAAGCACAAGCCAAAGAACTTGGTGATGAAATTGAGTACACAATCTACACTAGTAATGATGCGAGTGAAATGACTGCTCAACTTGATGACCTTAAAACATGGGGTGCAGAAGCTATTGTTGCCTTCCCACAATGGGAGGGAATGGAAGTTCCAATTGCCCAAGCTATGGAAGAAGGAATTGAAGTTGTTAACTTTGACATCATTATTGATGTTGAGGGAGTTTATCTTGTAACTGGTGATAACGAGGGTATGGGTACTAAAGGTGCTGAATACATCGTTGAGAAAATTGGTACTGAAGGAACTGTTGTAGTTCTTGAAGTTCCTACATCTGGTTCAGTTTCTGAGCTTCGTAAGAAAGGTTTCGAGGAGAAGATTGCTGAAATCGCTCCTGATATGGAACTTCTGACTTATGCGACTCAGTTTACTCGTGAAGATGGACTTAAAGACATGGCAGATATTTTAACTGCTAATAGTCATATTGATGCCGTATTCTCAATGGATGATGAAACATCTGTTGGTGCTCTACAAGCAATTGCTGAAGCTAATCGTACTGATGTTAAAGTTATGACTGGCGGCGGTGGAATGCAAGAGTATTTCAATATGATGCCAGAGAATGAAGACATTTGGATTGCCTCAGCTACTTACTCACCAGCAATGGTTAAGGATGCTGTTAAGATGGCACTTGCCGTTCTTAAGGGTGAAGAAGTTGAAATGGTAACTGTTGTTCCTACGACAATTGTTGATAGAGACAATGCTGCTGATTTCATCGACGCAAACTCACCTTACTAATAAATCCATCCTAAGGGCTAGTTTGCCTAGCCCTTTTTTTCAGTTGAAGGGGAAAATGTATGATTCAAATGAAGGGAATTTACAAATCTTTTGGGAGCAATGATGTCTTAAAGGATGTGAATTTAACTCTAAATAATGGTGAAGTCTTGGCCCTGCTTGGAGAAAATGGAGCGGGCAAGTCGACACTAATGAATATTCTTGGTGGTGTTTTACCATCGGATAAAGGTGAGATCTTTTTAAATGATGAGAAGATCGTTTTTAATGCACCAAAAGATTCTTTGGATTCTGGGATCGCATTTATCCACCAAGAGTTAAACTTAATTAATGATTTAACGGTTTATGAGAATTTATTCTTAGGCAATGAGATTATGAAGAATAGTTTTCAGCCAGATCAAGAAGAGATGATTATAAAATCAAAAGAACTGTTTGAGCAGTTTAATGTCAATATTAATCCAAAGGCGATGGTATCTTCGCTTGATGCCTCGTATAAACAAATTGTTGAGATTATGCGAGCACTTTTAATGAATGCCAAGTATATTATTATGGATGAGCCAACGACATCTTTAACATCAGTTGAAATTGAGAATGTTTTTGAAATGATGGGTAAACTGAGAGATCATGGTGTTGGAATTATCTTTATCTCACATAAACTGGATGAGGTTATGACTTTTTGTGATCGCTATATGGTATTACGTAATGGTGTTGTAGTGGCTGATGATATTGTTTCAAATACAACCCCTCGAAAAATTGCGTATGAAATGGTGGGTCATGATGTTCGTGATGAAACACTTAATCGTGACATGAATTATGGTGAAACTGTGTTGAAGATTGAAAATCTGACACAGGAACCACATTTTAGAAATATAAACTTTGAAGTTAAACAGGGTGAAATTCTGGGGATTACTGGATTACTTGGAGATGGTCGGAGTGAATTATTCTTAACTATCTTTGGGGATATGCCTCATTACTCTGGTAAAATATTTGTTAACAATAAAGAAATCCAGATTAAGAATATTAATGATGCGATTAATCATGGTATTGCTTATATTCCTAGTAATAGAAAAGAGAATGGCATTATTAGGGATTTGAACATATTAGAGAATGGAACGATTGTTTCACTCAAAAAATATGCTCAGAATCTAACTGTGATTAATAAGGATTTGCAGATAAAAGATTTTGATACGATGAAAGAGCGTTTAAATCTCAAAATGGGTAAGCCTGGAGATTTAATTTCGACTCTATCGGGTGGAAATCAACAGAAAGTGGTTTTAACCAAATGGTTGCTTGAAGCACCACGTATATTTATCCTTGATAATCCGACTCAAGGTGTTGATGTTGGGTCGAAGGAAGAAATATATGATATTATCCATGATTTAGCTCAGCATGATGTGGCAATTATCTTATTGTCAAATGAAGCACAGGAAATTATTAGAACTTGTGATAAGGCAATTGTGATGTATCATGGGGAGATTATGGGAACTTTAGAACATGAAGAAATGACACAACAGGAGATTATGCACCTAGCAACGGGAGGCCAAGATGAATAATAAACTAGTTCAGAAATTTAGACAACAATGGGTAGAGAACCCTCTCTTTTCAACACTGATGGCATTGATTGTAATGATTATTTTACAAACTTTTGCGCTCGGGTTTGATTATGCTTCATTTGGAGATTGGCTGTCAGCATGGGTTAATAACTGGCTGAACATTCTAAGAAATAATGCGGGTGTCGGAATTGTTGCCTTAGGGATGACTTTTGTTATTATCTCTGGTGGAATTGAGCTTGCGGTTGGATCAACTTTAGTCGCTGTTAGTGCACTCTTGATGACTCTAATGGATACAGGGCCTTATGGTCCTTTGACCAATATGGGGATTACTGGGATTCCAGCCATTTTAATTGCGATTGTTGCATCGCTTATCTTTGGTACTTTATTAGGGACTTTAACGGGTGGGCTTATTGCTAAGTTTAATATACCGCCATTTATTGCTACTTTAGGAACGATGAAGATCTTTAGATCTGTGACTCAACACTTTATGCAAACTCGTTCAACTATGATTCCGGTTGACTTCTTAAAGATTTCCAACTTTAGGATTGGTGGGATGTATTTACTGCCAATTATCTACTGGTTGATTCTAGCCATTATATTAATCTATGTGGCGAATAAAACATTATTTGGCCGACGAGTTTATGCGATTGGTTCTAATCCTAGAGCTGCTAAACTGTCAGGTATCAATATTGCAAGAACAAAAATAGCAATCTATGCTTTGATTGGTTTATTGGTTGCTATCGCAAGTATTATTCAGGTTTCAAGAATTGGCTCTATGGACTATGCTAATGCTGGTTCAGGGTATGAAATGGATGCNNTTGGGAGTGCCACCATTCCTTAGAGAAGCGTTCAAGGGAGCTATTGTCATCTTTGCGGTATTACTACAGCGTAAGGAACAGACCTCCTAACACTTGCCCCCTTCTAAAGAGCTTGTCTCATTGACAGGCTCTTTTTTAGTTTAATGGTATAATGTGTCTATGAAAAAAATTATAAAAGTTGTTGGTGCATTAATTGTTAAGGATAACCAGGTCCTAATTGCACAGAGAAAAAATGGAGAGTTTGATAGCCTTTGGGAATTTCCTGGTGGAAAGATTGAAGACTTAGAAACTCCTCAAGACGCATTGGCTCGAGAAATTTATGAAGAGTTTGAAGCCAAAATAAAAGTTGAGAATTTTATAGTTAATGTATTTTACACATATCCCAACTTTATATTAGATATGGATTGTTTTTTATGTTCGATTATTGATAACTCTAATATAAAACTACACGACCACCATAAAGTTAAGTGGATTAGCCTTGATACCCCTGTTAATGAAATTGATTGGGTCCCTGCTGACATTGAAGTGTATGAAGGTTTACAGGAACATTTCAGATCTTTGTAATAAAATCTTGATATTGTTCATAAGACAGTTTGTTGTGTAACTTAAACTGGAAGGTAATTGGCTTATTCCCTTTGTAACTTACAACATCAACTAAACCTAAATATTCATATGGAAGAACTTGACCATCAAGTTCTTTTTGCTTTCTAACAAACATGTGTAAGTTATATCCTTTAGTCTTATGGTTAATCATATTTTTTCCTGTGGCTGATTTTTGGGATGTGATATTTTGTGATTCCCACTGCATTGTATCTTGAGTAAGAATCTTATCTTGATAGTTTATTGACTCTTGTATATCTGCATCTTTATGTAAATCTACGAATAAAAAATAATCCTTATTAATTCGTGTAACCCCTTGTCCTCTAAAAGAAGAGAGCATTTTTTCTAGATTACCTGCTAAAGCGACATCCTGCATTGAATATTGACCATGTAATTTCAAGAATGGGTTTCCATAATATTTTCTACCAAATTCTCTATAATATTCTAGTAATCCATATTCGATGACATCTTCAATGTATTCTTTCTTTATTGAATCAGATACAATTTCTTTTACTTCTGGACTTAGTGTTACATCTGACTCATTTATTTGTACAAATTTAGTTTTGTTTTTCTTGCCTACTGAATCTTCTAGCTCAAAGTTAATATACTTTAATGAATGTTCAAACCATTCAATTGGACACTGCCCGACCTCCTCTCGAATAATCTTAATGAGTTCTCCATGTGACATTATTTTGTTTGTTAGAACTTCTCTATAAATTATAAAATCTATGGGTCTGATTAATGGGAGATGTTTGTTGAACATTGTATACAATTTCATAAACTTATCATCACTAACGAGTGATTTAACTTCTTCATCATTTTCCATTCTGTTTACAAATCTCAAATAATTGCCATCATACTTAATGAACCTACTTGGATCGGGTGCTTTGTCTACACCATAGTAATCCATCAAGAATCTTGGAATATA
>LFRM01083997.1_pt1 | contig 10339 bp, 14 predicted proteins | sample 618341 | NCBI WGS metagenome assembly LFRM01 (sample SAMN03654438, study PRJNA283298) | anaerobic digester metagenome | isolation source: pool of bioreactors CSTR01a, CSTR02a, and CSTR03a thermophilic anaerobic... | place: Denmark: Kgs. Lyngby | collected 2014-05-21 | reverse complement strand
ATACTTAAATCTAAACAGCAAAGTGTATCATCAATATACGGCCGCTATTGTTGCTAAAAAATTCTTTAGAATTACTGATGACAAGATTTTAGCAGCCATAAAAAGCCATACAACCGGCGATAATATAAGTTTATTGGCAATGATTACCTATGTCGCAGATAAACTTGAACGTGGGCGTAGTTATGAAGTAGATCATTATATAGAAATGTGTAAAGAAAATATATACAAGGGCTTTAAAGTTGTCCGTCGGGATGCAAAAAAAGCTAGAAAATTAAAGGGGATATAGACAATGAACAATTTAATACTAGAAAAAACGATTAAGGTATTACAAGATAAGTTAGCCAAAGAAATCAATATTATTGATTTTCAAAAAGAAAATCCATTTACAGATTACTTTGTAATTTGTGAAACAGGTAGTCAGCGCCAAATTGATGCAGTTTTAAGTGGTTTCAATGAATTACGTAAAAAAGAAGAAATTGAAATTAGAGACATTGACGGAAAAGCTAGTAGTGGTTGGGTTGCAATCGATTTATATGATGTCGTCGTACATGTGTTTGACAAAGAGACAAGGAATCATTATGAGATAGATAAACTATTTTATAAGTATCCTCAAAAAATGGTAAAAGAAGATGTATCAGACCTTAGCTAAATATTATGACGTTTTAGTAAAAGATGATAATGCAACACAAATGTGGTTAGATTTTTTTAACCAACACCAAGCAGGCAAAACTATTTTAGAACTCGCAAGTGGAACTGGTGAAATAACATTGGCATTAGCCGATGGTTTTTTAATTGATGCCAGTGATATCTCAAAATCTATGCTCAACGAAGTTAAAAATAAAGACAGTAACAATAAAATAAATGATTATCTAATTTTAGACATGGAAAATTTTAGTTTAAATAAAAAATATGATAATATAATTTGTTTTTGTGATAGCATAAATTATTTATTGGATTATCAAAGCTTAAATGCGATGTTTTTAAGTGTATATAATCACTTAAATACTGATGGTGTTTTTATGTTTGACATGCATTCCCTTGATCGTTTAAAAGAGTTTGAACAAGACTATATAGAAACAGGGAATATTCTAAACACTGATTATCAGTGGTCAATTAGTACAGATGGAAAATATATATACCACCACTTTGCTTTTTACAAGGATTCAGGTTTAGTCCAAGAACAACATGTGCAACGGGTATTTAAACCAGAGCTGGTAATTGATTTACTCGAAAAAATGGGTTTTAAAATAGAAGTGTTTACTGACTTTAATAAGGTCGGAATTGTAGCTGGGGAAAAAATTTTTATAGTAGGGAGAAAAATATGATCGCAATAATTGGAGCTATGAGTGAAGAAGTTTTAGAAATTAGAAATTTAATGACCAAGGTAGTTTCAAAAACAATCTCTAAAATAATATTTTATGAAGGTTTAATCCAAGATAAAAAAGTTGTGCTTGTTCAAAGTGGGATTGGCAAAAACTTTATCGGCGCTAAGTACAACAGTTTTAGTATTAAACTATGAAGTAGATTTTGTGATAAATGTTGGTAGTGCCGGTGGAATCACTAGTGATTTAAAACCGCTTGATGTGATTGTTTCAGAAAGAGTCGCCCAAGCTGATTTTGACTTAACAGCCTTTGGCTATAAAAAAGATTTTAGTGAACAAAGACTTGCTTTTTATGCCGATAATAATTTGGTGCATAAAATGAAAAGTTTAAACTTACCAGGTGTAATTTATGGAGACATCGTTTCAAGTGACACCTTTATTTCAAAACAAAGTCAAGTTAATACTATCATTGAGAATTTTCCAACAGCACTTTGTGCTGACATGGAAGCCGGATCAATTGCGATGACCTTAGCACATTTTAATATTCCTTTTATCGTTATTAGAAGTATTAGCGATGTTGTTGGTAGTCAAAAGGACAATGCATTGGAATTTCAAGAATACTTGGCGTTAGCCAGTAAAAATAGTGCTAAAATTACTAAAGAATTAATAATAAACAGTTAAATTGATATACTAATCATTTTTAATTAGGATATCTTTTTTTATAAAAAAAGGTCAATATTTTGACCTTGGCTGACTATTTCCATAATTTTGTATTGTATTCATCTTCTAATTGTTGTATTTTAATTTGTGCAATTTCTCGGTAGATGGCTTCATTTCTAAATTCATCCATCATCATCGCCCACAAGTACCAAAGTAGATTATTGACATCACGGTACATTGTAAGAATCGCTTCAGTTTTTTTATCGATCCCTAAAGGAAACATTTCATTTAGAAATTCAATCCTTTCCTCTTTACTTAAGTCATTTTCGGTTAAAAATGACATAATATCAAAAAGGGGGTCATTATTGCCCGCATATTCAAAATCAATTAAAAATATTTTATCTTCTTTAAAACAAATGTTGCCTGCTACCCAGTCATTGTGACACAAAACGCTTGTAAATTTATGGTGTTTCAATTTATCTAAGACACTATTGTATGGACTTATATCAATTTGTGTCTTTTTTATATTATTTTTATAAAGTTGTATTTGTTCTAAGGGGTTAAAGTTGAAGTCAACTTTAATCTTTGAACTATGAAACTTTTTCATAAGTTTAGCGACAGCTTTAATTCTAGTTTTTTTGTCCGCTTGGTCAAAAGTTATTAAATTATCTAAATAATCAACCATTTGAATGCCATCCTTATAATATTTTACTGGTAAGACAAAATCTAAGTCCTTCATTTCATTAATAACTTTTTCTTCATTTTTTGGATTAAATAAGTGCTTGACATCATTTTTTGGATAGCGAAGCATATATTTTTTATTATCCACTTCGACTATATAATTAGTATTAGTCAAACCCATATTCGTTTTTATGATTTTATCAATTTTATATGGAATATTTTTACTTATATGTGTATGCATAAATCCACCTCTTTATAACTATAGCATAATTTAATATTTTTTTTCAATTTGCATGTATGGTATAATTATAAAGTAATTTAGGAGACTGATTTAATGCGCGTATTATTAACTACATTTAATTCTTCATATATTCATAAAAACTTAGCTTTAAGATGGCTTTATGTCGCTAAGCCGGAGTCTATTTATGCTGAGATAAAAGAATTTACAATAAAAGATAAAGTAAGTAATGTTATTGACTACATAAATTTAAATAATTTTGATGTTGTTGCAATTAGTACATATATTTGGAATGTTAAGGAAACTAAAGCTTTAATTAATGAAATAGAAAAATTAAATAAAAATATCAAAGTAATTCTAGGTGGACCAGAAGTTACTTATGAAAATGATGAGTGGTTTGATTTAGCGATTGATGGAATTGTTTTAGGGGAAGGCGAAAGGTCAATTTGGGAGTTTTTACTCGATAATGATGATACATTTGTAAAAGTAAAAGCCAATGAATTTAAACAAATTAGAAAAGAAGATCCAAAGTATTTAGAAGGTTTACCATCTCCTTATAATTTAGAGATAGACCAAGCTAGTATGGAAAATCAATACTTGTATTTAGAAGCTAGCCGGGGATGTCCCTTTAGATGTTCTTATTGTTTGTCCTCACTTGATAATCAAGTCAGATTTTTCTCTTTCGAGTATTTAGAAAGTGTTTTTGAAGAAGTTAAGGGTCATAAAATTAACCAGGTTAAGTTTTTAGATAGAACTTTTAATGCAAGTAAAGAGCGAACAAAAAAATTATATGCGCTGCTTGAAAAATATGATAATATTGATAGTTTTCAAGTCGAAATTGTTGCAGATCGCTTAAGTGAAGATTTAATTGAAATGATTATTGCCCCAGAAAATCGTCATCGTTTTCGCTATGAAGTTGGCATTCAATCTTTTAATCAACAAACTTTAAAAAGTGTTGACCGCATCCAAGACAATCAGCGAGTTAAAGAGGTTATGTCGATCCTTTTAAAAAATGACGTTGTTATCCATGCTGATTTAATTGCAGGTCTACCATATGAGGGCTTAACTAGCTTTAGAGATTCATTTAATCAGTTAGCGAGCATTTATCCAACTGAGCTTCAACTTGGCATCTTAAAGCTTCTAAAGGGGACTAAGATGAAACGTGAGGCACTTGAAATGGGCTTTTTAGCAAGTTCTGATGCTCCATATGAAGTTTACAGGACACCATGGCTAGAAAAAAGTGAAATGGACTATATTAACATCGTTGCCAAAGGTGTTGACCGAACAATTAATCGAAACTTGTTTCAACAAACAATAAAATGGTTGAGTGCTGTTGTTTATGATAATGATTTATTTTTGCTGTTTTATGACTTAGGTTTAATCTTTGAAAAAATTGGAATTAGTTATCAAAAGTATGACTTATTTATGATGGTGTACAATCAATATAAAGATCAAGTAGATAGTGATCTCTTTATTACATATTTAAACCTTGATTACTTTAAAAATGAAAAACAAAAACCTAAACTCTTATTTAAAGAGTCTTTAGTTAGAGAACTTAATCGAAACATTGTCTTTAATGGTTATTTTAGTCAAGAAACAGTTTACGGTTATTCACGAGTCTTTAAAGATTATCGAAAACCAGATGCATGTATCTTTGTTTTATTTAATCAAAATCAAGATCCAGCCGATTTATATGCAATCGACTTTAAGGAGGACTTATGTCAAAAGATATCATCTTAGTGAGTAGTAATAAAGATAAGATTATTGAAGTAAAAAATATTTTAAAACCTTTAGGTTTTAATGTTATAAGCCTTAAAGACTTAAATATAGAAACTGACATTGAGGAAACTGGAGAGACTTTTGAAGAAAATGCTCTTTTAAAGGCAAGGTTTTTAAAAGGAAAATACCCACGGATTATTGCCGATGACTCTGGATTAGAGATTTTTTCATTAAATAATCAGCCTGGTGTCTACAGTGCGCGGTTTTTGGGCGAAGATACAAGTTATAAAGTCAAAAATCAAATTGTGATTGATATGTTAAAAGAAAAAAAAGATAAGGGGGCAAGATTTGTTTCAGTTATTGCCTACATCCATAATGAAAAAGAAATGACTTTTAGAGGTGAAATCGTAGGCGAGATTGTCAACGAAATTAAAGGTGACAAAGGTTTTGGCTATGATCCAATTTTTATGCCAAAGGGCTATGATTTAACATTTGGACAATTAGATTCAGCATTAAAAGATAAAATTAGTCATCGAGCACAAGCATTGTTAAAATTAGAGGAGTGGCTTAAAAATGAGAAAATCTAATCGAATCATTATAGGAATGTTAACTATTTTGATTTTTATCATAAGTATCTTAGGAGCTGTTTCAACTTCTATTTTTGAACTAGACTTTTATACAAAAACTCAAGAAAAATATAATGTTGCCGAGAATATGCAAATCAGTCAACAAGAAGTAACCGATGCGACAATTGTAGCGCTTCTTTATACTAAGGGGCAAGCTAGTGAATTAACTTATATTTTAGAGAATAATGGTGCAAGTGAAGATCTTTATTCAGAACAGGATAAAGTTCATATGGTAGATGTTAAAAACCTCTACCTTGCAATGTACTATACATTTTTAGCACTAGCGATAACTTTTTTTATCTTAATTATTATTTTGATGTTTAAAAGAAAACAAATTAATGTTTTTAGTTTAACTTTAATTATAAATAAGGTCTCGCTTTACACACTTGTGTTAGTTGGAATGATCGCCTTGTTTGCCTTTGTAAATTTTGATCAATTTTGGGTTATGTTTCATAAAATCTTTTTTAGAAATGACTTATGGTTAATGAATCCATATAAAGATGCCTTAGTTAATTTATTTCCAGAAGGTTTATTTATGGACCTTGTTTTTAAAATTATCTTAAGATTTATAATAATTTTTGCAAGTGTAAATATTGGAGCTTTTTTATACCGAGCTTATAGTTTAAAAGAGGTCAAACAATGATTAATATAGTTTTATATGCTCCAGAAATACCAAGTAATACTGGCAACATAATGCGTACTTGTATGGCTAGTGATACACATTTAATTTTAATTAGACCATTGGGCTTTAAGTTGAGTGATAAGTATTTAAAACGTTCAGGGATGGACTATGTAAAAGACTTAAATTATGAAATTTTTGACTCTTTTGCGGACTTTAAAAAAGTTCATAAAGGTGATTATTATTTAATTAGTCGCTATGGCCATAAAACATATAGTGATTTTAAGTTTGAAGCTAAAGAAAATATATATTTGATTTTTGGCAATGAAAGCAGTGGTTTGGCAGATGAAATTATTCATGAATATAAAGACCAGGCAATGCGGATTCCAATGGTTAAAGATGCGCGTAGTCTAAATTTAGCAAATAGTGTTGCAATTGTCGTCTATGAAGTTTTAAGACAACAAAACTTTAATAATCTAAGTAAAGAAGAAGTAATTAAAGGGGCTGATTTTATTGATAAAAAATAGAGATAAAGGATTAAAGCTATTAGTTGTCTTTTTAATTTTTTTCTTACAAACACCAATTTTAATAAAAATAGTAGTCGATTTTTTTGTTGGATATCAGCTTACAATTGCTGATAATTTAGTGAAAGTCTTAGCTTTAAGTAATATTTCAATACTAAATTATGAATACTTATTTAAGATCACCTTAGCTTTTAGTGATTTTAATTTTAAACTTTATACTTTATTTGAAACTTTATCGCTGTTAGATGTCCTGCCATTTCTCTCAATAGTCCTTTTACTAGAAGTGAATAGAATAAGTAAAAAAAATCACCATCTAAAAAGAGCACTTTGGATTATTTTAATAATTTATTTATTTAAATATGTCGGTGTTTTAATAATTGGTGCTTTAATCATGTTTTTTGGCTTAAAGATAATGCTTGGAATCAATTATATTGGGATTTGGCTTTTGACAATATCGACTAGCTTTCTTTTAAGTCTTGGTTATTTATTGTATGGCTATTTATCATTTTTAAAATATAAAGATTATTAAAGTTGTAAATAATTATGTATTTCTTATAATAGAAACGAGGTTGAAATTATGCTAGAACATTTTAATGATTATATATCAATATTTATCTTAATTTTTATCCTATTAATATTTATATACTTAGTTTTTAAAATTTTCTTAAATACTATTGAAAGAAATAGAATTAAAAAAGCAATGGAAGACTCAAAGAAAAGAAAGACTCGAATAAAAGAAAGAAGGAGAAGTAATGCGAAAATCGGTTAATTCATTACAAGTACCAAAACCAAGTGGATCATATTCCCAAGTATTAAAGGTTGGTGACTTTGTTTATATTTCGGGCCAAATTGGTCTTAATAAAGATATGCTTTTACCACAGACAATAGATCAACAGGTAGAAAATATATTTACTAATATTACGGCACTGTTAGGTGAGCTAAAAATGCATATTAATCAAATAACAAGAGTTAGTATTTATGCAAAAAATGGACAAGACATAAAAGAAATTGATGCCTTGTACCAAGGCTATTTTAAACATCCATTTCCAGCTCGGACATTTGTTTTTGTTGATAGCTTAAGTCATGATGATGCTTTAATTGAAATTGCCTTTGATGCGATTGACCTTAGTGCCTATGAGGCGATGCAAGGTTGCTCAGGTGGTGGCTGTAACGGCTGTGAAGATGATGACTGTGAACATTCAGGAAACTAGGGAAACCTAGTTTTTTTATTGTGTTATTGATTGATATTGTCTATAATGAAGTATGTTAGTTAGGAGTTTTAAAATGCAGGGATATATTTACCTAGGTGTTTCAATAATTATTGCTTTAATATTGGTCATTTTGTTTTGGAGAAATTCCATTAAACAAGAAATGTTAATAAAAGAATTAATTAACAAAAACACTATGCAGAGCACCCAAGATTTTCTAACTCTAAAAGGACAATTAAATCATGAGTTATATGTGTTTCAAAATGAATTAGTTCGCAGTTTTAAAGAAGACTTAAATATGTTGAATGTTAATACTACATCAAGTTTAAATTATGTTCAAAAAAGTATGAATGAAGGTTTGAGCAGTGGCTTTAATAAAACTAATGAAGCTTTTTTAGAAATGTCTAAACAATTAGTCAGTATTGATGAAACTCAAAAACACTTATCAACACTGTCAAAAGATATTGTATCTTTACAAAACATTTTAACTGATAAGAAAACTCGGGGTATTTTTGGAGAAGTTGAACTATATTCAATTTTAAAAAATGCCTATGGCCTGAATAATAAGGCATATCAAAAGCAACACAAATTATCAAACAACACTATAGCTGATGCTGTCTTGTTTGCACCCAAACCTTTAGGAAAAATAGTTGTTGATTCAAAGTTTCCGCTAGAAAACTATTTGCGCATGCATGATAAAGAATTATCTAAGTATGATCAAAACCAAGCAAAACTGCAATTTAAAAGAGATATTATTAAACACATTAATGATATTTCCAATAAGTATATTATTAAAGGAGAAACAGCAGCGATGGCTTATATGTTTATTCCAGCTGAAGCAATTTTTTCTGAAATTTATGCCCACTTTGATGATGTGATTGAAATGTCATATAAGGCGAATGTTTACTTAGTTTCACCAACAACTTTAATGGCTTATGTGACCGCAATGAAGGCAATATATTTGGGACAACAACAAAATGAAAAAGTCGATTTAATTCAAGCGGAATTTGGGCGCTTAGCGGTTGAATTTGACCGTTTTGAAACCCGCTATGCTAATCTTATAAATAGTTTTGACAAAACGTATAAAGATATGAATGATGTTAGTATTACTACTAGTAAAATAATTAATCGTTTTAAAGATATTGAAGCAGTAAACTTAGAATCATTGAAGGAGAATCATGATGAAGCAAGCAATACCTAACAAACTGGTCTGGGGACCCCAAGATCTTAAAAATATATTTTTAGTAATTGTTGGTGCAACACTAACTGCTATGGGTATAAGGTTTTTTGTCGAGGCGATGCAGTTGTTGCCAAGTGGATTTAACGGGATGTCTTGGCTAATCGTAAGAGTTGCTAAAGAATTTTTTAATGTAAGCTTGTCATTTTCAATAATATATTTCACACTCAATGTTATTCCAGCAATCTTTGTCTACAAACATATTGGTCGCAAGTTTACAATTTTATCCTTAGTCCATGTTTCCTTAGTAAGTATTTTAACAACAGTATTACCAGTAGTCCATGTAACTGATGACATCTTATTAGTTTGTATCTTTGGTGGGTTATTTGCAGCTTCTGGTACCCTAGCATCACTCAAGGCAAATGCAAGTGCTGGTGGAACTGATTTTATAGCTATCTATTTTTCCAATAAACTCAACCGTCCAATCTGGAACTACATCTTGGCCTTTAATGGGGGAGTATTATTAATCTCGGGTCTTTTATTCGGCATTGAAGCCGCTCTTTATTCAATTGTTTATCAATTTACCAGCACCCAACTTATCAATGTCTTTCATGATCGCTATCGTCTGACTGCCTTACATATTATTACAAAATATCCAGATGAGGTTTCTAAAAATATTTTATCCAATGTTAGACGTGGTGTGACCGCAATTGATGCAATTGGGAAATATTCTGGAAGTAAACAAACTCTTCTATATTTAGTTGTAAGCTCTCAAGAAGCTGACATGTTAATAAAAACAGTCCGCAAAGTTGACCCCTTGGTTTTTATTAGTGAAACTAAAACTAACCGAGTTTATGGAAATTTCTATCAACAACCCTTTGAATAATCCAAAACTGCCAAACTGCAGTTTTTTTTATACTTATAATTTAGACTTTGTTTTAAAAAAGGATTAATAATCATAAGAGTTTAGCAATTAATAAAACCATGATATTATTAATATAACAACACAACCTAGCATATAGAGTAAACATTTTTTAAAAAAGCAGTCGATAGGACCAATGAAAGTCCAAAATAGAAATAGTAAAGTGATTTAAAAAAATAAAACAAGTAAGACTATTACATCTTTTTAAAGTAGATAGGCAGGTTTGTATGAACATTGATTGGATAATAACATTACTAACATCAATAACAATTTTCTTTGCGTCAATTGTACATGGAGTTGCAGGTTTTGGCTTAGCTCAATTTGGAATGGGGATAATGCCTTTTTTTAGAAGTGTAGAGTCAGCTGCGATAATCTTTAGTATGGTTGCAACAGTCAGCAACTTTAGAATTTGGTGGAGTGTTAGAGATGAGTTTGACTTTAAGGAATATATTAAACCAGTTATTGGTTTATTGGTGGGGATGCCAATGGGCATTTACATTTTTAACCAACTAAATGAAGGCCAGATAAAGGTTGCGATTGGAATAATCTTAATTTTAGGAACAATTTTAATAATCTTAAATAAACAGACAAAAATCTTAGAAAAATCATTTAAGGATAAAAAACACAAACCTAATTGGTTTAT
>LFRM01032966.1_pt1 | contig 10339 bp, 9 predicted proteins | sample 618341 | NCBI WGS metagenome assembly LFRM01 (sample SAMN03654438, study PRJNA283298) | anaerobic digester metagenome | isolation source: pool of bioreactors CSTR01a, CSTR02a, and CSTR03a thermophilic anaerobic... | place: Denmark: Kgs. Lyngby | collected 2014-05-21 | reverse complement strand
AGAGGAGTCAGGTATTAACCCTGACCCCTCTTTTTTATATTAAGCTTTTAGGAAACGTGTCATTGATAACACAGATCCGATTGAGCCAAGTGAAACACCTATGCCCATGAGACCTAATCCTAAGTACATTGTAAATGGCAGTGGCGCTAATAAGCCAAAGTTTGAACCAATTAAATATTGTGTTCCAATATCAAAAAGGAAACTATAACCAAAGACTAAAATGGCGGTAGGAATAAGCGCGCCAATAAAGCCAATGATTGCACCCTCAATTAAGAACGGCCAACGAATGTAGCTGTTTTTAGCACCTACGAGACGCATAATTTCAATTTCGGTACTACGTGAGAAAATCGTAATACGAATGGTGTTGGAAATTAAGAAGACAGCAATCAAGAGAAGACCACCGATAATCACAAGTCCGATCAATCGCATTGTGGCGATAGTGTCAAATAATTTCTCAGCAGTTGTACCACCGTACTCTACTTTAGAAACATATTCTAAGCCTTCAGCTGCTTTTGCTACTTCACCCGTTTGCTCTGGTACTTCGGTATTCAAAACATACACATCGTGCAAAGGATTATCGTCGCCGCCGAATAAATTAAATTCGTCACCGTAACTACCAATTAATTTATTCAACTCTTCATCACGTGTGGAATACGATAACGACTCCACATTTGGAATCTGTTCTAATTGTTCTTTTAATGTTGTTTTATTTGACTCATCTGCTGCCAAGTCAATAAAGACACGAACACTTACATCATTTTCGACGTCGCTCGCTAATTTGTTTACGTTAAAGAGGATTGCTATAAATGAACCCACTAAGATTAATGTCATTGCTACAGCACTGATTGCTGCTACCGACATCCACCCATTCCGAAAAAGACTCTTAAATGCATCGCGAATGTGTCGTCCCATGGTTCTAAATTTCATAGCCATACTCTCCTTCTTGTTGATCCCGCACAATGCGGCCATTTTCTACTGCCAATACGCGATGTTTAATATCATTTACGATTTGGCTATTATGTGTTGCCATTAAAATAGTTGTTCCTTGTGAATTAATCTCATCCAGAATATCCATAATCTCAAGAGATGTGTCAGGGTCAAGGTTTCCGGTTGGCTCATCCGCAATTAGGATTCCCGGCATATTTACAATCGCTCGCGCAATTGCAATCCGTTGTTGCTCGCCACCTGATAATTCTGTTGGGAACATCCGCGCTTTATGTTTTAGTTTAACTAAATCCAGAACTTCAAACACACGTTTTTCGATTTGTTTCGGTGTTTTTTCGACTACTTCCATTGCATAAGCAATGTTTTCATAAACCGTTAGTTTCGGCAATAGCTTAAAGTCTTGGAACACAACGCCGACATAACGACGTAACATGGGAACTTCACGTTCCTTAATTTTCATTAAATCAAACTTGCCGATTTTAATAGAACCTTCTGATGCTTTTTCTTCACGATAAAGCATTTTAATAAAAGTAGATTTACCCGCTCCACTTGGTCCAACAATATAAACAAACTCGCCTTGCTCAATTTTAACACTCAGTTTGTTAACTGCAGTTACGCCATTTTTGTATACTTTTGAGACATTTACCATCTCAATCATGTAATCACCTATCTTTTTATTATTGGCTGAATACTATCTCTAAAAAAACCCCACAGAATCTGTGTGGGTTTGAACAGTGTCTGACGGTATGTCTTTTCATACGCCAAATCATTATAGCACGTTCCCACAGTATTGCTGTGTTAGTTTCTTTACAATTGTATTTCAATATATGACAGTCATGAGAGGCGGATGCATGACTGAAGGATTAATCTTCATCATTCGTAATATTCATTTTCAAGAATGCGTCGATAAATGGATCTAAATCTCCATCCATAACCGATTGCACATTTCCTGTTTCATGATTCGTACGATGATCTTTCACCATGGAGTAAGGGTGGAAAACGTAAGAACGAATTTGAGAACCCCAGCCAATTTCTTTTTGTTCGCCACGAATAGCAGCCAGTTCACTTTCGCGTTCTTCTTCTTGTTTTTGGAAAAGTTTTGCTTTCAACATCCCCATTGCCGTGTCACGGTTTTGGAACTGCGACCGTTGCGCCTGACTTTGGACAACAATACCCGTTGGAATATGCGTAATACGAATCGCCGAAGAGGTCTTGTTAATATGCTGACCACCCGCCCCACTTGCACGGTATGTATCTACACGAATATCATCTAGACTCACTTCAATATCAGCATTATCCGCTGCGATTTCAGGCATCACATCAATGGAACAGAAGGATGTGTGTCTTCTTCCAGCAGAATCGAATGGCGATATACGCACGAGACGATGAACGCCACGTTCTGACCGTAGATTTCCATATGCATTCAAGCCTTTGATTAAGAGCGTCACACTCTTAATCCCTGCTTCATCACCTGCTTGGTAATCCAACGTTTCAATGGTATAGCCTTTTTTATCCGCCCAGCGCGTGAACATCCGATGCAATAAACTTCCCCAGTCTTGTGATTCGGTTCCGCCGGCTCCTGGATGAATTTCTAAAATGGCATTGTTTTTGTCATGTGGTCCATTCAGAAGCATGGTTAATTCGTATTCATTTAAGGCAGCCTCAAACTCTGCTACATTTCCCGCCAACTCTTCTTCGAATTCAGATTCAGGATCTTCCTTAACGAACTCATACATCACTTCTAGTTCTTCATACATCTCTTTCAACTTATTGAATGTTTCAAACACACTCTTTAATTGATTGGATGCATTAATCACTTCTTGTGCTGCATGTGAGTCTTCCCAAAAACTAGGATCCAGCATTTGATCTTCATATTCGGCAATATCCGCTTCCAGTGCCTCTAAGTCAAAGAGACCTCCCAAAGCTTTGGATTTTTTCTTCGGATGTTTCTAACAATACTTTTACTTCACTTAATTCCATGGTGTTTCCTCCTGTTTATAATACGCAAGAAGTGGCTGGGAAAAGGATCTCAGCCACTTCGTGATTAAAGGTTCAGGTATTCAGCCAGAAGCTCTGTCCGCAATACCGTTGTTCCATTCTCTTTATTAAACTTGTCCGTGACAATTTTTGAATTTTTTACCGCTTCCGCATGGGCAAGGGTCATTGCGGCCAACTTTACCCTCTGTCATTTCAGGTGCTGCTGGTTGGATTTCCTCTTCAACTGTCGCTTCAGCTTCAACTTGCTCGGAATTTTCCATTGTCTCTTTTTGCGCATCCATAGCCGCTTTTTGAGCACGTAGGCGTTCCATTTGTTGTGCCATCATCACTTGACGCATTTGCATTGCTGCCATTTGCGCACGTTTGATTTGCTCTGCTTTATCGGCTGCTCCTACTTCACCTTCACGAACCGCACGGATATCAGAGTTCGACCCTACTGATTCACGTTTTAGGTTTTGACGGATTTCTGACTTCATGACAATACGTGTCACGTCGTAGTCTACGGAAGCAATCATTTCTTGGAATCGATTGTAACCTTCTGTTTGGTACTCCGTCAGTGGGTTGTTTTGTGCATATGAACGCAGGCCGATTCCTTGACGTAACTCGTCCATGTTACTGATGTGCTCTGTCCATTTTTGGTCCACAACACGTAGAATAACAACTTTTTGGAATTCAAGCATTTGGTCGCCGCTCAATTGTTTTTCTTTTTCTTCATAAACAGTTCTTGAACGGTTAATTAAATCATCTTTGATTTCTGTAGCTGTTTTGCCTTTTAAGTCATCTTCGGAAATTGATTCTGGATGAACCAATACACTTGTTGCAAAGTCATGGATTGCTTTTAGATTCCACGTTTCTTTCTCGCCTTGCGTATGTGTTTCTACTAAACGCGTGATTGTACGTTCAATCATATTTACTGTAATTGTACGCAAGCTTTCTGTTTCTGTAATGATATCCAGACGTTGACCGTAAATAATTTCACGTTGCTCACGCATTACTTCGTCATATTCCAGAACGCTCTTACGTGTATCGTAGTTGTTTCCTTCAACTCGTTTTTGAGCGGATTCAACTTGGCGGGAAAGCATTTTACTTTGAATCGCCATGTCGTCGGCATCTCCGTCTGTATTCAAACGACTCCAAACTTGTTGAATACGCTCTGAACCAAAACGTTTCATCAAGTCATCTTCAAGTGACAAGTAGAATTGGGATTCACCCGGATCTCCTTGACGTCCTGAACGACCACGCAATTGGTTGTCGATACGACGAGACTCATGACGTTCGGTACCAATAACAGCTAAACCGCCCACTTCTAGTACACCAGGCCCTAATTTAATATCGGTACCACGACCGGCCATATTCGTCGCAATCGTTACCGAGCCACGTTGACCCGCGTTAATAACAATTTCAGCTTCTTTAAAGTGGTTTTTCGCGTTTAACACTTCATGCGGAACGCCTTCTTGTTTCAATAATCGAGAAAGAAGTTCAGACGTTTCAATCGCTACCGTACCCACCAATACCGGTTGTCCTTTTTCGTAGCGCGCTTTAATATCTTTCGCCACTGCTTGGTATTTGCTCTTCAAGTTAGGGAATAACAAATCCGGATAGTCTTGACGAATAATTGGTTTGTTCGTTGGAATTTGAATAACTTCCATGTTGTAAATCTCACGGAACTCTTCTTCTTCTGTTTTAGCTGTTCCGGTCATACCAGACAGCTTCGTATACATACGGAAATAGTTTTGGAACGTGATTGTCGCCATTGTACGGGATTCATTTTGAATCTCTACGTTCTCTTTCGCTTCAATCGCTTGGTGAAGCCCGTCAGAGTAACGACGACCTTCCATAATACGCCCTGTAAATTGGTCTACGATTTGGACTTTACCTTCGTTTACAACGTAATCAACGTCCAGAATCATAATATAATTCGCACGTAATGCTTGATCCAAGTGGTGAACCAAGTTTGTGTTATCGACATCATATAAGTTATCGACGTGGAACGTTTTTTCAGATTTCTCAATACCTACATCTGTTAAGGAAATAGATTTGGATGTCAAATCGATTGTGTAGTCTTCTTCTTCTTTCAAACTCTTGATGAAGAAGTCGGTACGATTATACATGGCTGTTGATTTTTCAGCTTGTCCTGAGATGATTAACGGTGTACGTGCCTCATCGACTAAAATAGAGTCGACTTCATCGACTACAGCAAAATTCAACGGACGTTGTACCATTTGGTTACGGTAAACGACCATGTTGTCACGTAAGTAGTCAAATCCGAGCTCGTTGTTGGTACTGTAAGTGATATCTGCATTATAAGCAGCACGCTTTTCTTCAGATGATTTACCCGTAACGTTCAAGCCTACAGTCAGGCCTAAGAAACGGTATAACTCGCCCATTTCAACCGCGTCACGGCTCGCTAAATACTCGTTAACTGTAACGACGTGAACGCCATCACCAGAAATTGCATTCAAATAAACGGGCATTGTTGCCGTTAGTGTCTTACCTTCACCGGTCTTCATTTCGGCGATGTTTCCTTTATGAAGGGTAATACCACCCATCAGTTGAACTTTATAAGGGAATAAACCTAACACACGCTTTGCAGCTTCTCTTACTACCGCGAATGCTTCTGTCAGTAGTTGATCTAATGTTTCCCCTTTTTGGTAACGTTCTTGGAATTCTGCCGTTTTATTACGTAATTCCTCGTCACTCAAAGCAGCCATCGTACTCTCCAAGGCAATGATTTTATCTGCTTGTTTTTCTAAACTCTTAATTTCTGCCTTGTCGTTTTCGAATATTCGTTTCAAAAAGTTGGCCATTCTAAATCTCCTCTAATTCTGATTTATATAGTTAGTAGTATTTCTCTGATATAACATAAGGAATGCTTACACTTCACGCATCTTACTCATTTTAGCATTAATACTAGTGTTTTTGTACTGTTTTCTACTATTTCATGCCTAAAAAGAGTTAGATTGAAGGGTATTTCTCTTTGTGCCCCATCTTTTTTATTAATGATTTATAAAGCACAAAAATCGCCAGAGCAATAAACGCCCTGGCGACTATTATTTATTCACGTTTTAATCGTTATTTGTTTCGATTAAGCCGAATTTCCCATCTTTACGACGGTAAACAATACTTGTTCCATTCGTTTCTGAATCTTCGAAAATGAAGAAATTATGCCCTAGCATGTTCATTTGCAGAACCGCTTCTTCACTATCCATTGGTTTTAGTGAGATGCGTTTTGTTCTGACAATTTCTAATTGCCCATTACTTTCATCCAGGTCCTCTTCAATCATAGATGGTGATGACGTTGGTGCAAATCCTTTTTCACGAGATTTACGGTTAATCTTAGTTTTGTATTTACGTACTTGGCGCTCTAATTTATCCACAACCAAGTCGATACTTCCATATAAATCGATTGAAGTTTCTTCAGCACGCAATACTAGGTAAGGAAGCGGAATTGTAACTTCCACCTTTGCAGTTTTATCTGTATAGACCTTCAAATTTACATGTGCAGTTGCTTCCGGCACATTATCAAAGAATCTTTCTAATTTACTTAGTTTTTTCTCTGCATACTCTCTTATTGCTGCTGTTACCTCGATATTTTCTCCTCGGACATTGTATCTAAACATAGTGCTCTCTCCTTTCGCCTGATTCATCATCAGAAAAGACTCCTATGGACCACTCATTAGGATTCCTTAACTCCATTATAATGTAAGCGGTAAATTTTTACAATCGATTCCATCTAATTATCGCCCAATCGAGAAAGAAGTAATTCTCTTAACCCCTGCCTCCGCAAATACGTGCTTGGCATGCATAAGTGTGCGGCCCGTTGTATACACGTCATCAAATAGTATAACGGATGTTATGTCTTTGTTGAAGGTAGGAGCGAGTTGGAATGGTTGTGCCGTTTTTAGGCGTTCCTGTCGCTTTTTCTCGGATTGTTTCTTTTCGAGTGAGATATTTATCAACCAATTTTCATAAGGTACAGACGCTATACGCAGTAATTCTTCACATTGATTAAAGCCACGCTTAGCATAACTCGCTTCAGAAACCGGAATCGGAACAACAACTGCGTCAGGACTCTTTTTGAGAAAAGTCTGTATGGTGGCCGACATGATCTGGGCAAAACGCGTATCACCTTGAAACTTATAGCGTTGCAGCCATTCTTTCAAGGCAGCGTCATAGTAGAAAAACGCCTCATGCGAAACATATTCACTCGGAAGACGGGCCTGCCATTTTTCACAATCCATACAGATAGTACTTGCTTTTTGAGGACGTGAACAACCAGGACAGGCCGTTTCTTTTTCTATCCAACGAAAAGTTTGGCGACATTTTTCACATATAATCGGGCTTTCGTGCGGGTGAAACGAAAAAATCTGCTTCAACGTTAAACAAGGGGGTAATGCACGGTTACACATCAGACAATTTGGCATGCAGCAACCCTCCCTTTCTGGCTTCATTGTTCATAGAAATGATTTGTCGGACTGCTCGCTTCGCGGCGCGTGTCTGCCCATAATGACCGTACCAAACCAATCCCGTTGGAAAATCCTTATGCCGCCCTGCTCTTCCTGCTATTTGAACCAAAGAAGATTCGGTAAAAACGCGGTCCTCCGTTCCAATAACAAAAACATCTATATCGCGAAACGTAACCCCACGTTCCAAAATTGTTGTGGTTATCAGGAACCGATATTGCTCCTGTCGCATCGCTTTTACTTTTTCGACCCGTTTCGGATCTTCAGCTGATACAGAGGTAAATGAAAGTTCTGGATAAAGCAGATGCAACCAATTTTCCAACTCTTTCATCAAACCAATATGTGGCATGAATAATAGAAACCGGCGTTCTGATTGAATCAATTGATGGATGTACTTCATTAGTAGGGAGCGGCGGTTTTTCTTTTGGATACTCTTACGCCAATCCCCCAGCCACTTGCACGTCACTTCCGGCAGCGTCGAACGATGATAACGTGCGGGCAGAATTGTCGCCACCAGTTTGGCTTGTTTCACTCGCTTTTGCATTTCTCGTGGAGGCGTTGCAGTTAAATAGAGCAAGGCGCCGTTCGGTTTACGCGCTTTTTCCGCACCAAAATTCAGAGTTTTATCATTATGGAATGGGAAGGAATCTACTTCATCAATAATCAATAAATCAAAGGCGGCCTTAAATCTAAGAAGCTGATGGGTGGTCGCAATAGTCAGCTGTGTGTAACAATACGCGTCTTCCATTCCGCCGAATAATAATGCGAGAGGGATGCCGCTAAAAGCCGCTTCCAACCTCGGTGCCAATTCCAAACACACATCAATACGCGGCGATGCAATACAAATCCTCCCTTTCGCTTGTAAACAATCGGAAATCCCTTGAAAAATCATTTCGGTCTTTCCTGAACCGGCAACGGCCCAAATCAAACGCTCGCCCCTTTCAGCCCAAGTAGTGGCAATCGCGTCGGACGCACGTTTTTGCTCAGCGGATAATTCCCCCTCCCACGTTAAAGGCGAATGAGTTAGTTGCGGAAACTCATTTATTTCCGGCAATGAATAAAGGAGCGTACATTTTTTTAGCTTCCCCATATTCAAACACGCTGCACAAAAGAAACAATCGTCTCCGCAATCACATGGACCTTTTATAAGCTGTTCGCTATTTCCACATCGTTGGCAGCGCCATTTCCCGTCCTCCATATGGAAGGCCGAACGTTTCTGGCTAATTTCCAAAATGGCGGCATCTCCATGCCATTCTNNGGGCATTTCTGACTAACTTCTAGGATGGTGGGATCTCCTTCCCATTCTGCACTACTAATTTCTCTTCCGTACAAATTTTTATCCACTCGCTTCACTCCCTTTACTTATATATAAGCAAAAAAAGGTGAAAAGCTTTTTTTGGGAGGAGAAATAGTTAAATAAATGTGTGCGGTGTACAAAAAGTGTTCACTTAATTCGAGGGAGTATGCATCCGTTGGATGGGTTCTTCCTTTTTTGTCGTGACCATTTTTTAAGTTATCCGAGATGAGACGGAAATGCCCTGCGGTCCCACGGCAGTACACAAGCAACCTCGCCGGCCGGAGGGCATTTCCTTCACCAACCCCGAATCACCAAGAAGAACCAAACTGGGGAATGAATCGGGCATCATTCCCCGGTTATGTCCCAAAGTGGGCAATGAATCGGACATCATTCCACAGTTATGTCCTAAAGTGGGGAATGATATACCATTCATTACTCACTTTACAAAAGACAATCACGCGAAAACAATGAATGACGTTCCCCCAGAAACTTATAAAACCCTATACAACAAAAAAACTGCCCAAAATGAAGGGGCAGTCGAAAAATAGCAGTCTCATTTATTTAGTTGTATCTTCAGTCCAAGTAATACCTAATGCGCCTTCGCCTAAATGCGTTCCGATAACGGCGCCGAAATAACTCATTTCACAGCGAACATCAGGATGGCGGCTTTCAATTTGTTGTATCAACTCGCGGGCACTTTCTTCGCGGTTGGCATGAATAACTGTAGCTACCAAAGGATAGTCCACTGTTTCCTTCTCTTTAGCAAGTAAATCTAGAATCGCTTGTAATGCTTTCTTCTTTGTCCGAATTTTTTCGTAGACAGTTATCTTCTTATCTTCAAAATGCAAAATAGGTTTAATTTTTAACATTGAGCCCATTAGTGCAGCGCCACTTGATAGACGTCCGCCTTTTTGTAAATTAGTTAAATCGTCCACCATAAAATAAGCAGACGTGCGAGATTTCAATTGTTCAACCTGCGCAACGATTTCTTCCGCATCCAATCCCAACTTCGCTAAACGTGCAGCTTCCAATACCATCCGCGCTTGCGGATAGCAACTAATTTCTGAGTCGATTGGATAAATTTTACAATCTGGAAAATCATCAACCAACGTGCTGGTCGTTTGGAAAGAACCACTGATACCGGAAGAAAGATGAATTGAAATAATCGCATCATACTCTTTTTCTAACTTTTGAAACAGCTCATAAACTTCTCCTACGGCCGGTTGGGAACTTGAAGGAAATGTACGCATCTCACTTAATTTCTCGTAAAATTCAGTTGCAGAGAGATCGATATCTTCACGATACGATTTGNNATTTCTTTGGGTATATATGCTGTACTGTCGGTAACGATTGCCGTTTTCATAAACCTTTCCTTCCTAATTCTGTAATAGCGTACGTCGGTTCATACCATTTACGGCCGCCTCTTTATCTGTAAAGTGATAAATCCATCCATTTGAATCATAGTAACGGGTATCATTACCTCGGCCCATCATCAATACAATATCTCCGGGTTCAGCCATTTCGATGGCTTTATAGATAGCCTCCACACGATTTTCGTAATACGCATAGTTCGTCGCACCTTCAGGAATGCCTGGCTTCATCATTTCCCAAATTTCCGCTTGGTCTTCTCCCATCG
>LFRM01310193.1_pt2 | contig 10341 bp, 7 predicted proteins | sample 618341 | NCBI WGS metagenome assembly LFRM01 (sample SAMN03654438, study PRJNA283298) | anaerobic digester metagenome | isolation source: pool of bioreactors CSTR01a, CSTR02a, and CSTR03a thermophilic anaerobic... | place: Denmark: Kgs. Lyngby | collected 2014-05-21 | reverse complement strand
TTAAAAAGGTTCGGGGCTCTGGATGATATTGAATTGACGGATAAGATGCTGTTGGCATAGCAGCAATTAGATATTTATTTGGCAACCACGAGTGGTTGCTTTTTTTCTTAAATAATTGACTAAATTACTAAAAAATGGTAAAATTTCAACACAAAGAAAGAAGGGAATCTAAACATGTGTTTCGTTAAGAAAAATTTAAAACACATCATCCTTTTTTTGATCTTTGTTATCGCGGTGTTCATAACGATGGCTGTTGCGGACGGAATCCAAAGGGATTTCGGAAAGATCAAAGTGAGCGTTGGAACCCTTTCAACAACCTACAAAACCATGGACGGCGAAGAAAAGACTGGCGTAATTGGTTACAAGTTGTATGTTCCGAAGACCGCGACCCCAACGGACAAATCCGGAGCGGTATTACTCATCCACGGCTATCAGAACGATCGGGAAACTTCGGCCGCTTATGCTCTGGAATTGGCAAGAAGAGGGGTTGTCGTACTTTCGATTGACGCTTTCGGTCACGGAAAGACGACAATCAGCATGCGGAACAGGGGTTATGTGAACCATAAGGTCACGGTCAATTTTGGATTGGATTCCCGAGAAGACGGCACGTTTGTAGAAATAGGGGGTCCGATTAGGTACAGGGTTTTGATGAATTTATCAAACCTTGATTTCTTCTTGGATGAATACGCGAAAGACAATGAGGGAAACAAAATCCTCGATTCTTCCATGGGTGGGGTTGCCGCCTATGCCTTTTTGGCCGGCCTGCCCTATGTTGATGAAAAAAGAATGGCTGTTTCCGGGCATTCGATGGGAACCTGGGCTTCCTGGAGCGTTGCAGCGGCGTATTCCGGAACGGAAATGGCCCCGAAAGCATTCGTCCTCCAAGCCGGGGAACTGTTCACAAAAGACGTCTACGATTCTGAAAACATAAGTTTTAATAATGTCCTCCTCCTGACAGCAAAATGGGACGAATTCAGCATGTTCCGCGATTACAGCACGCGGACGGTGGATGATTCTGTTATCCAAAATGACATTTCGAGCGAATTTTTGGGGGTGAGCCCCGGAACTGGACAATGGAACAAGACCTACGGTGACTTTACCGATGGCTCCGCCAGAAGGCGGGAACTCGTGATGACCAACCACCGCCTGCTCACCCACAACAAAAAAGCGATCGCCGTGACGATCGATTGGCTTGACCAGGTGATCGGAATCGATACCGATTTGAAAAATACTGACCAAACCTTTTTAATCAAGGAATTACTTGTGCTGATTGCCATGTTTTCCGCAATTGCTTCAATGTTCGCATTACTGATGATTCTTCTCAACATTCCTTTCTTTAGCACGGTTGCACATCCTGAAATAATCATGGAAAGAGAGGACAGAGTAAATAAGGGATGGAAATGGTGGAGGGGGGCGCTCATCACCATCTTGATAGCGGGTCTTTCCTATCCGTTCATGACGCAATTAGGGCATGGACTCCTGCCGCTTCCGGAAACGACTGTTTTCAGGATGACGATTGGAAACGGCTTCCTTTCCTGGTATCTCTTCTTGATTTTGGTCATGTTGCTGACGACAATTCTTTCCTGGAAAAAAAGCAAAAAGAAAAACGAGCCGCTCGATTACTGCGATTTGGGGCTTTCCGCTCCGGAAAAGAAAGATCGTTTTGACTGGGGATTGCTGGGCAAAAGCACGATCGTGTCGTTCTTGATGCTCGCCTTCATGTACATTCTCTGTTTTGTTTGCGAGAAGGCTTTTCTGCTTGATTTCAGATTCATATGGCCCTTCTTCAAAGGATTCAGTTTCGAAAGATTCCTCCAATTCCTAGCCTATTTCCCGATCTTTGCAATTTTCTTCATTTTAAACAATTCCAAAATCTTCGCGCAGATGAGAAACAGCGGCACCGCCAAGAAAGGTTTCAAAGGTTTCCTTTCTTGCTGGTCGAGGAATGCCCTGCTGATGGTTGGCGGCATTCTGTTGTTGATTTTTGTAGAATACATACCTTTCTTCATCGGATGGGGTCCCGGAGCCGATCTCCTGTTCAGCCCCACATTCGGGGGGCCGTTCATGTCCCTGATGATTGTTTTCGCTCCGCAGATTTTGGTTTTCAGCGTGCTGTGCACGATTGCTTATAGGAGAACGGGGAATGTATACATAGGCGCAATGACCGTGGCTGCCATGGCTTGTTGGATCATCACCGGCGGTTCTGCGATTCTATAGGTTTTTCTATTTTGTTTTATTATCGAAAAATCATAAAAGACTCCGCGCTTTTATGATTTTTTTTCCAATGCGTTTTTAAAAAAAGTGAGATTATTATAATTTAATATTTCTTTCTGGATCTTTTTGCTAAATTTTTGTATAATATAGGTGAAAAAAAGCTATATGAGAGGTGTGCGTGATGATAGAAGAAAAAAGCACTGATAGGAAAGTCTTACAAATAATAGAGGAAAGAATCATCTATGAAATAAAAAGATCTAGCAATCCTATTAGTATGTTTGATTTGTTCAGTTTGGTTTATCATCATCAAACTTGTGATTTAGAACTTTTCAATTATGCTTTGAATCTCTTAACAATTAAAAAAGTAATCAAACTTACTTCTGCAGGATTTACATTTAACCTTCCGACTTTTTCTGAACTTATTGAGATTGCTAGGTCAAAAGGTTTTAATGAATTATGTAATTTTATTTCAAAAAAAGAAGTAAATGTAAATGATATTGATTTAGATTATTTCAATTTGTTAAGAAAAGAAGCAGAACAATTACCAGAATATAATCATGAAAGTGAAAACAAAGTTCTTTTTGTAAAATACGATTTACCTTTTGATATTATAAATGAGTTAATCCCCTATAATGAAATGCTTTACCTATGGATTAAGTATTCTAATGACCAAGTAAAGAAAAGTAAATTAGATTTTGTCATAGATTATAGATTGTATGGGAGAGATATAGGTAAAAATATTTTGAATGAATATAACATGCTTTTTGTTTCATTAGATGGCGATACATTATTAGAAGATTCTTTGGAAGATTTATTTTACTTTTTTATGCACAAAACAAAATCTGATTATTTTTCTTTAAAAAAAGCAAAGGAATTTGAAAGTTTTTTGCTCAATAATGATTTAGCAAAATACAATAAAGGTCCAGAGGGTCTATATGAATTCGCTAAAAGCTTGCCAAATTGTTTTGAAATAAAAAATGAAATATATTATGTTAATCCAAAAAAATTTGATGATGATTTTAAACAAATTGTTAGAGATTATTTAAACAATTTGGAATATTCAATCAACTATAAAAAGTTATATTATGATGAACTTCATTGTTTTAGAAATTATGTAAATAAACCAGAAGAGTTTTACTGCGCTTTAAAATACTTTTTTACTGAAGAGTATGAAGACAAGTTAAAATTTGAAGATAACATTATCAATGTGTTGAATTCTGATATTAATTTATTTATCATCAATGAATTAGAGGCTACGCAGCCAATAAAGCAAAGAGAATTTATTAGGCTTATCAAAAAGAAGACTTTATTTGGGGAGAAATTTTTGAGAGAAAATGTCTATCTTTTATTAAAGAAATATGTCAAAGAAAATAATACATTAGAAATCCATACATCAAACCTTTCCCCTGATGAAATTGAATTTATTCACAATATTTTTATTAAGGGTTTCTTAACAATTAAAAAGACAAAGCAATTATTAGAAAACTTCAATAGTGAAAATATGCAAAACATTGATTCCATTATTGCTTTACAGGAGCTAGGTTATAAAAAAAGTGGCTCCATTATAATTCATGAGAAGTTTTGTGATCAAGATGATGCATTTACTAACTGGCTGCTTAATGAAGAATTCTCTATTCCTGTTAAGAAACTAAAAGAATATTTTGATGATGATTATATTTCCAATCCCAAAAACAAGCTTTTTAAAGATCTTTACCTTCTTGAATTAGAACCTTCAATTTATATGAATGTAATCAGAATGTTTTCAAGAGAAGATTTGTTGAAGTTTCGTGATTTATTAGTTGACAGTTTAAATGATGATGAAATTATTAAGGTTTCAGATTTTATACAGGACAAACGTTATGAGGCTGTATTAAGTGAATTTTCAGATTTTAAAACAGAAATTAACAATTCAATAAATCTAAATAACTTATTAATTACTTCTGAAAAAATATATAACCATTCAGCCAACAAAAATATTATTAGAAAGAATAAGGCAATCACCAACTCTTCAATTTTGGAATTTGAAATACTCAAACAAGGTCCCGTTAATGCAATTTTATTACAGGAAGATATTTTTCAACGTTATAAGGTGAATATTCCGATTACAAAATCAACAATAAAAGATTTAGGTTTTATTTACAATGAATATACAAAAATGATTTACGTAAATGTTTAAAATGAAAGAGGAGGGTTAAAATTATGAAAAAATTTGGTAGGGATGTAAATTTGTCAGATCTCGGAGTTATGCCGGTCGCGGAAAATCATGACATTATAATTGGGGATAAAAAAAGACGTTTCCTGTTTATAAAATTCCCATCAATTTATTAAAATACAATAGCAGGAATGGCAGAATTTATTCAGAACTTAGAAGAGATTTTAAAATTGAGCAGTTGCTGGCTATGGAAGAAGATGAATACAATAAAGCTGTCGAAGACATTATCTGGAACATTGATAGACAGAAAAATTCGGATACTAAAGAAAGCATCAAAAAGTTTGGTCAATTAGTCGTTGGAGTAGTTCTTGATGATGGTACGGTTGTAGATGGAAACAGAAGATTTACTTGTTTAAGATTTTTAAATCGCGAATATCCTGAAGATCCAAATTTTAAATATTTTAAAGCTTGTATTATTCCAACTGAAGGAACAGGGGCGATTTCTCAAAAAGAACTGAGAATGATGGAGTTGGCAGCACAGTTCGGACAGGAAGATAAAGTGTCATATTCTGCTGTTAACAAGGCCTTGAGCGTATATGAAGATATTGAAATTAATAAAGCTTTTACCATTGAAGAAATGGCAAAGCTAATTAATGAGAAAAGCTCTAGCATCGTAAAAATGATAAATACCGTAAAACTACTGAATGCTTTCTTAGATTATTTTAATTGCAGCGAAGATTATTTAGTTGCAAAAGAATTGAATATTTACTTTCCTCTTGAACCCTTGGCTGATTTTTTTAGAATAAGAAGTGAAGCTCTTTCGGAAATAGATAAACAAAAAATGCAAAGTGTATTCTATGAATATTTATCTTGCTCAAAATTAGAATTACCAACACAAACCCTGAGAAAAAGTTTTGTAAATATAATTTTTAAAAATAATAAGAAATTCGAGAGATTTATAGAAAAATATGAAAAGTACTCTAGAATTATTGCAGAAGAAATAATCGCAAAAGATTATAAAGGTGAAGATTTTATTGAGGCTTGCAAAGATTTCAGAGAAACAGAAATCTCCAAGGATATGGTTTCGCTGCTTGAAGAATTTGTGCGTCCAGAACCAGAAGATATAATTCAGGGTGCTCAAAAAAGAATAGAAAAAATAAAGAAAGAAATTGAAGATTTAGTAAATGATTATACTTTGATAAAGAAAGAATCAACTCATGAAGCTCAACAGGGCTGTCTTTCAATTAGAAATGGCGTAAGTGAAATAATTGAATTATTGAAAGACTTTCCATTTTGATATGGAGGAGATTAATGTCAATTAAGGATTTGGATTTACAACCGGTTTATGACACTGAAGAATCCATCATAAATTTCTATAATCAAGTTCTACCCAAGGCCAAAATTTACAAACGAGTTTCAGCATATATTGATTCATCATCCTTCTCTTACATTAGCAAGGGCTTAAAAGAGTTCATTAAAGGCGACGGGTATATGCAACTTGTAATTTCGCCAGACCAAATATCCCCAAAAACATACGAAGATATAAAGTCTGGATACAAAGAAAGGGTTAATAGGGGTATCAAGAAAGCATTAAGATATACTGAGATGTTAGAAAATTCTGATCTCCCTTTGTTTGCTTTCCTTATTTCAATCGGAAGATTGGATATAAAGGTTGCTATTAAAGAATATGGTATATTGCATGAAAAATTTGGAATAATTATTGATCATGATAATAATGAACTTTTATTCTCGGGTTCCAATAATGAAACTAGTGCTGCACTAGTTAAAAACCAAGAAAGCTTCGAAGTTACCACCTCTTGGCTTGCTTCCCCATTCGATGTAAAAAAGATTGCAATTAGGAAGGAAAATTTTGAAAGTTATTGGAACAACACCAAAAAAAACTTCATAGTTTTGGATATTCCTGACGCTATTAAGAACGATTTACTAAAAATTGTGAACCAACACGGCATTCCTAAGGACATTAAAAACCATGCTGTCTTAATTGATTTGAATAACGAAAACAAATTGCAGGTAAAAGCTAATTTTTCACTATTAAGTTTACGAGGACATTATCAATTTAGATGGGTAATAAATTTAATTGAATCCTATAAGGGCGATGAGATCATTTTTCAAGAAATCAATCATATTAAAGATTATAATGAAATTAAAACTTCATTTGTGACTCTGTCTAATGAATTAGGTTTTGAGATCTTTTATGGAAAAAAGTTTCAAGATTTTATTGACGCTCGTACTCTTGATCTACCTTTATTAAGTAATAAAGGTATGCACATTAAGAATCCATCTTTTTTACATTCTGATGAGTTTTTAAATTATGAAAAGAATATTAACTCTTTGATAAAAAGACCTTTGCGTAAAGCTCAATTAATCTCAACAATACAAATTATCGAACTCAAAAGAGCAATGAATTTTTCTGTTCCTGGATCTGGGAAAACAGCTTCAGTCCTTGGAGCGTTTTTCTATTTGAAGAGCCTGGGATTGGTTGAAAGATTAATCGTATTTGGTCCAATTAGTTCATTTAAATCATGGGCTGATGAATACAACGAATTATCTCCTAAAGCTAATTCATCTTCAATACTAAATACTAGAAAATTTTCCGATAGAAGCTTAAAAATTGCTATTTTGGAATATGACTTCCAAAAATATGATTTGATTTTGATTAATTTTGAACAATTAAGTTCAATCTCTAGTATTTTGCAAAGATTTATAGATTATAAATGCATGATTGTCTTGGATGAGGTACACAGATTAAAACGAATTGATGGTATTCGCTATAAAGAAGCGAGCAGGCTAGTAAAAAACACTAAATATAGAGTTGCCCTAACTGGTACTCCTCTTCCAAACGGTTATGTTGATTTACATAATCTTTTTGAAATTCTGTTTGATGATTATGCAAGAACCTATTTTGATTTTACAGTAGATAGGCTAAGAAAAACTCAGGATAGGTATGCGAGAACAGGACAAGAAGATTTATCCGTAAACAGAATAATTTATCCATTCTATTCAAGAGTTACAAAAAAAGAACTTCAAATTCCTGATCCCAATGAAGACAACATCATATTAGTCACTCCAACGGATGAAGAAAACCAAACATACTCAAGGATTTATAATTTAGACTCTTCTGATTTTGGCTCAATAAACAAAATCATCCGGTTATTGAGAGTTGGCTGTTGCAAGGAAATGCTAGATTTCAATAATGATTATTATGATGTTTTGGTCGGAAATGATGAGGATAACACATTTACTGAAAAACCTGGGGATTTATCCAGCAAAATCTTAGCAACTATCAATTTAACAAAAACCTTGCTCGCGGAAAACAAAAGCGTTATTATTTGGGCTGTATTTAGGAAAACAATTTCTAATCTAGAACATTACTTGCGAAAGCTCGGCATAGAATGTAAGTCCATATACGGGAGTGTCGAGGCTGAGGCGAGGGAAGAAATAATAAACTCTTTTAATAATGGAAATTTAAAAGTCTTGATTACTAATCTTCAAACTTTAGCAGAATCGGTTTCCTTGCACAAAAAATGCCATGATGCAATATATGTAGAATTGAATTTCAATTTATCACAGTATTTGCAATCAAGAGATAGAATACATCGACTTGGAATTAGAGACGACCAAGATACAAATTATTACTTATTATTCAATAATTATAAGTTACCATCAATAGAGAGAGTTATTTATACAAAACTCAAGGAAAAAGAACAATTGATGATTTCAGCTATTGAACAAGGAGATATTATTTTTAAATATGATTTTGATATCTCTGAGATAGAAAGAATCATTAGGGAATTGAAGGTTGAAAAATGAAAAGGTCAGTTAAAGCAAAGCCGTTCTTAAAATGGGCAGGAGGAAAGAAACAAATCATTGCGCATATTGAAAAAATAGTCAAAGATATATCTTATAATAAATATTTTGAGCCCTTTTTGGGCGGTGGTGCTGTTTTTTTTCATTTAAACCCTAAAAAAGCTTTTTTGAATGACATTAACAAAGAATTGATTAATGCTTACGAACAAGTTAGAGATGATTTTCAAAAATTGGTTGAAATTTTAGACAAACACAAGGAAGGTCATCTTAAATTTGGAAAAGATTATTATTACCAAGTCCGCAGTTTGGATCGAAGTTATGATTATAAATCTATGGATTCAGTTGAAAAAGCAGGTAGGTTTATTTATTTGAATAAAACATGTTACAATGGATTGTATCGGGTGAATCAAAATGGTGAGTTTAACACTCCGATAGGTAAGTACAAAACAATTAATTTATACGATTATAACAATCTAAAGCTTGTTTCTAATATTTTACAAGATAAAGAAAACATTAAAATATCAATGGAAGATTTTCGTGATGCTGTAGTAAATTACGCTGGGCCCGATGATTTGGTTTATTTTGACCCACCTTATGATTTTGAGAATTCTAATGGTTTTGTTTATTATTCAAGTAATGGTTTCAGCAGGACAGATTTAGAAGATCTAAAAATATTGTCAGATGAACTGATAAGAAGAGGCTGCCATGTATTAATCAGCAACAATGATACAAATTTTGTCCGTGAATTATTCAATGAAAAGCAGTATAAATTTTCAAGGGATAATATTTTAGCTTTAAGATCAATAAACTCTGATGGCAGGAGAAGAAGTAAAAGAGTAAATGAGGTATTAATATATGGGCACAATAACCTTTCCTCAAGCAAATGATATCAAAAAGGTAATTAAAATTCTGAATGCAGATGAGTCACAAGTTAAGGATAAAGAACTCATGATGAAAAAACTTGATATAACTTATCGGCAAATATTGTATTATTACTCAGCGTGCCAATATTTAGAAATTTTGACTTCCGATTATAGTTTTACTGAAGAAGCAAAAAATATAAAATTAGAGGGTATTTCAAACCGGAAAAAATGGCTGGTTAAGAAAATTTTATCAAAACCCGTTTTCTCACATGTTTTTAATTTTTATTTGGCAAACAACAAATTAATGTCTAAAGATGAAATAATTTGTATTCTTTTATCTGAAGAAAGCGTTCAAAGCGTTAATGTTGCGGAAAGAAGAACAGGAACTGTTGTTAGCTGGATGAGATGGATTATAGAGGAACTAGGTTTATGAAATTTGCCCTTTTCATTAATAAAAGAATTTTAATTTTAAAGCATTATTGGAGCTATTTATTATAGTCATTAATGGTGGAATATTGCTGTCAAGGTCAAGGGTTAGAATATGGTTACAAAAAAGCCGCATATTATGACGGCTTTTTATTGGGTCATTTCATATACAATCCCTTTGTTTTTCTCCTGAACGCTCATTGATTCGTAGGTTCCCAGATATAATTTTGTTTGATTAAGGTTTGATCCCAAACTGATGAAATAAGAAGGCACCAAGGGATTCATGTTTTTTATTTCGATGATTCTGTATTCATTGGGCTTGCAAATGGCATTTTCGGTATAAGCCAGAACGCCTCTTTTTTCGTTCGTATCAGTTTTTCTGAGTATGTCAGTAAAGATGACTTTTCCCGTAAGTTGCGGGACGTCGCTCCCCATATACACTTGGACTCCGGTCAAAGCGGTTCCGCTGAACTTGTTTGGTCTCGGATCTTGGTGAAAGTATTCCGTCAGGGGAAGAAGGCGTTTTAGAGATGTTTTTATCGCTTCTTCATAGTAAGCGATTGTTTTCTGTTCCCCACCGTTTTCGCATTCCTCTATAAAAGCAGTCGGAAACATCCCTTCCCAAGCCCGCCAACCGAAGTTTATCATTCCGAATTCCGCATCCTCAGCACGCAAATTCTTCCGTACGATGTCTCTTGCGGGTATGCTTTCGTAGTTTTCAAAAGAATACACAGCTTCCACCAAATCCTGGCCGACATTGCCGATGTATTTTATGAAATTTTCTCCGTTTTTCTGAAAAGCGATTCCCGTGATGTTTCTCACCCCTTTTGCCATCACGGAAAACATGTTCAAAACATT
>LFRM01162251.1_pt1 | contig 10341 bp, 6 predicted proteins | sample 618341 | NCBI WGS metagenome assembly LFRM01 (sample SAMN03654438, study PRJNA283298) | anaerobic digester metagenome | isolation source: pool of bioreactors CSTR01a, CSTR02a, and CSTR03a thermophilic anaerobic... | place: Denmark: Kgs. Lyngby | collected 2014-05-21 | reverse complement strand
GCATTATATTGACATTGATAAAGAGCTTGGTATTGACAATGTACTAACTGTGGAAGCTACAGCGCTTTCTAAATACAACCTTGAGGCGGGCACTTCCATTCCAATGTTGGAACTCATGTGTGGCAATCCTGAAATTCTGGTTTCTTCCCTGCGGGGCACGGCGCGTGCCTATGGCACAGGTATCTGGGGAACTTATATTGCTCACGAATGGTATGGTGGAATGCGCCATGATGACCTGTTAAAACAAAAGCGACTCTTGCTGGCATACCGTTATGCCTATATATCAGGGACTAATATTGTTTGCCTGGAGAGTGGCGATGAATCACTAGAGTCCTACGGTTACAGCTATCCTGCTCAACATAATTACTGCAGGCAATATCAAGAAACCGTACGCGATTTTGCAGCTTTTACCAAGCTTGATACGCGACCCAAAGGAGGCCCGAAAGTAAAGGTTGCTTTTGTACAGGGAAATCTGGATGCGTGGGGTTCTTGGGGAGGATCGTCTCTCTGGAACCAGTTCAATAAGGAGGAATGGGGGCACCATACACCTGAATATGCCTGGCGTATTTTGGAAGAACTCGGGAACAAGCGCAACTGGTATGATATTGCTAATTATGGTGACAACGACTTGAGTGCAACACCGGCACATGGAATGTATGATGTGATACCGGCGGAGAGCAGCTTTGAAGCGATGAGTCAATATGACTACCTCATATTTGTGGGATGGAACACCATGACAGAGGATATGTATCATCATCTGGAAAAATACGTGTCACACGGTGGAACGCTATTTATGCTGGCTTCCCATCTAAATACAGATGATCGCCGTAATGGGAAGGTCAATCTTATCCGGGAAGGTGCTATCGAAAGCCTTTTTGGCTGTAAGCTTGAAGATAGGGGATTCAGAACAAATGCAGGTGTTAAATTTAACAAAAATAGCCTAAAAGAAAACCTGATGTATCCCGGAACACTAAATTACGTATGTGATCCCATTTATTCACATGGCTATGCAAACTATGCGAATGTGGCGCTCGAAGGAGGCGTTGCAGCAGCTCGGTTGAGTGAAAGTTTTGTTGAAAATGGAGATTTCACAGATCTTCCTGTTGCTCTAGTCGAAAATAAACTTGGCAAGGGAACAGCAATTTTACTTGCGACGCTTGAACATGCGGGCAGCGGCGCAATATATCCTCTGTATCGGGCAGTGGTGAGGGAAATCGTTGCATCAAGTCACAGAGCCAGTCCCATCAGGGTATACGGAAGTGATCGTGTTCGCTTTGCAGTGTACGAGGGCGACATAATATATCTGTTAAATACAGATTATGATGTAGATGCAAATGTTGTCATTGAAAAGCACGGGGAAACCATAAAAGAGACCTTGGAACCTTGTGAATTGAAAAGAGTAGCCAGTACAAATAACCTTTGAATAACCGGAGTTAAAACATTATCTCCAGTGAACTTAATCTATTTGTATTGGTATTGGGCAATGAACAACAATTGGTATACCGTTGCATCCATTAAGTAATGACTTCCTTTAAAGCCCTGCGCCAGAGAAAAAACATGACTCAGATGAGCCTTGCTGATGAGCTGGGCATCAGTTATCGATTGCCTTGAAAAATGTTTCCGATGTAATATCTTCCGCGATATGCTGGTTTTTCGACAGAGCATAGGTGTACCAAAAGACATCTTTAAAATATCGCTCATATATCGCTTCAATATCCGTCACCGGTTTATCTCCTGATATCAATAAGATGCATGAGTCATGATAATCTTACAAGAACATGAATCATAACATATCAATTATATATACGGCCAGCCAAGACTCCTGCCCTGCGGCATGTCAAACGACGCTTTTTTTATTGATCCTTACTGTGATGTCATCCCATGCAACGGAATGGCGGAAAAGGCAGTCATGGGAAATCTCCACAACCAGTCCTGGGATGAAATTTGGCATTCAGAACAGGCTAATCGCATCAGGGAACAGGTCCGGAAATGCGATCGGAAATGCTGGATGATCGGCAGCGCTTCGCCGGCCATGCATAAACACATCTGGCGGCCAGCTGCATGGGTTTTCAAACATAAAGTGCTTAAAGGTGGTCATTATTCGCTTATCGAGAACAATTTTATTTCACAGCAGCCTGCAACAGCCGACAATATGGATTTATCGCCTTGAATCACGTACGATGATCTGTTTTAGCGTCATTCGATTTTTCCATGCCGCATAGGATCAAGTTGACAAAGAAATGTAAACCAAAGCTTGACGATTCTGTTTCTATTGTGAAACACAATCTGTATCAACAACTGGGACAGGTTTTACTGTCTGTCCAGGTTGTTCATAGATATGATAATATCCTCACTTACCTGCCGTTGCTTTATCGTTGCGGTTGGATGCAAAGTTCGTGTTAGCCCCAGCTGCAATAACCTTGCCGGCTATCAGTGCTTGCAGCTGCTGTGCATCCAGAGAATGCTTAGGTGTGAATTCTTCGCTGCAGGCATATTGAATCAGATGGTCTTTCAACCACATGGCGGCAGGATCTGCCTGGTCGAAATGAAAACTGCAGACCAAAAGCCTGCCATGTAATAGCCGGAATTCAAACAGTGCCCCCTGTCGGATTGCATATTTATGACTGGAGACCACTTCCACAATCGGATCAAAGGGCACCTCGTCGCTTTCAAAGCATACAGCGCTGCCCCCCTCCAGCAAATGCCGGAACTGCCAGCCGCAGAAACCCTCATGGGGAAAATTCTTCATCAGAGGATGGTCGGCAATGACCGTTGCCAGATTTCCGGAAGTACGCCCGGCCAGAGCAATCTGGAATGAGGTAGGAAGGGCATTGAAGGGTTCTGCCCCCAACAGCAGAACGTCCTTTCCCTGCTCCAGTGCCTGCACCAACGCCTCCGGTTGCATGCCATCGCATACCACAAGATTTCCCCCATCAACACCCTTGGCTTTGGGAAACAAATACAACGCCCACTCGTTTTCCGCAAAAGTGTCTCCCGTCTCCAAGGTCACATACAGCCTCATGGCCTCAGGCTCATCCACCTCCGGTAAAACAAGTCTGAGATTGTACAACTGGGTGACACTTCCCGGACTTATATTTTCTGCCAGGAATCTCCGGCGTGCAATGCACATATCTGATTTAGTCAACCGAATATTCACTTCCGGCGCGGTAAAAGCTTCCTCTCCATAGCAGGAGGCAAAAAGATTGATATCCAGCATATCTCCTGCAAGGAAATTGAAATTCGTCCCCATGTCTGTCAAAAGCACTGTATCAGAATTATACATACGTACATTCCGCACCGTTTCTCCGGGTTTTAACATATAGAATTCGTTCATCATACCTACATCATAACCAAAGGTATGCCAGTGGGTATCAATGGGTCCCAGATAGTCGTAACCGGCCAGCTTTTTACAGAGGCGTGTGGTTTCAAAATTATGTTTGCGCAAACGACGCTGCCACTGGCAAGAATTTTTGAAGTACAGCGGTGCCCGGTGGAGCAAAGCCTTGGACGCCAGATGGCGCTCAATAGAGCGGAACATCTCAGTCTGGCCAATCCGGTTGCCCTCATAACGGTCCTTCAGGCTCAGATCCGTATAGGTACCTTGAATGCCGATCTCATGGCTTATACGGGGCTTTTGATAAATATCACTCCAGGAATCCAGCATTTCCGGATCCGCTGCAAGCGAGAAATAGCTGGTATAGCCTAGGGTATAGCTGTTATACAAATCCACGAATTCTCCCACTTCCCGAAAGCGTCGGGGATGATGCAGGAATGGTATTTCCGTCAATTCCGGCTTATCTTCCTCCCGGAAGGCATACTCCAATAAACGCAGCGCGCTCAGCGGTGAAAACAGAGAATCGGTCTGGGTATGCACGGTCTTGGCACAGATACGAAGATGCTCTGTATATTGGTCATCAATGTTCCGCTCGTTTCCGCAGCAGTAGATTACTACTGATGGATGCCGTCTGCAGAATGTCACAATCTGGGCCCATTCCTCTGTGGAAGCATTATTGGGAGATTCCACCTGAACCAAAATGCCCAATTCATCTGCCGCACACATATATTCCTCTGCCGGCACATAGGTGTGAAAGCGAATAAAATTAAAACCAAGACGCTTAAACGTGGTTACGATTTTGCGATAATACGAAATATCGTGGCTGGGATGGATGGTCTCCGGATAATAGCAGTGTTCGCAGACACCCCTGAGGTAGTAGGGTTTTTCGTTCAGCCGGAAATGCACCCCGTCCACAGTCAAACGCCGCACACCAAAAGGACGGCAGATCTCGATGTCACCACAGGTAACATGCAATGTATAGCGCTTGGGATTTTCCGGACGCCATTTCTCCATGCTTCGGGTGTCCACCGAGAAATCACCGGTATTGGTGCCGCTGGACAAAACGGTGTTTCCATCTGAAACAGCCCAGGTGAATGCCACCTCTCCATCAGCCAGAATACGAACCTCCGCATTTTTGCAGTCCGAAGAAATCAGCACAGCAACATCCCGCAGAGCCGTGGGATAAACCCGCAACGTCACGTCTCCTGTAATGCCGCCGGTATACTGATTGACTGCCCGGTTGATAAGGCCGGAAACCATTTCATCATTGAATCCCGTCAGTCCAATGTTGGATACACTGAGGACAATGATGTTTTCACCGTCATGAAGCACGCCAGATGGAATTTTTATATCAAATGGCGCACTGTAGCCTTCATGGCGGCCTAAATACACATCATTCAGCCACAGGGATACAGCATTTTGCACCCCTGAAAAATGAATCACCTGTGCACCGGAAACCGTTTCCCAGTGAAAGCTGCGTCGATAGAAGAAACAGCCGCTAATATTGGGAAGCGCCATATCCGGTACTGCTTTGCTTATGGGATAACGTTGAATGCCATATTCCGGATTGATCTTTAGAGATATGTAAAAATCGGTCTGCGCAAACGCATCGGTCATATCTTCCCAGTAGCCGGGAACGGCATTTTCAATCAAAGATCCGGTTTCCCAAGGATTATTTCTGCCGGTATAGATGGTCTCACGGTAGGACATCTCCCAGTCGCCGTTTAACGAAAAAGCTTGATAGCACAAAATCGTATCCTCCATGTTTCAAAGCAGAATGAATCATCCTGCTAGTCCGGGCTTCTTGATGTAGCGCCATCAAACAAGATTCCATCCCTGGCGCCGAAAAGATTTTCGGTAAACATTTTCTCAATAGCCTCATCCGGCATCTCGATTTGATATATGCCTCGAAAAGATTCATGGGTCGAATCAAAAGTTATGCACTTACCCTTACGGCCCCACCGGGGATGCAAATCACACCGCACGTCCGTAACCACATTGGGCATGGAATAGAAACGGCCGATGGTGGCACAGATATCCTTCTCCACGTTGTAAAGCTGTAATTTTTGCATCTCGTGCAAAACCGCATAGGAATCGGTAATCATCAGTTTCCTGTCGGGAGAAAAACTCATATGATTGTCATCATGCCAGAAACCGTCTGCCAAAATCCTGCCTTCATGGGTTTTATCCGTCAAAACGTAATTATTGCACCATCCTTTTTGACATGCCAGTTCTTTTCCGTCATTGAAGAACACAACATCCTGATTATTCAGCCAATAATAATGGGATTGCACGCCATAATCCGACAGCAAATACAAATCACTGCCGTCTCTATTGACTGTAATCGTCGCTGTCTGATGCCGTTGCCCCTTTTCCGGGAAGTTACGCACCAGCGCCAGGAAGCGGCTTGCATCCGGGTTAAAGGTAATGTGGTTGATGATCATTTTCTCATCTTTGGAAAAGAAGGAGCCGGAGAAGTCCCATATCTGCTGTAAAGAAACGACCAACGCCGACCGGCCAGTTGCCATGTCTATCACGAAGACGCCGTCGTTGGCATCGTGATTCTTATAGTAAAACGGGTCTGCAGGAAATGGGTATCCGTAACCGGGTCGAAAATCATACAGTCGGGACATATTGATACTAACGGCAAATTTGCCATCCCGTGAAACGTTGGCCACTGGCTTGTCCAGATACCGTTTTTTTCCGGTATAGATATCCATCACGACACCGTGATGTTCCCCTTCAATCAATCCGTTGAAAATGACTTCCCTGTCCGGTGCCTGAGGATTCCATTGCAGCATGGCACCCTGCTGGAAGTTCCACGCATACGTGGTGTCCAGAGGTTCGTATTTTCCAGTTGCCAATTCAATAAAACCTACTTCAACAGAATCTCCTTTGAAGGGCAGCCGGTTTCTAAATGCGCTTTTGTGGGTCAGATGGAAGGTTTCGTCTGCGTTGAAGGGCTGCAAATCATAATACCCAAAGAAAAAATGCTCTCCTTCAGGCGTAATACGCCGAACAGGCAGGCTTCTTCCGATATGTAACATAACGCGTCCTCCCGTAAAATTTGGCGGTCAATAAGTGCTTCGGCAGATGATCCTTTGACAAGCCACACAGAGGCTGCCTAATTTCGCTGAGCCGGTTTACTGTGCCGCGCAAGTGATTTCGATTACGGGCATGTCGCTCTCCTGTGCTTGCATGATCGCGATGTTATTCACTTCGAGATTCCCCCAATACAAAAATCACTACTTCTCTAAATTATAGCGACAGCTTCTCCTATGTACGTTGTAAAAAAATCTTCGGCAGTCTTTTACATTTTAATAGCTACCGAATCGCCATCGAAAATCAGATCAATCCAGAGTCTGCCATAATAATCATCGATAACCTGTACATTTAATCTTAAATGCTTTTCCGACTTCCAAGCCGCGGATGCCGCACATTTATAATCGTTGCCTGGACAATAAACCGAACCAACATCTCTGGAATAGCCCTTTTCCGGAAAAACGCCGAACCCATTTCTACAAAGACCGAAGTTTAATATTTTGTCTCCTTGTGCGTTAACATACTCAAAGCGTCCCGAGTCAACGCCAAGACATAGGCGGAATTTATTTATACCCATAGGATTTTCATCAAGCATGAACCAGTGTCCGTCTATATCTTTTTCGATACTGCTGTGCATTTCTCCGTCTTCGCAAGCTAAAACAAGCGAGTCAGCGTAAACATTTAACGCTGTCAATGCTGCTGTGTTTTCGGGCAAAGCGTAACTGCCGTTTGGATCCGGTTCTCTCGGAAGAGCAAGTGTCCATAAGCTTTGACGTAGCCGCTTTAACATATTCGGCATCAAGCAGCTGTTCGCCATTCCAGTTTCCGCCATTAAGCATAAAACGGGCTGCCAAAAGCAAATCCCGGGGCTTTGCACGCAGTGCCGAATCGCCCCACGAATGTCCGCCCGGACAATAAAGGAAATGAGCCTGCTCGGAAATTCCGATTTTATCAAACAACTTTTTTCTCAGATAATTGATGTGCTTTATTCCGGTTAATCGTTCTACCAGCGCTCCGAGAATAAATGAACCCGCGCTATCGTACATGAAGGTACTTCCGCAGGGTGCGCTTGTAATCGTATTCTGGAAATATTCTCTGACTCGGTCATCGCAGCGCGCAGAAAACCAATTTCTGGATTTTTTGGGCGTACTCATCATGAGCATCTGACGAATGGTCTGCGTGCCCATGTTCGGATCGGGATTACCCACAAGCTCACTCGAAAACTACCTGCCGATTGGATCATCGAGCTTGAGCAGTCCATCCTGCATGGCAAATCCGATTGCCATTGCCACAAAGCTCTTGCTTACCGAATACATACGGTGTAGAAAATCCGAATGGAAAGGAGCACGATAATTTTCAAAGATGATTTTGTTTCCACGTGCGATGATGATATCGTGCGTAGATAATTTGGCGGCCTCAATGCCCTCGAGCCATTCTTTGATACAGGAACTGTGAATACCTTCGTGCTCAGGTATCGTTGTAATCATGATGGATCATTCCCCCTAGTGCATACTTATCGTGTGCCATTCGGCACCATGAACAGGATCACTTCGATGTTATTTTTTGTGCTGGACCGCTGGGATCATTCATTTGATATCACGACCGGGTTATTTTTTTACTTCCGATTAAATTCGGCATCCAGATCTCTTTAATTGAGCCACGATGTCAAAAAACATCAGAAAAAGGCAAATGGATTAGGGGTATCCGGATCATTAAAAGCTTCGCACTCGATCAACCATTCAATTAAATTTTCATTTATTGTTGAATTCAGTTCCGCATAGTTTGATTCTAAAATATACCCCCGCTGCAACATGCTGCTATAAAACTTTCTAATACTAACGGCAGTACTTTTAATGGTACTTGGTGTAGACCACATGCATTTGCGGATGAAAAAATCTCCCAGAAAATCGGCTATCTTATTTGAATATGTTCCGCAAACCATCTCCAGAGGTTGCTCCATCAGAAGATATGAGTTGATATAGAAGTCAACATTTTTGCAGTGTCCTTCGATTGTTTTATCCTTTAAACCCGCCTGTTGCAAGTCCTTGCTGAACTCATCTAGAAACGCGTCATTTTTCGTGCGAACCGCCATGCATTTTTTCTCGTACGCCTTATAGTCCATACATTCACAACTCCTTTTTAATCTCAGTCCGGTTTCCAGAATGATTAATCTTCAATCAATTATACAACGATCTCAACAGTAAGAAAGATATGGGAACGTATCCGTACCATGGATATTTTGAATATTGCCTATTTTTTGACTTGTCATATTAGAATTTCAACGAAAACAAATCACCACGCACCTGCGGTGAAAGAGACATTTATCTGGTACAGAAATTCAAAACAGAGAAAAGCGATGAGCGCTTGATCGTTTGGCGCAACCGGAAAAGCGCCTACGCTGCAGGTGTTTTTTCGTGTCGGCGCCTTGTTCACTGATGCAAATCATGCTATACTCAAAAAAATTATGACATGCGAAGAAAATGCCATGACAAAGCTGCTGTTTCCCGGAGACGCGTACCTTTTTGATTGCATACGGATATCCAGAAAACTTTCATTGAAAAGATACACGCGCATGGAACAGAAGAAACCCTTTGGTGGTTCAAAGACGTGAAAAAACGAGATCAAGCGGACCCGTCCCTATGCGCTGCGTTATGAGTGTATTTGAGATGAGTCGCCGGAACACCAATTTGAGAGGTCTGAAACACCCGATTCTGTATTGCGATTTTGGGCAGATTTACACCCTGCCATCTTTCACATACGACAATAACCAAGGCGGCTGTGGCAATCAATAAAGGAATCACCACAGCTCAGGCCCGTTTCCAAGCCAAAGAAATGACCTTATATGAGGAGGGACAGCTATGAAACTTAGACTTTTTACCGATGTGAAGGATGGTGCGCCGCTGGAAGGTGAAAATCCTCTGCCGATCTTCCGGGACAGGCAGCATCACCACCCCGCGAGACCCGTTCACGAAAGTATGCAGGAGCAGCATAAGAAGCTCATGGGCTACGCGTGTGCCAACCGCATCCTGCCCTACCGGATGCAGGATCGTTACGGTCGCAAGCGCGCGCCGATGGGCCTGAAATCCGCCGTGCTCGAAAACGAGCATATGCGCGCGGTCTTCTATCTGGAATACGGCGGACGCCTGACATCGCTGTATGATAAGGACAACGACCGGGAACTGGTGCACAACAATCCTGTGTTCCAGCCCGGCAACCTAGCCATCCGCGACGCATGGCTGTCCACCGGTATCGAGTTCAACTGCTCCCAGTTCGGCCACCACTTCCTCACCTGCGAGCCGCTGTTTGCGGTAAAAGTCGTGGACAAAAACGGCGAAGAGTTCCTGCGGATGTACGAATACGAGCGCTGCAAGGGTGTCTTCTATCAAATGGACTTCCATCTGCCCTCCGGCAGCCGCTTCCTCTTCCTCTATACCCAGATCATCAATCCGCAGGATGTACCAGTCTCCACCTACTGGTGGACCAACATCGACCTGCCGGAGAAGGACGGCGTGCGCGTTTTTTCGGCGACGGATGAAGTCATCTACTATATGTCTCCCGAGCAGATGAAGAATTATCCGGGTTACGCCAACATGGCCGTAGGCCATATCCCGTATCTGGACGCGTTGCCCGGCGTTGATCTTAGCTATCCGCGCAACTATTCCTTTGCCACCGACTACTTCTTCCAGATCCCGGAAGCAGAGCCGATGCCCTGGGAAGCCGCGGCTTATACCGACGGCTTTGTCATGTATGAGGTCTCCACCAGCGCCTTGCGCTATCACAAGATGTTCTGCTGGGGCGTTAGCGCCGGCGGTCAGAAATGGCGCGACTATCTGGCCCGTCCCAACGAAGGTGATTTTTTCGAGATCCAGGCAGGTCTTGCGCCGACGCAGGGGCACGGCTACATCATGGAGCCGCGGGAGACCATCGAGTTTGTCCAGGCTTTCGGCTGCCTGTACTGCAAACCG
>LFRM01175377.1_pt2 | contig 10342 bp, 6 predicted proteins | sample 618341 | NCBI WGS metagenome assembly LFRM01 (sample SAMN03654438, study PRJNA283298) | anaerobic digester metagenome | isolation source: pool of bioreactors CSTR01a, CSTR02a, and CSTR03a thermophilic anaerobic... | place: Denmark: Kgs. Lyngby | collected 2014-05-21 | reverse complement strand
TATTTACACAATAGGTGATGGATTAAATGATATTTCAATGATGAAAGATTATAATAGTTATAGTGTTCATGATAGTCATGAATCATTAAAAGATAAATCCAAAAACCAAGTTTCATCCTTTACCGAATTAGTTGATAAATTATGAAAGTAATTAGTATTAAACAACCGTGGGCATCATTAATTGTTTATGGTTATAAAGAATATGAATTTAGAACTTGGAAAACAAAATATCGTGGTGATATCTTAATTCATGCTAGTAAAAACATTGATAAAGACAATATCGATAAATACAAGCATTTAAATATTGAATCTCCAACTGGTTGTATTATTGGTTCGGCAACTATTACTGATTGTCTAGAAGTAACTAGCAAATTAGAAAGACAATTAAGTATTAAAAACAATTTGGTTTATGGTCAAAGCAAAAATAGAAAAGGTTATGCCTTTTATCTTACTAACCCTAATTTAATCAATAAAATATACATAAATGGTAAGTTAGGCATATGGAATTATGAAATTTAACCAATTACCAGCATATGATATAATGTACTATTAAATAGTACGTGGAAACTCGTAGTGCTACGGTTTCCTTTTTTTGTAAATATATGTTAAATCTTTTTCAAAAAATAGAAAAAATAGCTTATATTTGATATAATTTAATTAGTAACGATAGGAGGAATAAAATGAAAAAGATATTAAATATGATATTAGTTATTTGTATTTTAATAATTTATTTTATTCCTATGAATATAGTTGTTAAAGCAGCTGATAGTTATTTTTTAAAAACTGTCGATAAAGAATACACCGTTAAAGAAATAGCTTCTTTTCCTAGTTATAGTGATGCAAAAATTGCTTTAGATAATTATGAGAAGACTAATCCTTCAGACGAGGCAAAAGTTGCAGTCATATATAATGCTTCTAATAAAATGGTTTATGCAACTTATGGTTTAATTAGGTTTGAACCAGGGAAAGTTATACCTTTATATTTAACTGCTAGTTCTGGAACTAAATATACTTCAACGCATACTTCTTATGGTATGGACGCCGCTTTTATTGATTATAATGAAACTAATAATCGGGTTAAAATAAGAATAAGTGGTTTTACTGGCTGGGTTAGTTTGTCACATGTTAATATTACGCCACTTAGTGCTATTGAAGGCGATTATATTAGAATGACAACTGGGGTGTATATTAGGACGGGACCAGGAACTACATATGATAAATTTAGACTTACTAATTCAGGCGAAGTATTTCGTTATTTTGAAACAAAGAAGGCAGATGGTTATACCTGGTATCGAATCAATTATAATAATCAGACAGCTTGGATTGCTAATGATGTTGCTAAAGGTTGGGCAGTTCCATCTACCGGATTAAATACATATTATACAGCTTATGATAGTACTGGCAATTTACTTCATTATTTTAGTACTGAAATAAATAGTAATCCGTCTAGAGGAATGACTAACTTAGGACCTTATCCTAATTTTATGACTAAAGGGCAAATCTATTATAGTTTTGACGGAAATTATTTCTATCCAAAAGTAATGGATATGTTAGTTGATTATAAAAACAATAATTTTAATAGGGCGGTTAATAGTGGTAATCCTTATTATCCATACTATTTGTTTTTGCCAACCCATACCAAAACCGGCTATTTAGCTGAAGATTTTGACTTTATCATAGAAAATAAAGGTTATGAACGTTACTATGACCCTAGTATAACTTATGTTACCTTTAATGAGATAACTAAATCATTAGAGTGGGTACCAGGGGTGTCTAGAGATAGAATATCATTAATGTATAAACAAGGCCAAAATTTTGTTGAAGTAGCAAATACTTATGGGATAAATGCCTTAATGATGTTTGGAACCGCTATGAACGAAAGTGCTTCAGGAACTAGTGCAATTGCTTTTTACAAGAGAAATTTATTTGGGCTTGGGGCGGTTGATAGTAATCCTGTTGTTGGTGCTAGAGAATATGGTACGGTTCGTGATTCAATTATTGATTTCGCTAAATTTACAGGTTCCAATAGTTCGAGTTATAGTAATCCAACCAAAATTTACTATTTTGGCTCCCATTATGGAAATAAAGGAAGTGGAATGAATGTTAACTATGCTACCGACCCATATTGGGGAGAAAAACAAGCTAATAATTCATTTCATAATGATAAAGATTTTGGTCTCCAAGACTTCCAATCTAACACCATCGGTATTACCAAAAAATTAAATACAAAAATACATAAAAAACCTGATTCAAATAGTGATATCATCTACACTTTAAAAAACAACTCATTTAGTGTTGAAAAAATACCTGTTGTTGTATCAGATAAAATTTATACCATTGAAAATAGTCAAGAAGTAGGGTGGTATAAAGTTTATACCGATGTTGCCCTTGATGAAAATCAAAATATCAACAATGACACCATTTATACTTTTGATTTATCATATGGATACATTAAAGAAGATTGTTTATATGTCACAAATAATCAACCACAAATAATTGCTGAAGATGTTGTTATTATTGAAGAAGAACCATTTGACTATTTAAAAGGAGTCAAAGCAATTGATGCCGAAGATGATGACATCAGTGGCTCAATAACTTACACAGGTGAAGTTGACAATATGACAATTGGCTATTATAAAGTTGTTTATACGGCTACTGATAATAATAATTTCAGTGTATCTAAAGAAGTTAACGTTGAAGTTGCTCCATCTGATCATGCTATTATTAGAACCTATGATATTGAAATACCACAACATATTGAATTTGACTATTTAAAAGGGGTAAAAGTTACTGATAATACTGATGGGGATATAACTGATAAAGTTACTTATACTGCAACCGTCGATGTTAATACAAGAGGAACTTATAACGTTATTTATACTGTAACAAATAGTAAAAATAAAGTTACCACTAAAATTAGAACAGTAACGGTTGTAAAAAATGCTGATCCTTTCATTGCTGCAAATGATGTTATCATAACAATAGGCGAGGGTTTTGAACCTCTTAAATATGCGTTTGCTTATGATGCAGAAGATGGTGACATTACTGACAAAATAACTATTACATCAAATAATGTTGATAATAGTAAACAAGGAACTTACATCATAACATATCAAGTTACTGATAGTGCGTATAATACCGTAACAAAAATAATAAATGTTACGGTTGAAAGTCAAAAATATACCTCTAAGCCTGGTTTGTTTCATTTAGAAGAACTTGTTTTTGATAAGACAACTGATAAATTAAATTTTACTGGATTTTTAATTGTTAAAGGAATTAACAATACTGTTAATAGTAACGCAAAATACGATTTGATCTTAGAAAATCAAATTACTAATATTGAGTATATAATTCCTTTAGATCGCTTAACATCTAATGTTCCATTTAAAGCCCCTAATGAAGGTAGCTATGATTATAGTGGTTCTTGGTTTAGAAGTAGCATCGATTTATCTTCGATCTCTCAAGGTGACTATCGAATTACCGTTAGGGCTCGCGTTGATAATTATGAAACAAAAAAAATTTTAAATAATGTTTTCTTTAATCCAAAAGTTACTAGGAAACATACTACTAAATTAGGGCGAGGTTACCAGTTACAAACCAATTATTATAATAAAGACATACCATTAGAATTGTTTATTAGAGATAATGGTTTAATAAGTAACAAAATTCCTCCAACTAATGATATTATGTTTAATCAGTACTATTCGATGAATTTTACTGGCTATATGTTCAATATTATAGGAACATCACATAGTGTTAAAGGCAATTATGCAGCAAAAGCTGATGTACAAAGACAACTTTTGATAGTAAATGCCAACACTTTAGATATAGTAAAAACGATTGATGTTGGAGCTACAACTAAACAACCATATAAAATTTCACTCAGAGTTCCTGATGGTTACGATAAGACTAAAGCATGGTATAACACTAGTATTGATTTAAGGGATTTAGACAAAGGAACTTATGTTATTTATATCAAAACTAAATCCAATATTGAAGATTATGGCGAACTATCTGATACTTTATTTACAACAATTAATCAACAAACTACTTTCAATGGTAAAACTGCTAAATTATATCGTAATGATGATAAAAGGTTTAGAATCGAATTAATAATAGAGTAAAAAGATCAAAAAAATTGATCTTTTTTATTTGATTAAAAAAAACAGCTTAGCTGTTTTTAATTGTTTATAACTGTTATTGTATAAGTTTTGCCTTGAGTAAAGGAATTATTACCACCTTTAACTTTTAAATCAGGATGAATCATACCAGAATTACCAGTATTAGAAGCTTTTTTAACATAAGTAAATGTTACACCAGGACAAGCAGCCGATAATTTAGATTTCAAGGTTGATATAGTTGCGTTAGCAGTTGATCCAAACCAAGTTGGTTGAATATATATATTATAAGTTTTAGCAGGACCTTTCGATAATGTTAGTGTAATATAAGTTCCGCTAATAACAGTTGAACCAGCTCTTTTGTTTTGACTAGTGGCAACATCTTTAGAAATACTAGAGTAAGATCCGGATATAAAACTACAATTAAGACCTAAACTGTTACAACTAGAAGTTATTGAAGACTTTGATTTACCAACAAAGTTAGGAATTGTTACCGGCTTGCCATTTGATATATATACCGTAATAACGTCACTAGAGGTTATTGTATCATCAGTATTATGAGAGAACTTAATAATGCTTCCTTTACTGTATGTATCATTATATTGATATTCTTCAACGTAATTAATTCCATAATTTTTAGCCCAACTTCTAAACTCAGTTAAATTATTAAATTTAGGCATTTTTAATTTACCCTTAGAAACTGTAATTGAGATAACCGTTCCACTTTCAATTTTATCTCCTTCTTTGTAATTAACACTTATAATTTGACCTAAAGGAATTTTTGCATCATATTTATCGTTATATTCAATTTTTAAATTATTGTCTAAAATCCATTTAGTTACTTCCTCAGAAGTCATACTAATTAAATTTGGAACAGTTATCTGTTTTCCCTTAGATATCGATACAATAATTTCTTTATCATTAGGAATAACAGTTGTACCAGCTTCTATATTGGTTTTAATAACAAAACCAATCTTAGTGTTGTCAGAGAATTCATTGATGATTTTATAATTTAATCCATTTCTCTTAAGCCATAACTCAGCTTCAAAAAGAGATTGATTTGTCAAGGTAATCATTTCAATAGCAGTTAATTTACTTTTATTACCTAGTGAAACCGTAAAAGTTATTTTATCATTTCGTTTCATTTGACCTTTAAAACTTTGACTAATCACAGAGTCTTTTGCTACCTCTAAGTTTGACACATATTTAATTCCAACATTATTTAAATGGTTTTCTTTTATTTTTTTAACAACATCATCGATATTCCAATTTACCATGTTATCGACAATAACTAGTTTGTCATAATTAGGTCCACTAGAAACCGTAAAAGTTATTTTAGTTATATCTTCAAGTGGCGTTGTGATATTAATATTTTGACTAATTACGTTGTATTCAGCTATATTATCACTATATTCATATTGCTGTTCAACTTCAATATTGTTTTGTTTAGCCCAGTCAATAGCTTCAGCAATATTAGCATCATAGAAATTAGGCATATATTCCATATTAACCAGCCTGCTATTTTCAGGGCCAAAGATGTTAATTACTAAAAAAGCCAGTAGTAAAGTTATATTAAGAAAATTTAGAACATAACTTTTTTTAGTAAAGATTTCAATTGCTAGAGTTAAAGACAACAAAACCAAAAGAATGTTGCTTATGATATTTAGTGTANNTAACCAAAATAGAGAGAACCCAACTAAAAAAACCGCTAAAGATATTAATAAACCACATAAAAGTAAGTTTGGATTTTTTTTCTTGTCAGTAAGATTTTTTTGTTTCATATTATCACCAATTTAATTATATCTTATTTATCAAAAAAAGAAAACGGAATGTTTTTAAATATACTTTTTTTGACAAGCTATATAATATATTATGTACCAGTTTTTTTAATATAATAAAAAAAGACACAAACTGTCTTTTAAATGTCTAGATGGTGGACCCTATAGGACTCGAACCTATGACCGCCCGGTTATGAGCCGGATGCTCTAACCAGCTGAGCTAAGGGTCCGTTTGCATCACGAATATAATATTATCATATTAATAAATTTAATGCAATATAATTTTATGAAAAAACATAAAAATCATTGATTTGACAACAAAAATATTTTGTGTTAATATAAATCGCACAACGAGGAAGAAACCCTATATTTTATAGTATCTAATTTAATAATTGACGCAACTTGACAAATAATAAAATATATGGTAATATACACGCAATTTCAAATAGAGGGGGAAATTATATGGAAAAGAAAGTAAAATTTATCTCAATTAGTAAAGAAGTACTATTAAAGAAAAACNNCGCAAAATTCAAAATTTATTAAAGCTGAAGATTCTGATATTAAAGCAGGTCTGTTTGTTGGTGAAGATGGGCAACCTTATTTAGTTACAGTTAAAAATGAAGAAGAATATAACAATTTTCTAAGTAAAATTAAAACTCAACCAAATAAACAAGAAAAGAAAGCTGCGAAAATGGTTAAAGTAAATAACCATATTAAAGATGGCGGTATCGATCAAGAAAGTGTTAATAAAGCTTATCAAGAAAACAAACAAATTTTAGCTGAAAAAGCTGATAAGAAAGCTAATATGAAACCAAACAAAATTAAAAAAGTATTATTATATGCCGGTATTTTTGGTCTTGGGGTATTTGCTCTTCACAAATGTAAACGTGATGATAAAGTAGTTATTGACAATACACCAGCTATTACTGATGAAAAAGAAGCAAATGAAACTAACAAACCAGCGATTGATAAAACAGCTATAAAATCAGAAGCAGTTGATGAATTAGAAGCAGCAATCGTTGCTGAAGAAGAAATAACTAATGCTTATTCAAAAATGAGTTATACTGACTTTGTTGCAAAAAGTGCTTTAGCTTATCAAAAAGCTAAAGAAGTAGATGACAAATTCTTACCTAGCTATATTAATTCAATCCATTTTATTGTAGCTTTACCTAATTTAACTGATGAAACAATTGATCAATTGATGGAACAAGGTTTAGTTTCATCAGACTATAATATTATTGCTGATGATGCTAGAAATGGTATTAGTGCTACAATTAATGGTATTTTAACAGGAAATGTAATTGATTTATCAGATTTAGCACCTAATGATTTAACTAATGAACAAGTTTCTGCAATGGTAGCTGATGCTGCAACATTAAATAACAATCCAAGTGAAGATAAAGTTAGCGAAATTGGTAACAATCTAGTAGGACTTTATTATGAAAATAATTTAAGTGATAATGATGGAAATGAAATTATAACAAATTATCCAGCAGTATCAGGCAACTTTACTGATAATGAAAGATTATTAGTAGATACTTATGGGATTGCTCTTGATGCAACAGTATTTGATTTAGGAGTAAGACTTCCAGATGATTTAGCTGATGTTCAAATTGGTTCATTTGATGCTTTAGATTCATTTACTAATAGTTATTGCCAAGAAGAAGCAAAAACATTACAAAAATAATTTTAAAATCTATACTAAGTATAGATTTTTTTTTGCTTATATGGAATAATTAATATTATTATGATATAATTAAGTAGGTGATAAGATGAACATATATAATACTTTAACTAAGAAAATAGAGCCCTTCATTGCAATCGATGATGAAGTAAAAATGTATACGTGTGGGCCAACAGTTTACAATTATGCCCATATTGGTAATTTAAGAACATATATATCGGAAGACATTTTAGAAAAGACATTAAATTACTTAGGTTATAAAGTAAAAAGATGTATGAATATTACTGATGTTGGTCACTTAGTTGGTGATAGTGATACTGGTGAAGATAAAATGTTACTAGCTTCCAAAAAAGAAAAAAAATCAGCCTTGCAAATTGCTGAATATTATACCAATGCTTTTTATGAGGATTTAGAAAAACTAAATATTAGAAAACCAGAATTAATATCTAAAGCTACTGATAATATTGATGTATATATTGAAATGATTGAAAGACTGATTGATAATGGTATAGCTTATATATNNATAGCTTATATATCTAATGGTAATGTCTATTTTGATACAACTAAATATGAAGACTACTATAAACTATCTGGTCGTAATCAAGATGATATGATAACAGCTGCTCGTGATGATATTGAAGAAGATAAAAACAAAAAGAATCCTTTTGATTTTGGGCTTTGGTTTACTAATTCTAAGTTTTCTGATCAAGAATTAAAATGGGATTCACCTTGGGGAAAGGGATACCCTGGTTGGCATATTGAATGTTCAGGTATTGCTTTAAAATATTTAGGTGAAAAACTAGATATTCACTGTGGTGCTGTTGATGCAATTTTTCCACATCATACTAATGAAATTGCTCAGTCAGAGTGTTATACCGGAGAAAAATGGTGTAATTACTGGATTCATATGGAATTTTTGAATGATGCAACTGGTAAAATGAGTAAATCAAAAGGAGATTTTCTAACATTAAATTTACTAATCGAAAAAGGCTATCATCCTTTAGTATATCGTTTGTTTTGTTTAGGTTCACATTACCGCAAACAACTAGTTTTTACTTATGATAGTTTAGATGTTGCAGCAAATACATATAATAGAATTATTAGTAAGATAAAAAGTATTGAGCCAACAGGCGACATAGATAAGAATATAGTTTTAGAATATCAAAATAAGTTTAAAAAAGCTTTGGCTAACGATTTGAATACATCTTTAGCCTTAACTACTTTATATGATGTTATAAAAGCTGATATCAGCAATAATACAAAACTATACTTAATTAAGGATTTTGATCAAGTCCTATCATTAGATTTATTAAAAGAAGAAACTATTGATAAGGATCTATTAAACTATATTAATGACATGATTGAAAAAAGAAATGTTGCTAAAAGTAATAAAGATTATGCTTTAGCTGATAAAATTAGAGATGAATTAATTAATAAAAATATAATAATTAAAGATACCAAAGAAGGTACTTTATTTGAAGTAAGAAAGTAGGTAAAATATGGTTTGGGGATTTGAAAATGGAATAACGATACTTTTATTAGTAATAGGTTTTATTGTTATTTTATATGCACAAAGTAAAGTTACTGGTAGTTATAACAAATATAAAAAAATTATTTTACAAAACAAATTAAGCGGTTTTGAGATAGCTAGAAAAATACTAGATAATAATGGGCTTAATGATATTCATATTGTTGAGACAAAAGGTAATCTAACAGATCACTGTGATCCTAGCCGAAAAGTCCTTAGATTATCAAGAGAAGTTTTTAATGGAGAAACTATAGCAGCCGCATCAATTGCTACCCATGAAGCTGGGCATGCTATTCAACATAAAGAAAACTATGGTCCAATGAAACTAAGATCATTTTTAGTTCCAATTGTTAATTTTGTAACTTATATGGGTTATTTTGTCTTAGTTTTTTCAATCTTTATTGGCATTTCTGGTTATTTCACAGTTGGTATTTTTATGTTACTTGCGGTTTTAGTGTTTGAATTAGTAACTTTACCAGTTGAATTTAATGCTTCAGAAAAAGCTAAACACGAACTTGTCAGACTTAATATAGTTACACCAGAAGAAAGTAATGGCAGCAGTCAAATGTTAAAAGCAGCAGCTTTAACTTATGTGGCTAGCTTGATATCAACTTTACTAAGTTTATTAAGATTAATTATAATGGCTAGTGATAGGGATTAATAGTAAATAACTGTTGACTTAATACATATAATATATTAAAACAACAGTTTTTTGTTGACACAAATTTGACAAAAACATCTAAATATGTTATTATTTATATTGTTTTGATATGGCACATTATTCTAGTCAATTTAATTTATTATGAAGGTGGGGTTAAACTACCACTAAAGAGCATATCGATGAAGCTTTTGGTGTTTGCTTCTTACGCCCAGTTTGGGGTGGATGCTGAAAGAAAGAGTTTTTGGGCAACCGTAATGGCATACGCAATTGACCCAATTACTTGCTGAGACCTAATCTTGTGAAAAGCCTATACACAACAGTTGATCGGACTTTTTACGACTTAGGATTAAACCTACTATGTGGCGATGAGTTATGAGTAGTGTAGCTTGTCCTGCGTGATAATAGGGAATAATTGATCGGCCTAATAATTTTTAGCTAGAATTATTTAGGATTGCAATTTGAAACTATTGTTGCAAAAAGGAACTAGTAATAAATATTGGTGAGGAAATCTTCTAGGATGTCATATAATATAGGATTAAAGTACGTACTAAGTGGTAATCAAGTAATATACTA
>LFRM01257462.1_pt1 | contig 10344 bp, 9 predicted proteins | sample 618341 | NCBI WGS metagenome assembly LFRM01 (sample SAMN03654438, study PRJNA283298) | anaerobic digester metagenome | isolation source: pool of bioreactors CSTR01a, CSTR02a, and CSTR03a thermophilic anaerobic... | place: Denmark: Kgs. Lyngby | collected 2014-05-21 | reverse complement strand
TAACCCCGCTGTTGTTCAAGATGATGTGCGCTTTTTTAATCTTTTCATCCCGACCCGCCTGAAATCGTATTCGTCTAAGCACGTCCTCCCTGCTGCTATCGTCTCGTTCCATTACCCTTTTAATCCTTATTTCTTCCTCCGCATCTACCATCCAAACCTGATCAACGTATCGATCCATGCCGGTTTCGAATAACAGTGGCACATCTATAAAGACGAAAGGCTCCTCTTCCATGGATCTTGCCCGCTTAAGCAAGGTGTCGATGATCTTCCCGTGCATTATCCCATCGATAATCTTCTTTTTTTCGGGATCGGAAAATACAATCCCGGCAAGGAAACGCCGGTTCAGGTTTCCGTCAGGATTGAGAATATCTTTTCCAAAAGCACGGGTAAGCTCTCCGAGGGTCTCGCTTCCAGGCTCTACTATTTCCCTCGCTACTTCATCGGCGTCAAGCACCGGATATCCTTTTTTCTTCAGATAATCGGAAACGGTAGTTTTTCCCGCACCTATTCCGCCGGTAAGACCTATAATCATCATCTTTTACTCTTTCCAGACATGTTTGTTTAAAATTGCAGGTTCGAAGATTTCTGTATCACTCTATTTTAACTCGTACCAATTTTCCCCCGTATTCAGCTCCACCGAAAGCGGTACCTTCAGTTGTATGGCATTCTCCATATTTTCTTTTAATATGGTCTTTACCCTTTCCAATTCATCGCGATGAGTTTGAATAATCAGCTCGTCATGAACCTGTAGTATCAACCTGGATTTAAGCCCTTCGGCCAAGAGCTGTTTATGGCACTTTATCATTGCAATTTTAATAATATCTGCCGCCGAGCCCTGGATGGGACTGTTCATGGCCAACCTTTCCCCAGCTTGCCTTTGAATATAATTCCTGGCATGTATTTCCGGAATCGGCCTCTTACGGTTCATGATGGTGGTAACATAGCCGTTTTTCTTGCACTCATCTATCTGTCGATCCATAAAGGCTTTTACCTTCGAGTATTTATTGAAATACTCATCAATATACTTTTCTGCCATTTTCCGGGAAATATTGAGTTCGGAAGCAAGTCCGAAACTGCTCATCCCGTATATAACACCGAAATTCACAGCTTTGGCATTGGTTCGCTGAAGAGGAGTAACTTCAGATTCAGGTACTCCGAATACTTTGGCTGCTGTTGTCTTATGGATATCAGTTCCCTTCCGGAAGGAATCAATCAGTGTAGGATCTTCCGACAAGTGAGCCAATACCCGTAACTCGATCTGCGAATAATCCGCTCCCACCAATATCCAATCATCGCTCTCAGGAACGAATGCCTTCCTGAGCTGCCTCCCCAGTTCCTGTTTTATGGGAATGTTCTGCAGGTTTGGCTCGGTACAGCTTATGCGTCCCGTTGCGGCCACTGTTTGCTGAAAATGTGCATGAATCTTCCCGTCTGCATGAACCATGGGAAGCATACCTTCTACATAAGTGCCGTTCAGCTTTGACAGCATCCTGTATTCAAGGATTTGCGCCACGATTTCGTGCTCGTCCTTCAAACGTTCAAGAGTTTCCGCATTGGTTGAATAACCTGTCTTAGTCTTCTTTCCTGCGGGAAGGCGCAGTTTATCAAAGAGGATTTCTCCGAGCTGTTTTGGAGAGTTGATATTGAACTCCTGACCAGCCAAGCTATAAATTCTGGACGTGACGGGGGAAATTTGCTCTCGCAGCCGTTCTCCTGCATTTAACAATTCCTCTCGATCCACCGCAAAACCCTGGGCTTCCATGTGGGCTAACACGCTGATCAGAGGCAGCTCTATCTCTTCAAATACAGGAAGTAGACCTTCTTTTTCCAGTCTTTCATATTGTAAAGGTCGAATCAAGAGCACTGCAGCACACCATCTCGCCCCGTATTCGGAATAATCCACTTGTTTCTGTTCTAAAAAATCCAGCTGTTCTCCGCCGGCACCGGTTTCGGGTCCCTCCAATTCCCGGTGAAAGTACTCCAGAGTCAGCGCATTTAAATCATAGCTGCTTCTGCCGGGTTGAAGTAAATACTGTGCGACGGCGGTGTCAAAAGCGGTTTTCGGTTCCCAATTATTCAAACCGTTGCTTATAAGGGCATAATAGTCTTCTTGGATGTAATGCCCTACAAAGCGCAATTTCGTTGCGGAAATCAGCGATTTAAGGTCTTCAAGAAGGCCTTCCGCAGACAGGTCAATGTAGAAGCACTTTTCCTCCGTGGAAAGTGTTACTCCCGTTAAAGTAGGGATGTCTTTATGGTTATTGTCGCTAAACACTTTAAGGGCAGCCGTATCTACCGTCTTGAAATAGTTCTCGATGGTTTTAAAGTCTGCTCTGCTATTTATAATAGTTATGAGAGGCAGTTTTTCTTTTTCCAGGCTACCGTGCCCTTCATCCCTGTCCTGCTCCGGTATTTGGAGCTTCTTTAAAAAACTGTTGAATTCCAACTTTTTATATAGTTCAATAAGCTTGCTGTAATCCGGTTCTTCTTCTATATAATCTTCCAGCTGTATGTCGATGGGAACTTCTTTATTGATTTCTGCCAAACGCCTGCTCATTAACGCCAGCTGAACATTTTCCTCTATCTTTTCCCGGAGTTTTGGATTGGCAATGTGCTCCGTATTGTTGATCAGATTTTGAATGCTTCCATATTCGAGTATCAGCTTCTGAGCCGTTTTCTCCCCAACTTCCGGAACGCCTGGTATATTATCTGAGGGATCTCCCATCAGTCCCTTGAAATCCACAAATAGTTCCGGAGAAAAGCCGTATTTTTCTACTATGGCATCGTAATCGTACTCTTCGAACTCCGAAATGCCCTTTTTGGTAATGATTACTTTAGTAATGCGGCTGGCAAGTTGAAGGGCGTCCTTATCACCGGTGATAATCAGCGGCTCAAATCCCTCTTCCTCGGCTCTTCTGGCTACCGTGCCGATGATATCATCCGCCTCAAAGCCGTCGATTTCCAGAATCCGTACTCTCATGGCTTCCAGTACTTCTTTTAGCACAGGTACCTGCATTGCAAGCTCGGGGGGCATTTTCTTTCTCCCGGCTTTATAATCTGCAAATTCAAGGTGACGGAAGGTAGGTGCTTTCCTGTCGAAGGCTACTGCCAGATAACCCGGTTCGTAGTCTTTTCGTATTTTCTGCAATATATTAAGAAAACCGTACACCGCATGGGTGTACAGTCCTTCTTTTGTCATCATTGGCCGCTGAATGGCATAATAGGCCCGATTGATCAGGCTGTTGCCATCAATCACTACCAGTTTGCGGTTCTTCTTCCTCGGCATCATTTCCTTCGAGCTGTTCTTCGATTGGTTCTCCTTCCGTTGATTGCTGTTCTGGTTGCTCATATATTACTCCTTGCTCTCCCCTGAGGGTCAAAGGTACATTTACAATCTGCCCCTCCGGATCCGAAAGTATCAAAACTGTAAACATATATGCTCCGGTGTCACTGTCTCTCTCACAGTCTGTCAATTCATATTCATAGCCGGACAGATACTCATCTAAAAGTTTTAAATAGTTCCGATATTCTTCTGTCGTTTTTATATATTGGCTGCCTTCCCTGCATAAGATATCCGGCTCTGTAGCCTGCATTCCAAAATAAAGTTCAGCATTATCCACATTATCACTATTGCCGTCGGATTCTTGGGGCAATTCTCTGGACGAAGGAGCCGGAGCGGACCTTTCCGCCATTACACGTAGATCGGCAGCAAGTTCCATATCTTCACTTTCAGCAGCTTTTTCGGCTCCCGCACCGGGAGCAGCTCCATAAGATGCCCTTTCTTCCGCCGTCGAGTCTGAATCCTCTGCGGCAAGCATTATATCTCCAACCGGAGCCTCTTCTGATACGTTATGCCATGAAAACAATCCGATATCATCATTATATACGGAGAGGGATGCAAAAACAACAACAAAGCATGCAGCAATGACCGCCGCCGCCTTTAGGTAACGATTGCGTTTTTTCCTGGCTGTGATAAGAAGTTTTTCCTGTCGGATTCTTTTTCCTTCTTCTTTGAGTGCCTCGCTTAAGTGCCGTTCAAATTTGTCCGGTATCTTCTCTTCCGGTATATTATGAAGAATTGCCAACAGTTTTTCTAAATCATTATCAATTATTTTTTCGTTGTCCAGTTCCATGTTCCTTTCCATCGGGCGCTCTTCCCCCTCTCATTCTGTTAGACGCATGATTCATCGTATTGTTCCAAGATCATGTGTTTCAATTTCTGCCTTGCCCGATTGATTCTGGATTTTACCGTACCCATTGAACATTCGAGAATCTGACTGATTTCTTCATAGGAAAAGCCTTGAATGTCTCGTAATATTATGATTTCTTTTTGATCTTTGGGGATCTTATCAAGACAACTCAATACATATGTAGCGGTAAGTTTTGCATCGAATGCTTCCGGAGGTGTAGGTGATGTGTCGGGGAGATCGATTATTGTCTCACCGTCCTCGTCTGCACGATAGATGCTGATATTATTCCTCTGGTGCTTGTTCTTTCTGAGAAAGTCGTGGCAGGTATTTACAACGATGCGGTAGACCCAGGTGTCAAATTTGCAATCTCCTTTGAATTTATCCAGGTGACGAGACACTTTGATCATACTTTCCTGAAGAACATCCATAGCATCCTCTTCGTCACGCAAATAACGGAGCGCCGTGTTGTAAGCTTTTGTTTTGCAGTTTTGAATCAACAACTCAAAACTGGCCTCGTCACCGGATTTGGCTTTTTCGATTAAAATCGCCTCGTTATAAACATCCGCCATCTGGATTATCCTTTTTCACAGAGAAAAATGTGTTATACTAGGAAACGATTATAGCACAGTAAATAAACGGAGGCAATTATGTATACTACCCCGCTGGTGGATTATCACACCCATACCACTTATTCAACAGACGGATATTCTTCAATGAAAGACATGGTGGCAACTGCTGCCGCCTTGGGAATATCTCAGATTGCCGTAACAGATCATTACGATCCGGATTATCCGTTGGATGCCTGGGGTGAAGGGTTTTCTCTGGCCGAATATCAAAACGAAATGGAAATCGTTAAAGAAGAATTCAAAGACCGTATTACGCTCATAAAGGGACTTGAGGTCGGTATCCAGCACGGCGGCACCATGGATAAGTGCAGTCAAGTTGTGAGAGGATATGACTATGATTTTATCATCGGGTCATTTCATTGCGCGGAAGGTTTTGAATTGTCCTGTGGATCCTTTTTTAAGGATCGATCTGTGGAAGATGCCACAGCCGCCTTTTATAAATATGTCTACGACTGTCTTCGCGATTACAAAGACTACGATGTGTTAGGTCACATAAACGTTATCGACCGCTACGGGTCATACATCCCTTTTTATGGTGATGAGCTGATGGATATAATAAGGGAAGTGTTGAAACGGATAATAGAAGACGGAAAAGGAATTGAAATAAACACCTCGTCATTCCGCTATGGCATGGGGGGTCATACCGTCCCTTCCCAGGGCATTTTGCAACTTTACCACGAACTGGGAGGCGAGATTGTAACCGTAGGCTCAGACGCCCATGCCGTTCGGGACGTAGGTTTTGGCATGCAGTGGGCCTACGATAAATTGAGAAGCGTTGGCTTCCGGTACCTAACTACCTTCTGCCAACGCAAGCCTTCTTTTATTAAGCTGTGATTGCGACCCCTGTAATTTATAGAAAATCCTTTGCGGCCTTAAGACCGTAAGCCGGTTCTGCCATGTAAACCGCCCGGTTAATGGCTCTGGCCATCACCTCTGCGGCCAGGGCTCCTACCGCATCCGGCATAACTTCTTCTTCTCCCGTTGCAAGAACGAAAATAGTATCCCCGTCCGCCATGGTATGTACGGGACGTATAGCTCTTGCGAAACCATTGTGCGCTATGGATGCAACCTTGTTAGCCTGAGTTTTTGTCAGTTTTGCATTTGTAACCACGCATCCGATGGTGGTGTTTCCGCTAAAAACGTTTCTGTTTTTGTCATACTCCTCGTACATGCAGGCCTCCGTGTTGTATATTGCCGTCTTATCTTTGTTCAGAATGCCGGCGATGCGCTTTCCCGTATCCACATCTATAACATCTCCTAACGCGTTGACGGCTACGATGGCTCCGATGATCCATTCTCCCATCTGCACCGCATAGGTGCCCAGGCCGCTCTTCATCATGTATTCCATTCCCAGGAACTTGCCAACTGTAGCGCCTGTGCCTGCGCCTACATTACCTTCAGCCGGCTTTTGGGAAGATGCGTTTAAACAAGCTTGGTATCCCATGGCTTTGTCCGGCCTGCATTTCGGATCGCCTACAACCAGGTCGAACAATGAAGCGCCGCAGACAATGGGAACAACTCCGATGCCCACATCAAAGCCTTTACCGTTCTCCTCAAGATACTGCATGGCGCCTGAAGCCGCATCCAATCCATAGGCGCTTCCTCCCGACAGCATGACGGCATGGATCTGCTCCACCAAATTGACGGGTTTCAGCAATTCCGTCTCCCTGGAAGCGGGTCCGCCTCCCCTTACATCCACACCTGCATATGCGCCTTCCTCACAGAGTATTACCGTACAACCTGTACCGCCTTCCACATCCTGGGCGTGACCTACTTTTATCCCTTTAATATCCGTTATACTGACTTCTTTCATTGCGCACCTCCCGGAGTACCGATAAGGACAGACCCTTTGAATGAGAATTCACTCACCGGGTCTGTCCTTGTCGTTTAAATATCTTAAAGCGCTTGCATGATTCGGATGGCTTGAATTAAAGCAATAATGACGCCGACCACTGCTTCACCGCCCAAAAGGCCTGCTGCAATAATCTGGCCGTTTCCGACCTTTTCATAATTAGGTGCAGCTTTCATAACGATGAACCGCAAAGCACCTCCTATAAAAGCTGTCATGGAAAGATAGAAAGGCAGGTAAACGCCAAGCCCTAAAGTCATTACAGGGAAATTGACGATATAGAGTATTATAGCCGCTATCAATCCGATGAGAAATGCGGGCATATGGGAAATTCCGCCTACCATTGCAGCTACAGCGCTGGCCTGAGGTGCCGGGAACATATCCGGGTTACCGAAGGCAGACGGTCCATAAGCCTTCATTATGACTAAAAGAACGATTACAGAAACAAAACCTCCTATAATGCCGCCGATTACTTCACCCAGCCATTGGGCTTTCGGATCGGATTTAAGTATGTACCCTGCCTTAAAGTCGTTCATTACGTCTCCGACAAGTCCGCAGGCAACGGCTACGATAGCAGCAACAAAGAAGGCCTCAGTCTGTCCGATGCTGGATACAGCCTTGGTGGCAATGAGCACTATGATTCCGAATATCTCCATAGGATTGATGCCCGTCTGGCCTACGCATTGAGAAGACATGGCAGTGGCAAGCCATACACCGATAATTGTGCAAATGGACGCCACTATGCCCATGTCAGCCAGAACTGTGAAGATAAAGGCCAAAATTACCATTGCGATGGGAGCCCAGCGGAGCGGGATCACGCCTCCCCCAACGCTGCCCTTGCTGAACATGGGGCCAAAGATCTCTTTCGCCTTGGGCAAAATTCCCTTGACAACGATACCGATACCGGTTCCCACCATGAGACCGATTCCTAGTGAAGATTTAATGCTTGCAGCGGTGGCAGCATCCCAAATCCCTGCTACCTGTCCTCCGATGAGAATACCGAAATCACCGATGATAGCGCCGAGGAACCATACGCCGATAAATACCGGGCCGATGATATATCCTACGGCAATCAGCATTAACGAAAGCCACATGCCACCTAAGGAGCCATAAGGCATCATCCTCTTAAACCATACAACGCCGGCTCCAAAGGTTCCAAACCAGTCTCGCAGAACCGTGAATACAGCAGCTACACCCAGGGATGCAAACAGGGTTCCTGCCTTTTTTCCGCCTTCGTCCCCGACGATTAACGTGTCGGCAGCGGCCTGCCCCATGGGATATGGAAGCTCTTTGAATTCAATAAAATATTTTCGTATCAGTGCAGTAAAAATCAAGCCTAAAAGTACGCCGCCGAGAGTGATAACGAACAACGCCAGGATACTGACTTCCGCATCAGGCTTCAGCATCCAGATGCCGGGTAACGTAAAAGCTAAGCCTCCTGCAACCATGGCACCTGCAGACATGGCGGANNGCAGACATGGCGGTATGGGTCACATTGATTTCGTTGATATTTGTATTCCCCAGTGCTTTCAATGAGAACATGGAAACCAATGCAACGAACATGATGGGCCAGGGCAAAGCGCCAAGCTTCAACGCTACGAACATAGAGCTCATCGTAAGAATGATGGCCCCGATTGCGCCGATAATCATGCTGCGTACTGTAAATTGCTCGCTGAATGACGAAGCATACTTTACAGTTTTCTGTTCTTCTGCCATAGCTTACTTCCCTCCTTTTAATCAGTTTTTATATATCTTTGCTTATAAAGGATCAGGTTCGTCAGTACCGAGTTTACCGGCGTCGTAATCCCGAGACTGCGCCCCTCCCTGCAAACCGCTCCGTTGATCATTTCAATTTCAGTCTTTTTGCGATTGAGAATATCCTGCAACATAGATGACTTATTGGCTGCAGTAGCCTTGCATACATCCTTTGTATGTGAGACGGGATCCTCGTATTGCAAGCAGATTCCTTTTGCAAGGGCCACCTGATGAGCTTCCTCCACCGCCGCTTCCAACAATGCTTCCAGTTCCGGATAATCCAACAGTTGGCCATTGTGAAGCCCCGTAATAGCAGTGAGCGCATTGATGCCTACGTTGACTAACAATTTGTCCCAGATAAGTCCCATTACATTATCTGAGACTTCCGTTTCGAGCCCGACAGAGGACATCATATCGGCGAGTCGGACCAGGCGGTCCGTTATATCTCCTGTCAGTTCTCCGATAACCGTCTTTCCTGCACCCGCATGGCGTATTCTTCCCGGTCCCAACATGGTTGCTCCATGGGCAGTGGTTCCGGCAATAATATTTTTATCACCCAATTCGGCCTCGATCAGCTCAACGTTACCAAGGCCGTTCTGAAGGGTGAGCACGATTGTATGCGCACCGAAAATACTCCTGTTGGACCGAACCGCTTCTCCGGTCATGGTGGATTTTACGAAAACTATAGCCAAATCACAAGGGCCGACGTCCTCGGCTTTGGACACCGCCCTGACCTTCTTATAGTTTATCAGTTTGCCGTCCTCTTCCATAAAAAGGCCATGATCATTGATCGCCTTAACATGCTCTTCCCACACATCCACCAGAAGAACCTGGTTTCTGTCCGACTCCGACAATTTGGCTCCATAGAGGCATCCCATGGCGCCGGCACCAATGATGGCAATTTTCATATCAATACAACCTCTTTAGCTCTTCCTCCGACACTCCTCCAAAGGTGTGTTTCTCTTCCGGGAAAGCGCCGGATTTCACATCCTCTTTGTATTCTTCCAAAGCCTTGGTTATCTCAGAGCCCAGATTCCTGTACTGTTTAACAAATTTGGGAACGAATTTTTCAAACAAACCCATCATATCGTGGAACACCATAACCTGGCCGTCCGTATACCTGCCGGCACCTATACCGATGGTGGGTATATCAAGTTTTTCCGTGATCAGTTTGCCAAGCTGTTCGGGTATGCACTCCAGGACGATGCTGAAGGCACCCGCTTCCTGCAATGCCAGCGCATCTTCCAGGACGTCCTTTGCAGCCTCTCCTTTGCCCTGAACTTTAAATCCGCCTAACTTTGATACGGTCTGAGGTGTAAGCCCGATATGTGCCATAACCGGAACTCCTGCATCAACGATGGCCTTTACCGTGTCAGCCACTTCTTTTCCGCCTTCCAGTTTAACCACATCACATCGTCCTTCCTTCAGCAGACGGGCGGCATTATGAACTGCTTGCTTCTTCGATTCATTGTAAGATCCAAAGGGCATATCTCCGACAATCAAACAGCTGGGTGCACCCTTCACAACCGGTTTAATGTGGTGAATCATCTGATCCATCGTACAGGATACAGTGGAGTCATCTCCGAGAACCGCCATCATCAGTGAATCTCCCACCAAGATGATTTCAATGCCGGCTTTTTCTACCATACAAGCTGTAGGATAATCGTAAGCGGTAACCATGGAAATCTTCTCTCCGCGATCCTTCATTTCCTGAATTTTCAATGTGGTTATCTTTGCCATTTCCTCTTCCCTCCCGCATCTCTTATATTTATTGTTTTAAATCTAAAATAGACCGGAAATTCTGCCCGTGTTATCCACGTCGATGGACTCGGCAGCAGGCACTTTCGGCAGTCCCGGCATTGTCATGATATCCCCTGTGAGCACCACGACGAAACCAGCACCCGCAGACAATTTTACATTCCTG
>LFRM01050869.1_pt1 | contig 10347 bp, 11 predicted proteins | sample 618341 | NCBI WGS metagenome assembly LFRM01 (sample SAMN03654438, study PRJNA283298) | anaerobic digester metagenome | isolation source: pool of bioreactors CSTR01a, CSTR02a, and CSTR03a thermophilic anaerobic... | place: Denmark: Kgs. Lyngby | collected 2014-05-21 | reverse complement strand
CTTCAAACGTTCCTGTATGTTACGAGAAGTAACATACTTGCCGCTCTTACCAGCTAAAGGTGAAGTATTGACCATGAAATTCATGGAAAGAGTCGGTTCCTCGATAACCAAAGGATCCAAGACTTCGACCTTGTTAGGTTCGCCGACCGTATCACCAATGGAAATAGCCGAAATACCCGAGATCTGGACAATATCACCAGCCACGGCATATTCGACCGGTACACGCTTCATTCCAATATAGGTATAAACCTGATTGATCTTATGAGGATAGACATTCCCTTGATAATCCACAACATGAACGCTAGAACCAGATTTCAAGACGCCCTTAAAGAGCCTTCCAATGCCAAGTCGTCCTACATAGTCGTCATAGGCAAGGCTGGAAATTTGAAGTTGGACAGGTTCTTCGCTTAAGTCAGGATACGGTTTGACATGGTTGATGATGGTCTGAAACAGAGGTTCCAGATTCTTTGAATCATCGTCCATTTCCTTTTTCGCAATTCCTTCTTTCGCAATGCCATACAAGATTGGGAATTCTAATTGGGTATCATTCGCTTCTAAATCAACAAATAATTCATAAACCAGATCAATGACTTCATCTACCCGTTTGTCCTGCTTATCAATCTTGTTGATAAAAAGAATTGGGTTAAGCCCTTGTTCTAGTGATTTCTTGAGNNGGTATCGACAGTCTTAATAATTCGTTCTACTTCTGATGAGAAATCAGCATGCCCTGGGGTATCCACAATATTAATCTTAATATCATGATATGAAACAGAACAGTTCTTGGAATAGATGGTTATTCCTCTCTCACGTTCTAAGTCATTGGAATCCATCACTTGTTCAACTCGTGTTTCGTGCTGACCAAAGACTCCCGATTGATTTAGAAAAGCATCGACCAGAGTCGATTTTCCTGCATCTACGTGAGCAATAACCGCTAAATTGATAATCTTTTGTTTGTTCATTAATGTTCGCCCCTTCTGAAACTGGTTTATTATATCACATCTATGGTGACAATGTTTAACATTGATGCACTATGGTATAATCAAGCCATGAAACAAAGAAACCCTTTTCCATATAGCAGCGACAACAAGCGCTATCACACTTTTAATCATTACCTAAGAACCACTTTCCATAGCAAGGTCTTCAAGGTACCCGTCGACGCGGGCTTCACCTGCCCCAACCGAGACGGAACCTGTGCCAGCACCGGTTGTTCTTTTTGTTCAGCCCGAGGCTCCGGTGACATGATTATTCGTGGAACCCTCGAAAATCAAATCCAAGAAGGCATGAAAGTCATGCGCAATAAGTGGCCCGATGGTCTATCTATGTTGTATTTTCAGGCCTACACCAACACCCATGACACCCTAGAGAATCTTAAGAAGCTCTATGATCCCTATTTCGAGGACGAACGATTCGTATCCATTTCCATCGCAACCCGTGCCGACTGCCTTGACGACGAGAAGATCGCCTACTTCAAAGAGAAGGCCAAACAGAAAGACCTCTGGTTTGAAATCGGTCTCCAATCCGTTCACGAATCGACCAACGAGCTAATCAATCGAGCCCATCCTACCCAGCTTGTGTTCGACGTAGTCAAGAAATGTCATGACGCAGGCATCAAAGTGTGCCTACACATTATCAACGGACTTCCATACGAGAGTTCAGACATGATGATGGAAACAGCCCGCCAGGTCGCAGACTCCGGAGTTGAAGCACTGAAGATCCATATGTTCCATGTCTTGAAACACACGCTGGAAGCACACCGTTACAAAAAAGATCCCTATCCGCTTTTAAGTATGGAAGAGTTTGTCGAAATAGTCATTGATCAATTGGAGATTCTACCTCCAGAAATGGTGATCGAACGACTGAGTGGCGATGGCCTAGAGAGCGATTTAATCGCACCCCTGTGGACATTAAGAAAGGTAGATTTGCTGAATCACATAGATAAGGAGATGGTACGTAGAGCAACGTATCAAGGAATAAAATATGAAGAGTAATACCGAACTGATTCATCAGTGGATGGAAGAGACCATTCAAAAGGACTGGGTGTGTGTCGACATGACGTGCGGAAAAGGCCGTGATACCCTGGAGATGGCCAAACTAGCCCATCATGTCACCAGCATTGATATTCAGGAAGCTGCCATTGAACAAGCTAAGGCACTGAGTTCACAGTACGATAATATCACCTTCATTCAGGATGATCATATTAACATCTCAAATTATGTCAAAGACTTCATTCATCTGGCCATCTTCAATCTAGGTTACCTGCCCGATGGAAACAAAAAGATCCAGACCACTGCTGATTCGACCCTGATGGCACTCAGCAAAATCTATCCATGGATTCGTAAGAATGGCTATCTCGTAGTTACCTGCTATGTGGGCCATAAAGGTGGCAAAGAGGAACACGAAACCGTGAAGCGTTGGATCGACCATTATAAGAACTTCGAAACGACCATCATAGACTCAGGTAAGCGCAATGCGCCGATCACCTATATCTGTAAGAAGACCAGTTTCGATTCAAGATAAACATAAAAAAAACATCACCGGTTGGAGTGATGTTTTTTTACTACAAGGAAGGAAGTTTCTGATTCTTTCGAATCCATCAATATCTCTATTGCAAATACAGTATAGCTCCCTTGCGTGATAGTTATGTGTACTAATTATGTGAGAATATGTGATTAACCGACAGAGCCTTCCATTTCCAGTTTCATTAACTGATTCAGCTCTACCGCGTACTCCATAGGGAGTTCACGGGTGAATGGTTCCAAGAAACCAAGGATAATCATTTCGGCAGCTTCAGCTTCAGTCAATCCTCTGCTCATGAGATAGAACAATTGATCCTCGGATATCTTCGATACCGCGGCCTCATGCTCGATAATAGATTGGTTATTGAAGACCTTGTTGACCGGAAGTGTATCCGAACGTGACAGATCATCAAGAATCAGCGTATCACACTCAATTTTTGACTTAGCACCCGTCGCTTCAGGTCCATGGTGAACCACGCCACGATAGTTGACTTCACCACCATTACGAGCGACCGATTTAGAAATAATAGTACTCTGTGTGTTTGGGGCTAAATGGATCATCTTAGCACCGGCATCCTGGTGTTGATTCTTACCAGCAACAGCGATGGAAATCGTAAGACCCTTGGCACCTCTGCCTGCCAAAATACTGGATGGGTACTTCATGGTCTTATGGGCTCCGATGTTACCATCGATCCATTCCATGATGCCATAATCCCAGACCTTGGCACGCTTGGTCACCAGGTTGAGAACGTTGGTCGACCAGTTTTGTACCGTTGTATAGCGGCACTTGGCATCCTTATGGACAATGATTTCAACGACGGCCGCGTGTAGGGAGTCGTTCTTATAGATTGGGGCTGTACAGCCTTCAACATAGTGAACATCGGCACCCTCATCGACAATAATGAGCGTTCTTTCAAATTGTCCCATGCTTTCGGCATTGATCCGGAAGTAGGATTGTAGTGGTTTCTCGAGGGTCACTCCTGGTGGTACATAGATAAAGGAACCACCTGACCAAACAGCCGTATTGAGTGCTGCGAACTTGTTATCATTGGGTGGAACGATGGTACCAAAGAACTTCTTAAAGAGTTCTGGGTGTTCCCTCAATGCTGTGTCCGTATCCAAGAAGATAACGCCCTTCTCTTCTACCTCTGCTAGCATGTTATGGTAGACCATCTCGGAATCGTACTGCGTAGCAACCCCGGATAAGTATTGAGCCTCAGCTTCAGGAATACCAAGCTTGGAGAAGGTCTCCCTGATATTCTCAGGAACGTCTTCCCACTTGTTTTCCATGCGGTCGGAAGCTCTTAGGTAGTATATATATTCATCGAAGTTGATGTCGCTTAAATCTTGTCCCCAGGTTGGCATTGGTTTTGCTTCAAAAGCGCGATAGGCCTCTAGACGCATGTCCAACATCCATTCGGGTTCCTTTTTCAAGGCGGAAATTTCTCTAACAACTGCTTCGCTAATGCCCTTACCGGTCGTATAGACTGGAGTGATTTCATCACTAAATCCGTATTGATAATCCGTGGAAGGCAATAAATCGCGATCAGATACTTTTTCAGTCATTTTCTTCCTCACTTTCTAATATCATTTCACTCATGGCTTGCCACCCAATCGTAGCACAGCCAATGCGATTAGCTTGTTTGCCAACATTGACAAACGCGATAGCTTCTTCTAATACTTCGTAGTCAAACTCTTGAAGATCAATCATCTTATTATACTCAGCAATGATACCCTGAGCATCCTTTAATGTCTTGCCCTTCATGAGTTCAGTCATGATTGAAGTGGAGGCCGTGGATATCGTACAGGCGACACCATCAAAGCGAACATCTTCAATCACACCCTCTTTTATTTTAACCTGGACCTTTATATCATCTATGCAGGAATCCGCCGCCATATGACGCATCAAGTACGACTCATCGTCGCTCAATGAATGGTTACGTGGATATTGATAATGATCCATGATAATTTGACGCAACATCATCGCATCATTTCGATAGTCTTTCATCGATATCCTCCTTCTAGATATACAGTTCCACTGTTTTTTCAAGAGTGATGTCCTTGATCACTTCTAGGAAGCGATCAATTTCATCTTTGGTGTTATAGAGGTAGAGCGACAAGCGGCAGGTATCATTAGTCTTGATGACCTCATGGAGCACCTTGGCGCAGTGGTTGCCCGCCCTTAACGCAAATCCATATTTACTTAAGTAAGCACAAACATCCTGTGAAAAGATACCCTTCACATTAAAGGCAATGATGCCAGTTCGCGCACTTGGGTTGTAGATCTTCAAATGATCCATTTCCTTCATGGCTTCATAGGCATAGTCTCTTAACTCAAGCTCATAGGCATGGATATCATCCATCCCCACTTCTTTGAGATACTCGATGGCAGCGTCTAGTCCCAAGATTCCCGCGATGTGCGGTGTGCCTGCCTCAAACTTGGCCGGTGAACCCTTCAGGACCACTTCGCCTAGCATATTGAAGCGAGCATTGGCTCCTCCACCACTAAGTAGAGGTGTCAATTCATCTAAAAGCTGTTGTTTGCCATAAAGAACACCAATACCAGTTGGTCCCAGCATCTTATGTCCCGAGAAAGCAAAGAAATCAACATCTAGTGCCTGTACGTCAATCTTAAGATGGGGTGCCGATTGCGCACCATCCAAAACAACGATAGCACCAACGCGATGCGCCTTCTCTATAATCTCTTCTACTGGGTTAATGTGCCCCAAGACATTGGAAACATGGGCTAGCGTGACGACTTTGACGTCACTGCTTAGAACTCCATCAATGTCGGTGATTAACCCTTCTTCATTCATTGGGAAATAACGAATGATAGCACCGGTTGCCTTGGCCACTTCGAACCATGGCAGAATGTTTGATGCGTGTTCAGCTTCTGTGGTTAGGATAACGTCACCTTTCTTAAGATGTGTTAAACCGTATCCCATGGCGACTAGATTTAAGCTTTCGGTTGCTCCTGAAGTATAGATAATCTGTTCGAAAGAGCTAGCATTAATGAAGTCTGCCATATTGATTCTGGCTTTTTCCACCTTATCAGTGACTTGATAGGATATCTCATAATCACCACGATGTATGTTGACAGAATATTTCTCGTAATAGTCGGTAATGGCTTGAATAACGCTTTGTGGTTTAAGTGTTGTCGCGGCATTGTCAAAATAACCAAGAGGATAACCTTCCATGGTTTCGCTTAACATCTTAAAGTCTTTTCTCACAGCATTATTCTTTAACATTTATCCAATCACCTTCGTTTGAATAGTTTGGGTTAACTCTTCCCTGATGGATTCATTCTCAATGACATCCACAATGGGCATCAAGTAGCCTAGCGTAATCATTTCCATGGTTTTCGCGTAAGTAAGTCCTCGCGATTGTAGGTAATAGACCGCTTCCGGATCTGGTTGACCGACCGAGGCAGCATGGCTCGCTTCGACATCGTTCTCATTGATGATGAGTTTAGGGTTGACGATTGCCTTTACTCCCTCATCTAGGTTGATGACTCTGGTTTCCTGATGAGTTTTGGAACGGTGATAGCCATGTTCAATCGTACCGAGTACTTCTAAACCTAGCGTGCCACCCTTGAAGACCACCGCATGGTTTTTAACCATCGCATAGGAATCCTTTGCAATGTGGACCACATCGAATTTCCATTTCAGTTCATTGAAAGCGATTGAGGCCCCTTGAACATCTAGATGGCTAAACTCACCGATTAAGCGGAAGGCACTGACCTTGTCATGTTTACCATTGGTCAATTCACCATAGTTTGCGCTGATGGTGGTATGAGCCTCAAGTGTTACCATTTCGTTGACACTGAGATGCTCATCTGAACGGTTCATGTATAGGAAGTTCCACTGTGAATAGGGTGAAAAATGAAGATTCAAATTAAGTTGGCCTGAGCCATAGACATTGATTAGGAAGGTACCCTTTGAATCCGTTAGCCCTACGATATCGATATCCAATGTATCTTTTACTGTGATATTGATTGTTGAGATTTGATCGCTCACAAGCTCATAACGTTGTGATGTCTCTATATTGTACTCAAAGACACTACTGCTAATCGACATTTTTAGTTCCTTCATTCACGGCACAAGTCTGTAGTGAAACACGTGGCTTCGCATTGGCTTGGATATCGCGATTCGTGACATCGATTCCCAATTCATCCTTGATCCAGTCATATCCTTCCGCATCGACACGATTGACCAGTGATCCATCCGAACTGACGACAATTTTACCATCAATCATAATATGGGTATGAGTAGGCGTGATTTGTTGGAAGAATCTTTCGTAGTGGGACACAATCATCATTCCAGTGTCGCTACGATCGGCCATTTCCTTGATTGCTTTGGCAACAATTCCCAAGGCATCAATATCGAGTCCAGAGTCTATTTCATCGAGCATGGCGATTTTTGGTTCAAGTAGCATCATCTGTAAGATTTCGTTACGCTTCTTTTCACCACCGGAGAAGCCTTCATTCAAGAAGCGGTGCGCAAGGTCTTCTTTCATATCTAAGATATCAATGGCCCCTTCCATCTTCTTGACGAATTCGAAAAGGCCAACCGGTTCTTCACGTCGAGCATTAATGGCCGCTTTCATAAAGTCTGAGTTGGTGACTCCTGATACTTCTTGTGGGTATTGCATTCCTTGGAAGATTCCAGCACGGGAGCGCTCGTCAACTTCCATTTCTAGGACATCCTGACCATCGAAGGTAATGGAGCCTTTTGTAACGGTATATGTTGGGTGGCCCATGATGGTTGATAAGAGTGTTGACTTACCGTTTCCATTAGGTCCCATAATTGCATGTATCTCATGTGAATTTACCTCTAAATTCACACCTTTAAGGATTTCTTTCCCCTCAATCTCTACATGGAGATCATTAATAACTAGTTTTGACATTGCAATTCCTTTCTATTTTTTTGAGTATCTTGTCTTAATACATTCGATATTATATCACACCACACCTTTTTATCTAGGAACACGACTTTTAAGAGTAACTTAAGCTTTGCATGTTATTGTGTTTTAGCTTATAATTAGCCATGTTGAAAAGGAGAATTACATGAATAAATTGCTTAAACAATACTGGTTCGTGGTATTGGTAGCACTTGTCTTCCTGGGGGGAATTATTTTCTTTGTGAATGATAGCCTTGCTGGAGTTACTAGTGCTAAAAAAGTTGACGGAAAAGATGTTGTCTTTTCTATCAATAATACCAACTACACTGCTGATCAGTTGTACGATGAACTTGAGGATCAAGTAGTTAACAACTTATTGGTTATGTCATTTGAACAAGCCGTGATTTCTCAATCAGTTGAACTTACTGCAGATCAAATCACCGATGCCAAGCTACAGGCTGACGAACTCTGGGCTAACTACCAGACATCACTTGGGGATCTTGCTGAGAGCACCCTCGATAGTGCCATGCAATCCATCGGATTTACGGATCATACCCAATTAGATAAATATTTCGAATTTATGACTGCGCGCCAACAAGTCATTGATGCTTACTTAGAAGCTAACATGGATGCCATTTGGCCAGAGTTTGAAGAAGAATACTCACCACGCTTTGTGTCTCACATCATCGTCACGATTGATGATTTTGATAACATCACTGCCGAAGAACAAGAATTGATGGACACAATTGACAGCCAACTTGCTAGCGGCAAGTCTTTCTCAGAAGTTGCTAAAGAATACTCTGAGGATAGCTCAGCAACAGCTGGCGGATCCCTTGGTTATACCGATAAAGATTCTAGCTTAGTCAAGGAATTCCTTGATGCTGCTCTTGCCCAAAAGGCTGGAGATGTGTCTGGTTGGGTTAAGTCACAATTTGGCTTCCACCTAATTAAGACAGATGCCACTGATTACGAATCACTTAAGAGTGATACCGACTTCCAAAATGCTTTCTATGCCGTTTATCCTGAAATCACTGGGAATGCAATCTGGCAAGAAGCTGAAAAACTCAACATTGATTACCATGGTGATACAGAGTTGGAAGCATTAATTAAAGATACACTTGGTGTTGGTGAACTTGGAGGTAGTCAAGAATGAAGAAATTAATCACCGTATTGGTACTCCTCTTAGTCGTTACTGGCTGTACCAGCAATCCCGCCAGTACTTCCATTAGCGATGCTGACACAGCCATCGTGAGTGTGAATGATAAAACCGTTAATAAGGGCCAACTTTATCAAATGATGAAGGCTCAAGGAATTGAATCAACAATCGTTGATCTTGCGAAAGTGACACTGGTTGAATCACTTATTGAGATTGATGAATCAATTGAAGCAAGAGCACAAGAACTTCTTGAATCAAACAAAGAATGCCTTGGCGATGCCTTTGATCAAATTATTGAGTTGAACTTTGGTAGCGAAGAAGAATTTGTCGAGTTACAACTAATTCCAGCGGCCAGACAAGAAGCTCTAGCTCGCATTTACTTCGATGAGAACTTTGATTCCATCGTCGCAGAAAACAAACCTCGTGAAGTCATGATTCTATCGGTTGATACAACTACCGATGGCAATGCCATCATTAAAGGTTTAGAAGCTGGCGAAGATGTCACCGGGCTACTTGAAGAATACGGCTCAGAAAATGCTTCTAGCGAACCTGTCATTATTGCTAGCACCTCGACCGTCCCAGCAGCAATGCTAACTTTTATTCAAGAAGCAGAGATAGATGATATTTCTAACGAACCAATTCCTGATACTTCTGGCGATGTCTACTATGTCGTTAAGGTCTTAGAAACTGATGCTGAAGTGTTAAAAGAAGACTACTTCTCAATCTATATTACGAACACAACCAATATGAATGCGATGTACAAGTATTACTTCAAGAAGTACAACTTCAACGTCTACGATCAAAAGCTATATGATGCTATCAGAAATAACAAAGAATTAGGTGACTTTGATCCAAACAACTAACTAGTTAGGAGGCAAATCATGAGTATCTTTACCAAAATCATTAACAAAGAGATTCCTGCTGTCATTCTTTATGAAGACGAGGATGTCTTAGCCTTTCTTGATATTGCGCAGTGTACCCTAGGTCACACGCTCGTTATTCCTAAGGAATTCTCCAAAGATTTCCTAGATACCAAACCGGAAGTGTTAGCCAAGGTCATGAAAGTGACCCAAGAGCTTGCTCTGCTAATTAATCAGAATCTCAAGCCTGCCGGCTTGAACATTCTCTCGAATGCTGGCGAATCAGCTGGTCAAGGTGTCTTCCATTTCCATATGCATATCATACCTCGTTATGATGAGCATGATGGCATCAAGATCACCTTTGAGGAACACCCAAATCAAGACTTGCAAGTGATTGCCCAAAGAATAATGAAAGGCTCGGAGTAGTTACTCCGAGCCTTTCTTATGTGGGCGATACAACATTCTATTTTCAAGAGGATAGATACGGGAAGTAAACTCTCCCTCATTAACTTGGCTCGTATGCTTCAAGAACATCTGGATGCGGGCATCCATGTCGTCAATCAAGCTAAGTAGTTCTGCTTCAAGTACTTGGGGAACCACGGGTGAGCCGAACTCTTTTTTACCGTGATGGGCAAGCACCATGTGCCTTAGAATCATGACTTCTTCATCGTCTTGTGTTCCAAACTGTGCGGCGATTTCATAAATCTCTGCCGCCAACATGGAAATGTGGCCTAAGAGCTTACCTGGTGTCGAGTATTCCACAACGATCGGTGAAACATATTCCTCAATCTTGCCGAAATCATGAACCAAGATACCTGCTAACAACAGACCCTTGTTGACTTGGGGATACAGGTTAGCGATTGCTTCGCCTATTTCACACATCTCAAGGGTATGCGTCGCTAAACCTCCGATGTAG
>LFRM01212840.1_pt1 | contig 10353 bp, 7 predicted proteins | sample 618341 | NCBI WGS metagenome assembly LFRM01 (sample SAMN03654438, study PRJNA283298) | anaerobic digester metagenome | isolation source: pool of bioreactors CSTR01a, CSTR02a, and CSTR03a thermophilic anaerobic... | place: Denmark: Kgs. Lyngby | collected 2014-05-21 | reverse complement strand
AGGGTGCTGGAACGGCAGCCCTATGCCCACTTCTATCCCGACGGTTTTTACGCTGGGGTTTCCGAGATCCTCGTCGGTGATGCCGCAGAGAAGAAGTTCCAGGAGTATAGAGATGCCATCGAAGGCTACTGGCAGGCTGTCAACGATTACCGCCAAGCATATGCCGAGTATGAACAGCGGATGGCGGAGATCCTAGAAGAGGTCTCCCAGACCGGCAAGACATACACTGAGGATGAACTTCCTAAACCGCCGGAGCAGCCGTCGCCTCCCATCTGGTATGTAACTGAAGCGACGGAGGCCTTTATCGTCAACTTGCCGGTAGGTGAGTATGTCATCAGGACCATCGATGATCAAGGCAGGGCCGTAGATGGAACAGAGAAGAAGCTGAAGGTATTTGACAAGCGGCGGACAGGAGTGGGGTATCAGATCATTCCTGAGAGTAAGTGGACCAGGCCGGTGCAGTCCGATGATGCCTCCCAGATCCTGTACCTAGAGGGCACCAGGACAATGTATCTAAAAGCCTTCCGTGAGTCGGAATACAATCAGCATGACTATCTCAAGATGACCAGCCTAGAGCAGCCATTGGCCGGCGCTGGGGCAACCAGTGCCTATATGTGGGTCCATGAAACGGAAGTACCCAATGACACCAAGGTGCAGATACTGCAGGGCGGGAAGGTCGTCATGGAGGCAGAGTACAAGCCCTATTACGTTAAGCAGACTCCCGGCTATGCCCTGGGGTATGAGATCGTCGAGTTTGACCCGGAGGCAGATGAGTTTGCCGGGCGGCGGCCCAGCTTTGAGGCAGTCAAGCTGGAGCTGGAACCGGGCACCTATGAGATCCGGGCAGTAGACTCCTCCGGCCGAGTGCTGGAAGGCAGTGTCAGAGATATCAGGTCGGTAAATGTAGTGCCCATGTGGCAGCTTTACGTGCTGTCATTGCTGCCCTTACTCGTTGGCCTAGTAGTTGTTGTCAGGCGCCGCCGAACGCGTGTGGTCAAATCAGTGACTGCCTAGGCAAGCGAAGACAGGCTAAGAGTATTCTAATTGGCTGACAGCGTGCCTTCTGGCGCCCTGTCAGCCTTTGTGCTTTGCAGAGATCGCCTCCTGTCCATGATCAGCGAAAGGTGCGCCTTTCCAGTCATCCGCATTAACCATGATATGGAGTCTGACTCCGGCCTAGATCCCCGCATTTCGTAAAATATTCTGTAGAGAAACAAGGGATTTCCGCTGCTAAACAAGGAAGCTCAGCTTTTCTTGTCGAAAGTACCTGGTACAAGCTGCCGTCCTTGACGGTCTATGGCATTTGATCTAGGGCTTGCCGGAGAATTCTCGAGGGGTGGAGCATTGTGTCACCCAGCAGTGGAAATGTAAAGAAAACCTACGGGCTGATATTCTTGATGACGGCACTCTTGCTGTGGGCAGGAGCCGGCAGCGCTTGGGCCTTTGATGTATGTGTCAACGGCACCCCTGTGGAGCTGTCTGTGAGGCCGGCTTTGAGGGGCGTCAAGGTCATGCTGCCCCTAAAGTGTTTGGCGCAGCCCCTGGGCCTCGAGGTAGCTTACGAAGCCCTCGGGGGGCCCGTGGTTGTGTCGGGAGGCGACCGGGAGGCTGTCGTTGTGGCCGACACCTGTGAGGTTAAAGCTGACGGCAAGACATTTGACTTGGGTGTGGCTCCCTATTGGGACAAAGAAGAGATTATGGTGCCAATGCAGTTCTTTATAGACGCCTTTGGCTTCTCTGCCAATTTCGATCCCCTCAGTGCGACTATGTGGATCCAGTCGGGAGGATACAAGCCTATACCCCTGCACACGGCTGAAGTGCTGGGAGGGGGGCGGCAAGAAGAGGCGCCGGAGGAAGAGGCTGCCGCCGGCATGGAGTCAGTCTCCAGCTTGTCCAATGGGCAGCTGGTGGAGGAAGTTGAGAGTGAGGAAGTCGCTGCCCACGGGGGACTGCAGATTCTAGCCATCAGCCAGTTCCTGCAGGAAATCCGGGAACAGACCGCTGTGTTGGCGGGAACAGAGGTGCCCGGGGGAGGAGAGCGAACCAGGCTAGTGGGGGTCTTGCCCTGTATTGAGGAGGGAAGGCAGCGGCTGGATTTTATTACCAGCGGCGAAGTCAAAGTGCAGCCCATGCTGTTGACGGAGCCGGCTCGTCTGGTGCTGGATGTAGAGGGCGCTGTAGTTGATGCCCTGGACGATGAGTTGTATATTGACAAAGGTGTGATTCACCGAGTCCGCCTCAGTCAATATCAGGAGGGGACTGCCAGGGCCGTGGTCGACTTGGCGGAGGCTACCGGGTATCAGCTGAAAGAGATGCCGGACGGCAAGGGGTTTTCTGTTGTGTTCAACCAGCGTATTGGCCGGATCAACCTTCTCCGCAGTGATGAACAAATCCGGCTCAATCTGGAGGTATCCGGCCCGGTTAGGTACTCGGTCAAGCGGCTTGCCAGCCCCAACCGCATCGTGATCGACCTGGAGGGTGCTACCTTTGTGGCCGGTGCAACCGAGGCCAATGTCTATGACAGCGCAATCGAGAAGCTGCGCATCAGCCAGTTTACACCGACAACGGCCCGGCTGGTCATGGATTTAACCCATTCTCTGGAAATAGTGGATATCGATGCCGGCGACAATGAGCGGGAAATTGACCTCGTGTTTCTCGATCCCAGTTGGGGGAGATACACACAGGGAAGATCCATTGGGGGAGATCTGACGGAGGCATTCCGTCAGGGAGTAGAGCCCAGGCTTGTGGTCGGCTTGAAGCGCTTGGCTGCCTTAGGCCGCAACTTAGTCAATCTCATTCCCAGCGGCGAGGCCTTGGCTATGGAACAAGAGCCACTTGATGAATCCCATGGCCTGGCTGGGGATGATGGCAATGCGCCTAGTGCCTTGGAAGCAGCCGATGGAGATGATATGGCACATGACGGCCTTGGTTCAGGTTCCAGCCAAGGCTCTGCAGACGGGGCCGCAGGGGACAAGCCCCTCGCCGCAGAGCAGGTACTCCCGGAACTTGCCGATGAAGCCGGGCTGGGGCAGTGTGAAGACCTGGCAGCAATTGGTGATGACACCCTGATTTTGACCATCGGGTCAGGGTATCGCCAGATTGATTTTTCCCGGTGGCCGAAACTGCAAGTTGATTGGATTACCGATGACGCATTGGCCGCCCTTAAGGGGCGTTCTGTCTTAATCGATGCCGGCCATGGCGGCGCCCAGCCCGGTGCCCCCGGGGTAGGTGGTGTTTGGGAGAAGGTCTATAACCTGGCGGTTGCTCTGCGGGTGGGAGAGCTGCTGAGTTGGGCTGGAGCCCGGGTGAGTTACACCCGGGTAGGTGATCAGACAGTGAGCCTGCGGGAGCGGGTGGACAAAGCTTATGCTGTAAATGCTGAGATCTTGGTGAGTATCCATGCCAACGCTTCCTTGACCCGAGACGCAACCGGGACGGAAACCCTTTATCACCCGGCGATCTCAGAAAGCAGGATGCTGGCGGAGGCAATTCAGACAGAATTGGTGGAGCAGCTGGGGCTTCTCGACAGGGGTATAAAAGAGAGAAGTGATCTGTACATCTTACGGCATTCCCCGGTTCCCAGTGCCTTGGTTGAAGTCGGCTTTCTGGATCACCTGGAGGAAGGTGCCTTTCTACTGACTGGAAAGGCCATTGACCAAGCCTGCATGGGCTTGGTGCGGGGCATTGCCGCTTTCTTCCAGAGCCGCCCAGATAGAGAAACCCCTTCGGCAGAGGAGGGGGTACTGCCGCAGCTGCGAATCATTCCAGATGTGGCCGCTGGCGAGCCGGATCAGGACAGCGGTGAACCCACCCCTTTGGAAGAAGAGATTTGGGAAAGCCCGGTGGAGGTTGATGAAGAGCCGCTGTTAGGCGGACCCGCAGGGAGTGATACTGTTGAAGATGCGCTTTAGGGAGATTGTCGGCTGGCTTTTTCTCGCATCGCTCCTGTTGAGTGCCGTCCTGTGGGGAGGACGGCTGTGGAATACCGCTGTCGTGTATTTCGGGCCCAAGAGCGAGGTTCAGATATATGCAGCTGCACCGGGTGGAGGACTGGACGTTGTGACTGTGAAGATACCCAGCCAGCAGTTAAGCGCAGAGACCTTGTGGCAGCGGCTGCAGTCAGTCTCTCAAGATGGGCGTCCCGCGCTCCTGCCTCCAGATACCAGCTTGCTGGAGGCCAGACAGGAAGGGAGCACTTTAGTAATCAGCTTAAGCGGCGAACTGGTGCGGGGGCAGTATTTGGGCAGCAATCAAGAGACGGCGCTGGTCTACTCCATTGTCAACACCATGGCCCAGCTGCCGGGTGTTAAATCTGTCCAGATCCTGATAGAGGGGCGCACAGTGGAGTCCTTGGCGGACCACGTTGATCTAACGGCTCCTCTGGAGCCGGATTATACCTTAACAGCTGACTAAAGCTGGCCTTTCACCGGTATAGAGCTCCAAGGCCCCTCCTAGCTGTGGGGCTTTTCTCTTGGTTGCATGTACTTGCCTCAGCGGGATAGAATAGGAATGGTGTCTCACCGGGCGGAGAATGTGCCCTGCGAGGCCGTCAAGAATTTGCTGTATGATACTGCCGATTCGGCAGATCAGCATGAGAGGTCGTGGGTAAGTGGGGGAAGAGACTAAAGACCGTCCCATCGGAGTGTACGATTCAGGGGTTGGGGGCCTGACCGTTGTCCGCTGGCTGCACCAGGTATTGCCTCAAGAGCGGATTATCTACTTTGGAGATACGGCCCGGGTGCCCTACGGCGGCCGGCCCCGGGAAGAGCTGATCAGGTTTTCCCGGCAAATCGTGGGCTTTTTTCGCAAGCAAGGCGCGAAATTCATAATCGCTGCCTGCAACACATCCTCTGCTGCAGCGCTGCCAGTGGTGGCGGAGGAATCAGATGTGCCGCTGATGGGTGTGATCAGGGCAGGTGCCCGAGGAGCTGTATCGGTGACTAAAGCCAAGAGGATTGGGGTAATGGGTACCCAGGTGACGGTGGAGAGCCGGGCCTATACCCTTGCCGTCAAGGAGTTGGAGCCTGATGCTGCCGTCTATGAGCAGGCGTGCCCCCGGCTGGTCCCCCTGATTGAAGCGGGACACCGGGATGGGGAGCTCGTTGAGGGGCCTTTAAAGGAGTACCTTCAGCCTCTCTTGGCGCGGGAGATTGATACTCTTATACTGGGCTGTACCCACTATCCGTATTTGCTGGCATCCATCAAGGGGCTGGTGGGCTCAGATGTAGAGGTGGTAGACCCGGCGGAGGCTGCTGCCAGAGAGGCTGAGGATAGGTTGAAGGACCTTGGGCTTCTAAGCGGGAAGAAAGCGGGAGAGGACCTCTTCTTTGTCAGTGGAGAACCCGAGAGCTTCCATGCCGCTGCAGTCCAATTGGGATATAATCAGAGCGTGGAACATGTGGAGATCGAGCGGTATACTATTTGATTGGAAGTCTGGCTTCTAAAAGGGAGGCAGAGCTTGCAGGGAAGGAGTCGGCTGATGGAGGCTTTACGCCTGAGGATGAATGGGAGTTTTCCGGTAGAGAAGGGCAGCGCTGCGTTGGGGATGAAGGGTGAAAGCGGCATGGGGTGGCGAGACCAGAAGGTAGCGGTGATCGGCCTAGGAGTGAGCAACATACCGCTTATTCGCTATCTGGCAGCGGAGGGTGCCCGGATTACCGTTTGCGATCGGCAGAAGCCGGTGGAACTGGAATCTCGTCTTGCCCAGATCGCTGGGCTGCCGGTTTCGTATAAACTCGGTGAAGGGTATTTGGAGGGCTTAACCGAATTCGATACCATTTTCCTCAGTCCCGGGATCCCCAAAGATCTGCCGGAGATTGCGGCCTTAAGGGGCCTGGGAATCAGATTCAGCAGCGAAATGGAAGTGTTTTTTGAGCTGTGTCCGGCACCCATCGTAGGGATTACCGGGAGCAGCGGCAAGACAACTACTACCACCTTGGTGGGGGAGATTCTAAAATCTCAAGGGGGCCGCAAGGTATTTGTGGGCGGCAATATCGGCAATTCGCTGCTGGATGAGATCCCCCATATGTCTCCAGAAGACCTGGCAGTACTGGAGCTGTCGAGCTTCCAGCTAGAGAACCTGCCCCGCAGCCCAAGGTTCGCCTTAATGACTAACATAACGCCCAATCACTTAGATGTTCATAAGCGCATGGAAGCCTATATCAAGGCAAAGCGCCGCATCTTGGATTCTCAAAATCCCCATGACTTTGCGGTGCTCAATTACGACAATGACGTTACCCGGTCCTTTGCTCTCGATTGTCCGGGGCAGGTGTTTTATTTCAGCCGCCTGGCGGAGCCCGAGCGGGGTGCTTTCCTGCGCAGCGGCATGATCGTTGTGCGGGATGTAGGGTTTGCCAAAGGCTGCGAGGAAGTCCTCTGTCCCATCGGCGCTGTACGGCTCTTGGGGGTGCACAACTGGGAGAACGTGCTGGCGGCTGTGACTTTGACAGCTCTTTGCGGCGCCCAGCGGGAAGCCATCACAAAGGTAATCGCCAGTTTCACGGGAGTCCCCCACCGGCTGGAGCTAGTTGCTGAAGTCGATGGAGTCAAGTACTACAATGATTCCATTGCCACCAGCCCGGCAAGGGCCGTTGCCGGGATCAATGCACTACATGAGCCTTTGGTGCTGATTGCCGGCGGCTATGATAAGCAGCTGTCTTTTGAACAGCTGGCTGAGACAGTAGTGGAGCGGGTGAAGGCAGTAGTCTTGGTAGGAGCTGCTGCAGCGAAGCTGGAGGCAGCCATTCGAGGCAAGCAGCACCGGCCTGATGAGCCAATTGTCTGTCGGAGTGAGAGCTTTGATGATGCGGTGCAGAGGGCAGCTGAGCTGGCTGCGCCCGGTGATGTGGTCTTGCTGAGCCCCGCCTGCGCCAGCTATGATATGTTCAGGAATTTCGAGGAGAGAGGCGAAAGGTTTAGGGAGATAGTCCGTGAACTTGCTGAAGAGGGCTGAGCTGATGGCAGCGGCAGGGGTATAAGGAACAGCAACAGAGCAAGGGCAATCTACGCAGGGAGGCGCTGAAGATGGTACGAGTTGATGGCCGCAAACCCGGTGAGCTGCGGGAGGTCAAGATTACACGGAACTTTACCAAGTACGCAGAGGGTTCGGTACTGATCGAAGCAGGCGATACCAAGGTCATTTGTACTGCCAGTATTGAGGACAAGGTTCCTCCTTTCCTTCGAGGCAACGGTCAAGGATGGCTGACTGCTGAGTATTCAATGCTGCCTCGGGCTACCGAGACTCGTAATATGCGGGAAGCTAGCCGGGGCCGGGTCAGCGGCCGGACTTCTGAGATCCAGCGGTTGGTGGGCCGGGCCTTGAGATCAGTAGTTGATTTAGAGGCTCTGGGGGAGCGGACCATCTGGTTAGATTGTGATGTAATCCAGGCCGATGGAGGTACTCGTACCGCAGCCATCACTGGCGGTTTTGTAGCCATGATGGATGCCATACAGCGCCTAGGGGAAACGGTCAACTGGGATAGGCTGCCCATCTCCAACTTCGTGGCTGCTGTCAGTGTCGGCTTGGTTGACGGTGTGCCTTTGCTGGACCTTTGTTATACCGAGGATGCCCAGGCGCAGGTGGATATGAATGTGGTCATGAGCAGCGACGGCAAGATTGTTGAGATACAGGGAACTGCTGAAGGAGAGCCTTTTGCCCGCTCTGAGCTGGATCGGATGCTGGAGCTGGCCGAACAGGGGATTCAAGAGCTGATCAGTCTGCAGAGGATGGTCCTAACCGAAGACCTAGTGACTAAGATGGGAGGGCGCGTCCGTGGCCGCAATAGTCATCGCTTCCAGGAATGAGCATAAGATAGAGGAGATCCGGAGGCTGTTGGCTGGGCTTGACGTCGATGTCCTTTCCCTTAAAGACTATCCCGATGCTCCCGAGGTTGATGAAGATGGCGCTGCTTTCCAGGATAATGCCCTCAAGAAAGCACGGGTGATCGCCCGGTTTACCGGGCTCACTGCTTTGGCAGATGACTCGGGCTTGGAAGTAGACAGCCTGGGCGGCCAGCCGGGGGTCCGGTCAGCAAGGTTCGCCGGGGAAACCGCCAGCGATGCAGAGAACAACAGGAAGCTGCTTCGCTGCTTGGCAGAAGTCCCTTCTGAAGAAAGACAGGCTCAGTTCCGGTGTGTAATCGCGTTGGTGAGCCGTACCGGCGCCGAAAGCCTGGTGGAGGGTACCTGCCAGGGTGTGATTATTGAGGAGGAGCGGGGCAGCGGCGGCTTTGGCTATGATCCCCTTTTCCTATTACCTCACCTAGGCAAGACCTTTGCCGAGCTCTCCATGGAGGAGAAAAATGAGCTCAGTCATCGGGGGAAGGCACTGCAGCAGGTATTGCCCATTGTCCAGGAATGGCTGGAGCAGGGCCTGATTTAGCGGGGAGCTGCCTTGCGGGAGTGATGCTGGTTAGCGGCGTTGGCATACTGAAGGTGGCTTCAGCGGCGGGAAAACGGCGTTGACATGCCGCGGCGGATTGTGCTATAATCAATTCTGTCAGCCGAACACTAGATACGGGGCGTAGCGCAGTTTGGCTAGCGCGCCTGCCTTGGGAGCAGGAGGTCGGAGGTTCAAATCCTCTCGCCCCGACCATTAACCCCAGCTGCTGCAGCAATCTTGACAGAGGGCAGAGGCCGTGTTAGACTGACACTGTTCAAGCGGGCGGGTGTAGCTCAGTGGTAGAGCCCTGGCCTTCCAAGCCAGTCGCGAGGGTTCGATTCCCTTCACCCGCTCCACTCAGCAACAGGCGCCTGTAGCTCAGGGGATAGAGCATCGGACTTCTAATCCGAGTGCCGCAGGTTCGATTCCTGCCAGGCGCGCCACAAGTTATCATTCATGGTGGGTGTAGCTCAGTTGGTTAGAGCGCCAGGTTGTGGCCCTGGAGGTCGTGGGTTCGAATCCCATCACTCACCCCACTTTTTTTGAAAAGCAATGTTATGTGGATATGGCTAATGACAGCAGCCGTTTAGGAGAACATCCAGGCTGCTTTTTCTTTATGTGAGCCGAACTGTCAACAGCCCTTTGATGCAGCATCCGGCGGCTGCGCGGGACGGCCGCTAGATTGGGAGGAAGACAATGGGCAGCGATATGACAAGAGGCAATGTACTGACAGCAGTAGTGCGCTTTACAATTCCCTTGATTTTGTCGGGCTTGCTGCAGCAGGTATACTACATAACTGATTCGATTATCGTAGGGAACTATGTTGGTGAGTTGGGTCTGGCGGCAGTCGGGGTTTCGTCACCGGTTTTCTATGTGTTCATTTACATAATCAGCGGCCTAGTCTCGGGATACACGATTCTTATCTCCCATTACTATGGAGCCAGGGACGATGACAAGGTCTCTAAGCTGACCAATACTTTTGCTCTGTTTAGCGTGGTTTCTGCCTGCATAGTCTCTGCAGCTGGCTGGCTTGTTAAGGACAGCATTTTGGTTATGTTGAATACTCCGGGAGAGGTCCTGCAAGCTGGAAGTGAGTATTTGGCTATTGCCTTTGTCGGGGTTCCCTTTATCGCTCTTTATAATCTGTTCGGATCAATGCTGCGGGCGATCGGAGACAGCAAGACACCACTGTACGGGATAGTCTTGTCCTCTGTTGCCAACATCATTTTGGACTTGGTATTGATCAACGTATTTGGACTTGGCATCAAGGGGGCGGCAATTGCCACTGTGGCAGCCCAGATGGCCGCGGGTGCCTACCTGGGTGTCTATATCCATAGGAGACATCCTATGTTTCGCATATCGCTGCGGAGAAGCCAAAGAGACATCCTTCTGTTTTATGACAGTCTGAAACTAGGTGTGCCACAGGTCATCCAATCCAGCATTACCTCTGTTGGTCATCTGCTCTTACAGAACGTCATGAACTCCTTCGGAGTTGATGTGGTGACGGCAATCACAACGGCATATAAGATCGATTCATTGACTTTGCTGCCGCTGGTCAACATCTCGGCAGCCATATCGATCTTTGCAGGTCAAAACGTAGGTGCCAACAACCCGGCAAGGGCCCAAGAGGGTTTGAAAACAGGTGTGATCCTCTCCGCTGCCTTCGCTGTCCTAGTCACGTTTTTTGTGGTGTCATTTGGCGAGGCACTGATCAAGGTTTTCGGGGTTTCTGATGACGTGGCTGCCATTGGCGGGCGGTTCTTCCGCACCTGTGCAGTGTTTTACCCGGTGTTTGGGGTGCAGAACGCATATATTGGCTTCCTGCAGGGAAATAAGGATGTCGTGTTTGCATCGGCATGCAGCATCATTGCTCTCTCTGTGAGAGTGTTGTTGTCATACGGCCTATCTAGTGCGCTTGGTTCTGACGTGATAGCGGTTAGTGAGATTTGCTCTTGGGTTATCGGAGCAGCTAT
>LFRM01192555.1_pt1 | contig 10354 bp, 15 predicted proteins | sample 618341 | NCBI WGS metagenome assembly LFRM01 (sample SAMN03654438, study PRJNA283298) | anaerobic digester metagenome | isolation source: pool of bioreactors CSTR01a, CSTR02a, and CSTR03a thermophilic anaerobic... | place: Denmark: Kgs. Lyngby | collected 2014-05-21 | reverse complement strand
AAAACCTATTAAAAGAATTGAAATCAGCACTACAGAAGATATACCATGCATGTTTTATTCTAATCAATCCAGCTCAACACATTATAAAAACCGTAACAGGTGGATTCAACACTACTTCAGTATTGATGATGGTACAACCTGGCATCCGATAACTGGTAATAAAAATGATCCAGAAATTCCTTCAATATATTATATAAATACTGATCCATATGACGTAAAACATTCTGGAAAAGTTGGGTATATAGAAATAGATGAAGAAGCCTATAAAATAAAATTCAAATCTATATTATCACGGCCAACTGACTTGGAAGATGCCCAATACTTTACCCCAATCCTGGATAATATTACTGCAAAAATTGAAGTAGTGTCGACAGAGGAGGAAGTGTAATGAATATTAAAGATATACAAACAACTAAAGCAATAAGAAGGATTCTGCTCGAAGAATTAAAATCGGGAGTAGTGCCTGATGGACACACATTAGATTACAAGCTAAGCAAGTATTTTAATGAAAACTATCCAGGGTATCCTGTTTTTAAACCAATAACTGCTGAAAGCAGAAAAATAATGAGCCTGGAAGATTATAATAAGATGCTTAATATGTTGGCAGATGACCTTGAAACATTATACCTATCCTTGCTGGAACAAAATATGCAGATCATTAATAACTTTGTTTACTATGAAAATGAGAGAAATAAAAAGGCAAAACAGATCTATGCTCTAAGCCTTTTAATAGATGAATTAATTACTAAATCTAATAGGACTAATCCTTATTCTCATACTATAATTGAAGGCTTTAATGACTTTTTAAACATTGATTTAAAAAATACCACTGCTTTTGTTGACCTCAGTCATGGGAACGTTTCTTTGTTCCCTGACTTTGAAAAAACAGACCAGGTCTCTTTAAAAAATGCTGATATACAAATAACAAAAATCTTTCCAGAAGGAATAGAACATAAAGAACTTACAAATGTAGAAAACTGCCTGAATGATTATATCGATTCCAGTTGGATGCATGAAATTATTTTACCAGAACAAAAAACTAAAATCGGCCAGCTGCAAGAAAACAAAATAACCCAGGTTGGTATTGAGCTTGAAATTAACCTAAAGAAAAATGTTCTGGCCAGCCAGATCGAACTGGAGTCTACTACTAAAGATCCTACATTTGTAGCTATATCCGTTTCCAGTGGAGATAATGAGTGGGTCACAATTAATGATGATAACAACATTTTAGATCATAAAATCCAAATTGATTTTCCTGCCAGGACAATAAAAAAAATAAAAATAAAATTAACTAAAGATGTTTTTGAATATCAAATAGATCCAGTTCTTTTTAGTTTAAAAGATATATCTCTTTATTATAACGTCTATCGTTCTGAAGGTAAATTACAAACACTAAACTATAAAGTAAACTTAAACAACAATGAAACTATAGATAAAATAAGCCTGGTTACTAAAGAGCATATTCCTAGTGGTACAGATATAACATATACCATAGATATCAAAGAAGCAGGGAAAGATGATTATACATATAAGGATATGCCTATTGTACCAATAAGCAGAGGAAAAAATAATCATGAATATATTGATTTAAGCAGTTCTAGCAAAAGAACTATATTATTTAATCATAAAAATCTTATAAGATCTATGGAAGATGATAACTACAATATAAGGTTTTATAAATACAACAAAGATATAACTGGCAAAATACCCAAAGACCAGTCTAAATTATTCAAAGGAATTAACCAATGGGAAAGACAGGTTTACCAATATGCACAAAGTTCATCTCACAATATATCTATAGAAAACTTTATTAATATACCTGTAGTAGATAACCTGGTCTTGAATGATTATACTGATAATCTTGATAGCAAAATAACCGAATATATAGATTATACAAAAGATAAAAAGGAATATCTTTTAAATTATTCATATATTGATACGAATTCTGTAGAGATCTTCTCCTATAGTGGAAGCAAAATAGAAAAAGTATCTACCAGTAAATATAATGTTAAACAGTATAATTATAATGTTTCAGATAGCTCATATAATCCTAGATATTATATTGAATTTAAAGAAAGTCTTGATGACAAAAGAATATACTTTGCAAAATATCATGCTAAGTATATTAATTATATGTTTACTACTTATATATATTGCAATAATGCACAGGATTTTGAAACTAAAAAAATCCCTGCAACAGAAAATATGAGATTAGAAATAGGTAATGATAGAGGCTTATATATCAACAATAAAAGCATAACTCCAATTATGGATAATGACAGAAGACACTACATTTATAAAGGCAGCCTTGCAAAAGGATGGAACAAAATAACCTATATTGGTTATTTAAATAATTCTAAAGATGGATTAGTCACAAATAATGAAGTCATAAAAATACGTGTTGTAGATGAAGATTCTACTTCTAAGGCAGTAAATGAAATTCATTGTCAAGGGTATAGAGCACATAAAGATGCTATGCAATATACTTCTTATTATGACCTGATCAATACAGTCTTAAAAGAAGAAAACCACTATTATACTATCAATGGAACTTGCCTTTTGATTAATAGTCCAAAGATATGCAATTACAAGTTGGACCTAGTGGAAAATATCAATTCAGTAGAAGAAATAAGGGTTAATGCTCATCTAACTACTCAAAACCAGTTCCTTAGTCCCAAAATAGATGAACTAAGATTAAACTTCTTCTATAGTGATCAGGAGGTATAAAAATGAACGGAACAAATTTAGAGCTTTATAACATGAAATACAGGGGCTCAATAGAGTCCCTTAAGTACAATAATACTTTTGAAGCAATAGATTACAACATTAAGAATATAGCCAATCAATTACAGAGTAACACGACTAAATTGCTTTCTAATGCCCAAAGACTATTGCATGAAAATCAACAATTAAACAATAAGTTAAGATACCTAGAAAATAAGGTGAGGTTAATAAACAATTATATCCAGAGGGGGTTATAGCATATGAATCCAATGTTTAAACCACGAAATATTAAATTTGCTGGCCAAACAAACAGTAATGATTTTAATAACATGAGTAAAGAAATAGCCCTGGACCTATTTAATCTATATGAAAATATATCAAAAAATGAAGAAGTTCTTGATAATGTAATTGATATTTTGCAGATCAATAACCAGTACTTAACTAACAGAATAACTCATTTAGAAAATCAGATTAAACATATGAAAAGAGGCATAGAGTACCTGGAGTTTTATGATTCCAGCATTATATCCTATGGTGATGATTTGCCAATTGAACCCATCCCAGAAAATGAACGGGCTTATATAAATTACAACTACAATATAGCAACATTACATTCTATTTATAACGATAGCAAAACTTTCTTAACAGATATCCATGAAAAAGAATTCTTCGTTCCAGAAGACCTGGTAGTAACTATCCTGGAAACCTCTTATCCAGGAGCAGAAATAGAAGAAAAAGATCCTTATAATGCCTTCGATCAGAATATAACAACTGCCTGGAAAAGAAAAGTTGTTTTCCCAAAAGGGGTAGCCCCTGATTTTGTAAGAGCAACTATGGACATTAAATTACCACTATCAATTATTAACAATATGATAGTTAATACAATTTTCATTAATCCTTTTCCTGATGCCTCTATAAACATTGTAGACATACTATATAAACCACTAAACGGCTCTGACTATATTAGTTTTATAGATACCGATTTCTTCAAGCCTGTAAGGAACGCAAATAATATTGCTATTACCTTTGAAGATATTCAACCTTCTAATATTCGTATAGTTTTTGAACAGGATAAACCCATTGATATTGACAATGGTGATAAAGCTATGTTTGTCCTAGGAGCACAAAATATAGCTATTTATAATAGAGACTATACTGATATAAGTAGTTTTTATATTCATTTTAAGCCTGTTACCAGTGTGGACCAAATAAATAACATAGAAATACTGGTAGACAACACCAAGAACGAAAATGCTGTTAGTTATACCATTTACGGATTAAACAAAGAAATAAACAGCTTAAAAGAAATAGACCTCGAAAAACCTATTTCATATAACTATAATAATGAATTCTGGATTAAAGTGGATATACACAAAATAGAAGATGTAACAACTCCCATTATTAAAGGACTAATAATAGAATATGATCCTTTAATAATGTAGTTATTAATTTTAAGAAAGGAGGTGTATCTTTAGTAATATACTCCCACTCCAACAAGGAAATAACAGAAAAAAGGAGCCTGCAAATGAAAGAAACATCAATTCTCAAGACAGAATTTACGGAGTTTTGGATTATTCTGGGGGGAGTTATTACATTCTTAATAGGTCCAATTACAATAAAAATATATGCTCTTTTAATAATCATAGCTATAGATACACTTTTTGGACTACAGGTTGCTTTTAGAGAAAACACTTTTTCATTAAAAATATTTATTAGAAAAGTGTTTTCTAAATTATATTATTATTTCTTTTATCTTGCATTGTTCAATGCAATAGACATAATACTAAGTCTTCCCAATACAATGAGGTGGTTTGGGATGCTGGTTGTTGCATTTGTAGAAATCTCATCAGTATATAAAAATGCCCTAAAACTGGGTAGAAAAGAAGCTGGCCTAATCCTCGAACAGATACTACAAAAACTTTCTAAAGAATATCAAATCTCTGTAAAAAGCAAGGAGGATACTAAGTAAATGGATAATACCAAATACAATCTAATCATTTCCGTATTAAGTATTTATATTATGCTATTTTTGGGTTTAAGTGGATTAGCCTTTATTCCTATTGGAGATCATTTATCTATTGATTTTTTAATAGTTCCTGCTATCCTGGGAGCAGTTATCATTAATTATAAATGTTCATTACTAATTGGTTTGGTCTGGGGCATTATCTCTATAATATCACCTAATTATTTGTCTGAATATTATCCTATAATAGCAGCAGTAATACCTAGAACAACAACTACAATATTTGCAACATGGTTATTTAATAGTAGTGTTTTCAGAAAATTCAAAAATAAGATAATTACTTTATTCATCTGTACTGGAATTTTTCATATTATAACAGAAGTTATTACTAATCATTTCTTTAATATTTATGAATTTTACGGATATGAGTTTTCTTACAAAGTATATCTTTTTCAATTGATCATTAAGAAGACTATTCCAGAAACCATTATGTTAATCATATTAGCTTTCATTTTAAGTAAAAATTTTACCATTATATTAAGCAATAAAAATATAATGCATACAGAACAGGAAGATGAAATATGCAACATTAAGATCGAAGAATACATAACTTATTAAAAGCAACTTAAATTATATAGGAGGTAGATAATCTTGATACTTTTTCCAGAAACAAATCTTGAATGGGAATTTAAATATTTTTCTCCAAAAGAAATTGCCATGAAATCAGAAAATGGATCATTTGTATATACAGATAAATTAAAACTTACTCTGGCCAGGTTGGATGAATTGAGGGAGTATTTAGGAAAACCCGTAATAATATCTAATGCCTGTAGGTTTAGTGGAAGCACAGGTTCACAACATTACTTTAAACAATTTAATGCTTTGGATATTTTCGTGAGAGGATATACATCATGGGAACTCATGGAGGTAATAGAAGCTTTAGATATAGGAACTGCCAGAGGATTATATCCTTACACTAATAACCAGATAGTCCATATTGACTGTAGAAATGGAGCCAGCAGCAAGGAAGGTCCTGTTTTAAGATGGTGGAGAGATAAAGATGGTAGTTATAGGTATTATCATAATCAATATAATAACTACCCTTATGAGGGTTGGGTGAGATTTGGTGAAAAAAAATAAAAAACTAGATGTATTATTAGAAAGGTTAATATATAAGCTAACCAGTTCCAGAACACTGTTATCAGTAAGCATGACAGCTTTGCTGACCTTTCTATTAATCAATGACAATATTAATCAGAACAGTTATATAGATGCCTTTAAATGGATCTGGACAGCTTTCTTTGGTACTAAGGCTATAGAGAAAGGTGCAAATAAATTAATAAAATAAACAGATGTAGGTGGTATAAAATGATGAATAAAATAAAAGATTATTTATTGCTTATAGCAGGTCTTATCATAACAGGTCTGCTTATATCTTTCAATATAATATTTCAAAGAGATAAAAGTAGAGAAATAGAGATATTAAAGGATGAAGTAAAGAAGAGGAAAGAGAAGATTAAAGAGAGTAAATCTAAGTTAAAAGAAAAAAAAGAAGAGATAGAACAATCCAGACAGGAGATTAATAAAGACTTGGAATCAATCAATCAAAAGCTAAAAGAAAAAGATGAAGAAATAACTAAAGCAAGGGAGGAATATGATAATGCTCAGAAAATCAATACTAGCGATGCTCGTAGGATTCTTAATGATTTTCTTGATAGGACAAATAGCAATGGCCAGTAACACTTCCGAAAATGGCTACTACCTAACAGAAGAAGAAATGATAGAAGTGGCCAAAGCTATTAAAGAAAGAGATGCCTTGCAGGCAGAAAACCTGGCTTTAAAAGAAAAAATCATTTTGTTAGAAAACAAAGTTAACCTTTTAGAAAATACTCTCATAAATGAAAGAATAGCTTACGACACAGCAATAGCCCAGGCTAATAAAGTTATCGAATTACAAGATCAACAACTTACAGACAAAGGGAAAATTATTAATAAAAACGAGCAAAAAAACAACATAGATATAATATTGAAATTTACTTTATTCTTAACAGGAATTGGTGTAGGTCAATTATTCTAATATAGGAGGCAAAAACAGGTTTTTCTGGAAAACTAAAAGTCCATAATTGTTTAAGTAATCAACCATATAGAGCTAAAGATGGGGTTACTAATACTACCAGTATAGTTAAAGATTTTAATATAAATGATATATTGTCACTACTAAAAGATGAAGACTTGCTTGATAAAGGAACAGGACTTGATCCTGATGGCTCCATAATTGATATAGGAGTGTTTGGTGGTCCTTTTGCCTGGGTATGGCAAGACGATAGCCATTTAATAAAAGACGGTAATGATATACTCACTTTTGACTTAATTAATCAAGAATGGATAGTGCTAGATCCAAACAAAGAAAACTTTAAAAATAAAGGCATAACAGATCTAGGTAACCTAATTCAAAACACAACTAAAATCATTAACGTCAAAACCAAGTTAGACAGTGGCCAGGTTTTTAAAGAACCAGTTAATTTTAAAGCTTACAAAGTAATTACTAACATAAGTATTGCATAGGGGAGGATAGCTCAATATGAAGAACGAAAAAATAGACTTACTATTAGAAAGATTAATATATAAACTAACCAGCTCCAGGACTCTAATGGCAGTAAGTATGACAGCTCTTTTAACTTTCTTATTAGTCAATAACAATATAAATGAAAACAATTATATAGATGCATTTAAATGGATCTGGACAGCTTTTTTTGGTACTAAAGCTGTAGAAAAAGTACAAGTAAAACAAAAAGTACAGGGCTAATATTGACCCTGTGCTTATAAAAGATGAATGAGGTTTCTATTTTTTTGATAGGAGGGAAGATATTTGGCAAAATTTAATCCTCTTGGTACAGGAAATAATCCCGATGGAACCCAGGCTCATATAGGTGTATGCGGTGGACCATTCGCATGGGATTGGCAAAGCGACAGATCTAATTAAAGATGGAAAAAAACTTTAATGTTATATAACACAAAAAAACCCTCCTCGTAAAAGAGAAGGGCTTTTTCTTAATATACACCACCTATTGACAGTACTAATTCATTAGAATTATATCTAAAATTAGGATAACTATAAGATGTATATCCTGTTAAAAACTCTTTTATTTCACCAGTATTCATATCTAAACAAAAAAGATTCCAGAAATGTCTATCTGGCTCCCTGGGGTCATACTTTCTGTATCCTCTTAATGCTTGTACCAATACATAAGATCCTGTCCTGTTTACAGTCATTGCTTGTGCTGTATAGCCAGTAAATTTGGGTATAATTTCTATATCGTCATAATCCCAGTTAAAACCTTTATTTGGATTTACTAAAGTAACGGTATGGTAATACCCAGAATAAATCAAGGTGTTATCTGGCGACTTGAAAGGAAAGTGGCCCCAAAATTGTTCCTTTATAACTTCTCTTGTTTCAAAGTTATACCTATGTATATAAGCATCAAAACCTTCATCATTCCGTTCAAGTCTAGTGAATAGAAGATCTCCTGTAGTAGGATCAATTGCATTTGGAATATCATATGTAGTACCAGTTAACGTTTCATATTCTCCTGTTTCAACATTAACAGCACCAATTCCAGCAGAATGTTCGTACCATAATAAATCCATATCTGGCCAAACATGAGTGCCTAATCTAGTAAAATAGATCCATTTGCTATCTAAAGACCATACTGGCCTGGCACCCCAGGGTATTTTATATATATAATTTGACTCAATTTCAAGGACTAATTCTCCATGCTCATTAATCTTTAAGCCTTTAGCGTATTCTTCATAAGTGAGAGGTCTATTTATATCTTCAAATTTTTTCACTACTAAATAAGGACCTTTTTTAACATATGCAATATATTTTCTATCAGGAGAAATGGCTCCCATAGTAGCATCACTATCAATATTGTTCATTGCAGTATAAGTTCCATATGTTAAAAGCTGAAAGAAATTCGATTCATCCATATGCCATAAACCAACTCCAACTGGCCATGTTCCAGGCGGGATGGAATACGGATGTTTGTATGCTTCAATATATTCTTCTATGGTGTCATAACCTACTGCAAAAATAGAAAATACTAAAAACACCATCATGAAAATAGAGATAATTCTTTTTCTCATTATGTATAACAGCCCCTTTCATGATTGTATTCTCTATTATTAGTATATCATATCAAACAAAGTTTGCCAATAAATTGGTTAAAAATAATTGTCTTCATCTACTTCATCATATACTATTTCTTCCAAACAGGAAACCTGGTAATCTATTTCTTCCAAAATAGATTCTAAATCATCAGCTAAATCTTCTAATATCCTATCATTGCACTTTAGTTGTTTTTCCAAAACTATCAAAACATCTTCCAATCTACCAGCACATTCATAATATTTTTCGTCTAAAACAAAATCTCGTGTTCCCATAGGCATCATCCTCCTGCAATTTATTCTTTTACGATATATTCATTTAAAATTCTTATAGTAGAAACAGCATCTGATCTCTTAAATTCTTTGCCGTCTTTAAATACAACTATTGTTGACAAATGTACAATATTAAAATCCTCTCCAACAGAAGGATCACTATTAAGATTAATCTTATATAATGGTAAAGAAAATTCGTATTTTTCTTTGTGTTTTTGAACCCAGGCTTCAACACTATGACATTTGCCACACCAATCAGCATAAAAATCTACAATAAAACTTTCCTTATTATTAATCATCGTCTCTAATTGTTCTTTAGTAATTTCAATCATAATTTATTCCTCCTTTGATAAATACTCTATTTTTAAGTTTTCTGGTTTCATCATTTCATCAACCTGTTTTTCAATAGCTCGTTCTACATTTTCAATTCCTTGTAATATATAAGCTGTTTTTAATTTGTGCCATTTTTTAAACTCTGGAGTTTCTACTAGTTTTTCAAAAGCGGCTTTTTTGTTTTGTTCTTGAGTTCTGTGAACTCTACTTTCAGCTACAGCTCCACTTTCTGGATGTCGAATTCTAATTCCAGTATTACGCTTATTCTGGTTCTGGCCACCTGGACCACCAGATCTAAATGTTTCAATCACAAAATCTTTTTTAGTTAAACTAAACAATAATTTTTTACTCATTTTTCTCACCATATAATATTAATATTATAAATCACTACACTAGTAGATAGTGTAGGTAAGTCCACATTGCCAAGGTTATACAAGATTTTTAAGTTAGCTCACTTCTCCTACCCCTCAGAGATATTTAGTGTTTGTTTACATACTCATTCTTGATACATTCCACAGTAACTTTGACATCATGTTCACTAAAGATGAAGAGAGGAGCTTCTCTAGATTGAGCTAACCTTTCATAATAACCATAAGCAATATTATTCCTATCAAGCTTATGTAGATCAAAAGTACCTTCTTGAATCCTGCTTAAAACTTTTTCTTGTGCACCATTAGCTCCATTGGCAATCCATTCGTGAAACTCCTCCGACATGTCTACAACTTCAGAAAAACTCAAAGTACCTGATACATTTTCAAAAGTAAACTTAATTATAACCTTCTCCACATTTTATTCCTCCAGTTTACTTTTGTAACAACTAAAGTCATGAAACATATCCTTAGCAGTACAACATCTAATTCCACCGATTTCTCCATATTGATCTGTTACAATTCA
>LFRM01321877.1_pt4 | contig 10355 bp, 9 predicted proteins | sample 618341 | NCBI WGS metagenome assembly LFRM01 (sample SAMN03654438, study PRJNA283298) | anaerobic digester metagenome | isolation source: pool of bioreactors CSTR01a, CSTR02a, and CSTR03a thermophilic anaerobic... | place: Denmark: Kgs. Lyngby | collected 2014-05-21 | reverse complement strand
AAAACCAAGCTGTCCGAAGAAATAAGCAAAGACTTAAAAAACAGAGGTTTTCAATTATTAGGTCCAATTATCGTTTATTCCCACTTACAAGCAACTGGATTGGTAAACGACCATATAGTAGACTGTTTTCGATACAAACAAATATGCGAAATGAGAAAGGAGAAAAATAATGGACAAAGCTTTTAAAAAAGTAATCTTTTCGGGAATAGCCCTGGCCATGGGAATTGCAACCCTTGTATTAAACATACTAAAACAACTCGAGGCTAATACAGCAATCACCCTTCTATCCATAGGTTTAATCTGCCTGGCCATTCTGCAATTGGAAAACAAATAACATCAAATAAACACGAGAGACCGAACATTACGCAACGTGCAGTTCGGTCTTTTCTGTTCATATTTAACTAAAAAGGTAAAAATTTACTTTTATTTGATAACAGACAGATTAGATGAAGTAATTGGTTAAAGGTGTAAAAAAATGGGCGACAGGTGATAGAGTTATCGCCTGTTTTTTTATACACTCAGGTTTTATTGTTAACAATATATTTATTTAATGGGCTGAATTATGGTAATATAGATGGTAAGATATGGATTGATAATAATCTTTTGGGGTTAGTGTGATGAATATTTTGGTACTTAACGGCAGCCCGAAGGGCGAAAGAAGCAACACCTTAAAAATAACAAGAGCTTTTTTAGACGGGATGTGCAGCAAGCAACGGCACAACATTAATATAGTAAATATTAGCGAGAAGGACATTCAGCATTGCCGGGGTTGTTTTACTTGTTGGACGAAAACGCCGGGTAAATGCGTGATCAAAGATGAGATGGGGGAACTCATAGAGCAGTACATAAATGCAGATTTGATTGTATGGAGCTTTCCCCTTTATTATTTCGGCATGCCTTCTAAAATCAAGGCTTTTCTTGACCGCACGCTGCCCACAAGTTTACCCTATATGACCATTAATGAAGACGGGACAAGCGGTCATCCTCCTCGATATGATTTGTCACATCAACGCTATATCCTTATCTCCACATGCGGCTTTTATACCGTGAAAAATAATTACGACGCCCTTTTTCGCCAATTCGAGATAATGTTTGGAGAAAAACTGACAAAGATAATATGTCCGGAGGGAGAGCTGTTTTCCATAGCCCAGCTTGAAGGCAGAATTTCTGAATATCTGTACTATGCAAAAAAAGCAGGAGAAGAATTTGCTGAAAACGATAGAATAAGTATCCTGATGGTTTCCGGCTTGAGTGTTTTGGCCTTGCTTGATGTAAACGCTACATTGATTATTTGTTCATCGTATTTTTTATTCGGTTTGATGTGGTTGGTATCGAGCTTTTTTAAAATCCCCTTGTCAGCATACTATTCAAGCCATGATTATAACGGTGACGAGGCTTTTGAAAATCCTCTATTTATCAAGACAAACAGGATTTTAACAACAGCATGGGGCTTGATGTACCTAATCATTGCCACATATTCTTATTTCTTGATGCAAAGTGCCCTGTCAAAGTACACGGGCCTCATCAATGCACTTGCTCCTTCATTAATGGGGCTGTTTACATTGTGGTTTTCCAAGTGGTATCCTGCAAAAGTCGCGAGAGGTTAAACAAAAGAACTATGAATTGATTTTAGATTTTACATACCATGTTAATGCTATATAATAGCCTATTATTAGGAGAAATTCCATATCCCATTAACGGAACTGGAAAGTTTCCAAATAATGTAGAACCTAAGATTATTATAAAATATAAGCCAACACATATTGATGGTAATTTTAAGTTTTTTGGTAGATTTTTAAAAGGAGCAACTGTATGCTAGAGATTATTGCCATGGCCACAATGCTGATTGACCACATCGGTGCGGTTTTCTTCCCGGAACAGGTATTTTTAAGGATTATTGGGCGCATATCTTTCCCCATATACTGTTTCCTGCTGGTCAGGGGTTTTCACCATACCAGCTCTTTTCAAAAGTATCTCCAAAGACTTATACTTCTGGCCGTTGTAAGTCAACCTATATACAGCAAACTTTTTGGAATAGACAAGCTCAACATCATATTCACCCTTGCAGTATGTCTTATAATCCTTAAACTCATGGAAGAAGCTAAAATCCAGCATATTATCATATCAATACTTTTAACGATAATTCTTGCAACCGGTTTTTTCGAATACGGCTCTTATGCTGTTTTGATGGTATTAATATACAGATTCATCAAAGAACCTTACATGATACTCTTGGCCCACGCTGCTGCAAACTTCGCTTACTTTTTTTATTTTGCCTGGTTTCAACAGCTGAGTATACTAGGTAGTATAATCATTGTATGGTCTTTACATGAATCATTTCCGGAAATAAAGATTAACAGGATGCTGTACCGGGTATTCTATCCATTTCACTTGCTCTGTCTGTTGGGCATAAAGGCTTTGGTCTGACAATTTTGCTTGAACTAAAGTGAAAATTTAGATAAAATGTAAGCAGAAATCAGAACAAGGGTTTTGTCTGCTTACTATAAAGAAATACTGAAAACGGGAAGGGAAATTTACGTTCAGTAAATTTCTATTTTTTTATTCAACACGGCCGAAATGCCATTGAGATAACCTAAAGTATTTGTTTATATTGTCATAATTGCTGCTATGAAAAAGCTGAAATGGAGGTTTTAACATGAAAATCTATCAGGTAGATGCTTTTACAGAGAAGCCCTTTCAGGGAAATCCTGCTGCTGTTTGTGTGCTGGATAGGCAAGTAGAGGATGCTTGGATGCAAAATGTTGCTATGGAAATGAATCTGTCCGAAACCGCCTTTTTGTTGTCAGATGGTGAAGGATACAACCTGCGCTGGTTCACACCGACTTCCGAAGTAGACCTGTGCGGCCATGCCACTCTTGCCAGTGCTCATATCCTGTGGGAAAGAGGGTATTTAAAAAAAGAGCAGGAAGCCAAATTTTATACAAAAAGCGGCTTGCTATCTGCCAAATTGAATGAAGATTGGATTCAACTGGACTTTCCCGCCACGCCCGAAAAAGAAGCAGAAGCTCCGACAGAGCTTATATCAGCTCTTGATGTTGACCCCATTTATGTAGGGAGAAATGTTTTTGATTATATCATTGAAGTGGAATCCGAAGAAATTGTAAAAAATATTAAACCCGATTTTATAAAGCTCATGAAAGTTCCCATGAGGGGAGTTATTGTTACTGCAAAATCCAAAGAATATGATTTTGTTTCCAGGTTCTTTGCCCCAGGAGTAGGGATACCCGAAGACCCCGTAACCGGTTCTGCTCATTGCTGCCTAGGCCCATACTGGATGAAAAAACTCAAGAAACAAAGCTTTACCGCCTATCAAGCTTCGGAGAGGGGCGGCATTTTAAAAGTCGATGTTGCCGGGGAGAGAGTATTGATTTCCGGGAAAGCAGTGACAGTAATGGAAGGAAAATTATTGTATTAAATCTGGCAGTTGTAAAGCCGAAACTATAGTTTTTCAGCAGAATACTGTTTGTAAGAGGAGCAGAAAGAGGAACTATTATGGGAAAAATAACTGCTATAGAAGTTCAGAAGAAAAACAAGAACCGTTTTAATGTGTATATTGACGATAGCTTTGCTTTTGCAGTTCACGAAGATGTAATAGTCTCGCACAACTTGACTGTGGGAAAAGAATTGCCTGCAGATTATATTGAAAAAGTCGTATTAGCAGAAGAACAGAGCAAGGCTAAAAACTATGCTTTAAGACTATTGGGTTATAGGGCCCGAAGCGAGCATGAAATCAGAAGCCGATTACACCAAAAGGGTTTTGAAAGGGACATAATCGAAGAGACGGTGCGATTTCTTAAGAAATACAACTATATAGATGATTATGCCTTTGCCAAAACATTAGTCAATGATGAATTGAATCTAAAACACAGTGGAGAGGCTCTAATAAAGCAAAAGCTACTCCAAAAAGGCATATCAAAGGAAATCATCCAGAGTGTATTATCAGAAATTCTCGATGAGGAAGAATCCCTTGCTGCCTGCAAAACGCTTGCTGGAAAGAAGCTAAATACCAGCTATCGAAATGATGCACCCAAAGATAAGATGCGAAAACTTGTAGCTTTTTTACAGAGAAGGGGTTATCCCTATAGTATGATAAAAAAGGCTGTTAGAGAACTTCTAGATGATGATTTTGATCTTTAAAAGAGTAAGCATAGAAAGGGAATATTAGTGAAAAGTTTAAATGGTGATTCATATGGACAAAGCTATTAACCTTTTAACAAAAGCAATTATCATATCGTTGTATGTTTACACTTGGAATTTTGTTGAAAAATATGGTGACAGCATAAATAAAACTTATATTTATGTATATATTTCTTTTGTAGCATTGAGCTTATTATCTGACAAATACTTCTACAAGGGCCAAAAATCAGGAGATAACAAATCCCGTGACATGACAACTCATTTCATTTCGTTGACCTGGTTTACCTCGCTAATTATGCCTGTTTTAGAACATGCATATATAGTTAGACATAATTTATTTTTTACCATTTTGGGAATATGTTTAGTATTACTGGGTATAGCAATAAGAGCTTTGGGAATAAAAACCCTCGGCAAATACTTTTCAAGAGATGTAGAGACTTGGGAAAATCAAAAAGTAGTTAAAACAGGAATATATAAACACATTCGCCATCCGGCCTATGCAGGCAATATTTTACAAGTTGTTGGATTTCCGTTAATCCTCAATTCATTCTATAGTTTAGTTCTATCCCTGGTTACAATCATCGGCTTTATATGGAGAATAAGGGTGGAAGAAGAATTCCTAAAAAGAGCAATACCCGAGTATGAAAAATACATGAAAGAAACCAAAAGAATCATACCAAAGATATGGTAATGAGGTGACTATTTTGGAATCTGTAGAAAAAATCAAGGAGGAACTAAAAAAACATATTAATGAAGAAAAAGCCGCCTTTTTCCCCAGGTTCTTTCAAGCCTTTGAAGGCGGATACGGTGAAGGGGACCGTTTTTTGGGAGTTGTAGTGCCGGACCAGAGAAAAGTGGCCAGGAAATATTACAAGCTTGTCAGTTTGAAAGATATTGAAAAGCTGCTCAGTGAACCTTATCATGAATGCCGCCTTACAGCCCTTTTCATGATGGTCCACAAGTTTGAAAAGGCAAAGGATGAAAAGGAACGTGAAGAAATAGTCAACACGTACCTCAACAATATCGGAGCCGTCAACAACTGGGATTTGGTTGACTCCTCCGCGCCATATATACTTGGACAATTTCTTTATTACTCACATCAATGCCCATTTACCGCCAAATACGTTCCCCTGATTGAAGGCATTGCTCATTCAAGAAATACACCTTTTAAATCAATTCGATTTGAGACTACAGAACAGGCTCAAAATGCGCCGGCTCCTTTTACTACATACAGTCTGTTTTATAATGGTGAGTTTATAACAAACGAAATACTATCAGATAAAAAATTTGAAAAAATGCTAATCAACTTGCTATAAGCAGCTATACACCGAAAAAAGCTTGAAATGCTGTGCGATAAGGCACAGCTTTTTTAATTGTAAATGCTCGCCTTTTGCATAAAATGTGAATTAAATACCAATTAAGTGGAAAAAATCATATATATCCATCCATATATTTAATATTTTGGAGGTGGTAGAATGTGTGAATTCTGCACCAAGCACGGTGAAGGGAAAAAGTGGTACGAAATCATGGAGAATTACTCAAGGGAACTGTTGAATGACCCGGGCCGCAGGACTTACATAGAGCAGTTCGTTCCCAGAGTGCGCAAAAGTTCCAAAGACAATTTATCGAGACTGGAATGGGTAAAAAAGAAGATGCCCCTTGCCCACCGCTTTATAAGAAAGATAGCCAATGTCAGTGCCAAAAAGTTCCACTTCGGTCAGGTGGTTCCCCTTGAAGATGCTGAAAAAATAGTAGAAATGGTTCAGACCATCACGAGAGTGCCCTGTGTGTGCCGCACCGTACTTGCCGGAAAAAGCAATGCCAGGTACTGCCTGCTCCTTGGAATAAACCCTACGGACTACAATGTTGATTGGCCGGAACTAAAGGCAAATCTGGAAGTGCTGACCCCTTCGGAAGCAAAAATGGTTCTGAGGGATTTTGACAAAAAAGGCCTGGTTCATTCTATTTGGACCCTTAAGAGCCCTTTTATAGGAGCTATTTGCAACTGCGATCGGGACTGCCTTGCTTACAGGTACCAGGTAGGTTCGGACCTGCTTGAGCTCATGTTCAAGGCTGAGTATAGGGCTAAGATAGATATGGAACTTTGCATTGGATGCCGGAACTGTATGAGCCTTTGTCAATTCGGTGCGATAGAATATTCCGTTACCCATGGCAAATGCTATATAAACACCGAAAAATGTTACGGTTGCGGCGTATGTAGGGTTGCCTGTAAAACACAAGCGATTAAGCTTTACGACATAGAAGAAGTTTTTGTCGTATAGAAGGAGCTAATAGGGCCCGCAAAAGAAATTTTCATCAAGAGTTTTTATGGTATTTCAGATTTTCCCCTATTCTACCATAATTTATGTCCGAGGAAATCAAAAATTATCGAAAAATACAGACAAATTATTGCCCTTCGAAGGAGGAATATTTTTCTAAAAAAAGAATAAAATAAACTACATTACACAGTTGAATTATCCATAATATTATGGCGCTGGAGGTAGAAGGACAAATTTGTTCAACTGCATCTTACCGGCAAATCATCTCAGGCGATTGCTGAGAGAGTATCGCCGTTAATTTTTTAGTCCCAAAATGCGTAACTAGCAGCTTTAGAATTCAGAAAATAAAAAATATAGAGAACAGGGAGGTGATTAAAAACATGTAGATCACAAGGAAAGGTGGTGTGAGTTCTAAGATAACCCTGCAGGTCAGGCCAATATGATGGGGCTAACAGGGGAGTATTGTCGCAACTTGAATCGGCTACTACCTTATTAGCTAAAATTGTTGGAGGTGACAATATTGAATGGAAAAAAAATTAAGTATGTAGCAAGTTTAATAATACTTGTTACGATGCTCGTGGGAATCATAGTTCCTTCAGGGATAGCAGCTCCAAGCACGGTACTTAACGACATAAGTGACCACTGGGCCAAGGATAAAATAAGCCAATGGGTCAATAAGGGCATTGTCAGCGGATATGGAGATGGGACATTTAAACCAGATAACAATATAACCAGGGCTGAATTCATGGCCCTTGTCAACAGGTCCTTTGGCTTTAACAAAAAGGCTGCAACAAATTTTACAGATGTTCAAAGAACGGATTGGTTTTACGATGAAGTGGTCAAAGCAATAGCTGCAGGGTACATTTCAGGTTATCCGGATGGAACTGTAAAGCCCAACAAGGAAATAAGCCGTCAAGAGGCTGCCGTGGCACTTTGTAAGGCGCTAAATCTTTCCGTGAAACCTCAGGCGCTAAACTTTACCGATAGAGACAGCATTCCCCCATGGAGTAAGGACTATATCGGCACCTTGGCCGAGAAAGCTTACATGACGGGCTATCCCGACGGAAGCTTCAGACCGGACCGCTTCATAACCCGGGCGGAAACCATAACCATGTTGGACAAAGCTCTGGCAGGAGAGAAGGGCACGTATTATTTACCGGGCGTTTACGGCCCCGAAGAAGGCATCGAAACCGTTAAGCAGGATATTGTAATTAACCTGCCGGGCATAACGCTTCGCAACATGATTATTGAGGGAGACCTCTATTTGAATGAAGGTATAGCTGAAGGAGATATAACCTTAGAAAATGTAACGGTTAAAGGCAAAACGATCATCAATGGTGGGGCAAACATTGACCTTATTGACTTTAGCTGTAAAGAAGTAGAGGTAAACAAAGGGGCCAGAAATGCCAGAATCACTGCATCAGGTGACACAAAAATCAAGAGATTAAACTTGAATTGTGGTGTGCACTTAAAAGCTGACGGAATCGATGAACTAAGAATTTTAAATGATGACAAGGTAACCCTTGAAGGCAATTTTGAGAATGTCAACGTGGAAGGCAATGGCAACATAGAAGTGTTGAAAAATACCACCATCAATAATCTCCGGATAAATGAAGAATCCGATGTAGAACTAAAAGAAGGTTCCCGGGTTAAAGAGCTTACTGTAAATGCCCCAGCAAGGATCAGTGGCAAAGGCACCATTGATAGGGCAAGGATTAATTCCAACGGTGCCGTGCTGGAAACTGCACCTAAGAGTTATACCCTTGCATCAGTCGTTACTGCAGAGATAGCCGGGAAAAAGGTCAGGGCATCACGGAGCAGCAGCAAAACGGTCAGAGTTACCGGTGTCACTCTTGACAGAGAAACCGTAACGCTCAGGGTATACGAGGAAGTTACCTTAAAGGCCACTGTTATGCCCTCCAATGCCAGCAACAAAGGGGTGACATGGGCATCAGACGATAGCAGTGTGGCAACGGTTGACGGCAATGGAACCGTTAAAGCGTTGGCTGTGGGCAATACCTTTATTACAGTCACCACAAATGACGGAGGCTACACTGCATCCTGTGCCGTTTACGCGATAGAAGATTATGATGAACCTATTGCCGAGCCCATAGATTCTGTTGTAATTAGCGGCAATGCTGTGATCGGTGAAGACTTGAAAGCTATTGTGACGCCAGAAGACGCAACAGTTGAATTCCTGTGGCTGCGAGCCGATGCGGAAGATGGTGAATATGAGGTTATTGATGAGGCAACGGGTATAAGCTATAGATTGACCGAAGATGATGTAGGCAAGTGGATAATAGTTAAAGCAATTGGCATGGGAAATTATACCGGTGAAAAGATAAGCAATGCCGTAGGACCGGTAATGAAAATCGATGAAGTGGACAAAAGTGCGCTACTAGCGGCAGTTGAAGACGCTCTAAAAATAACAAATGATGATTACACGGATGAAAGCTGGTCAATATTCCAAATTGCCCTAGCATATGCTCAAAAAGTCTTAGCTAAAGAAGCACCCAATCAGGAGGAAATAGTAGCCGCCTATACACAATTACGAGCAGCCATGAATGCCTTGGCCAAGAAAGTATCGGTTAATTTGGCGGATATCAGCGGCGTGCCGATTCCGGTAACCGGCAACCCATCAAAATGCTGCATTATCGATAGTTCGCAGTATAGCGGGACAATTAGCTGGGAGCCAGACCATGATGTATTCCAGGCAGGTACGATTTATACCGCAACCATCACATTGACTGCAAAAAGCGGCTATACCTTTAAGGGTGTGCCGGAAGACTTCTTCAAGGTATCTGGAGCAATTCACGTAACTAATGAGGCAAATTCCGGTGTAGTTACAGCAATCTTTCCAAGAACTGACGCCGAGCCCGTTGAAGGCCTGGTCCTGCACCTGGATGCTTCAACTCTGAACTTGGAGGATGGAGCATCAGTTAAAACTTGGAAGGACTTGTCTGATACAGAAAATGTGGTAAGTCAGGATCAGGAGTCTAATCGGCCCAGATTCGTCAAAGATGGTTTAAACGGGAAACCGGTTGTAAGGTTCAACGGAGAAAATCAATATTTTGACCTCAGCTGGAATATGACCAACGACAGATTGACCGCCGATGAAATAACCCTTTTCATGGTTCTGAAAAGCGATAGTATGAATGAGTCACAGACGGTCATGGGCAATTACGATGAAAAAGGTGCCGTATGTGTTCACGTCAGCACGAATGAAAAGAAGTTGACCGCTACCGTTTCCAGTAGGTCCAATAGGATTAATTTCTCTGGCAGCACAGATCCTTATATCGCAACCTATAAGGTCACTAAAACAAAGCACACAGCATATGTAGACGGCATCCAGACTTCAGAAGGGAACCTCACCGAAAGCATAGACTGGGGCAAGACTACCATAGGCAGGAACGGCGGCGAAATAGGTGGCAACATTTCAGAATGGTACTGGAAAGGCGATATTGCCGAGATAAGAATATACGACCGTGCCCTGACCGATGAGCAGCGGAAAGCTGTTGAAAAAGAGCTTCAAAGAAAATGGTTCGGCATGTCGGAACCGAAACCGATATCAGCAGTTCACTTTAATCCGACTCCCAACCTCCGGGAAGGTTCTAGCAAGGTTGCAGCCGATGCCGTTGTGGGAACCCTAACTGCCAGCGATGGAATCGGTGACATCATCTACCTGTTAGCAAAGGGAGAAGGTGATACCTACAACGATTTCTTCAAGATTGAAGGCAATGAGGTTAAGGTTAAGGATGAAGCTCTAACCCAAGGCAGCTACAGCTTCAGAGTAAAAGCCGTGGACAGCAAAGCTAACCAGGTGGAAAGTGCTTTTAGCATTGTGGTATTGGAAAAACAGGAACCCATTGAAGGCTTAGTTTTCCACCTGGATGCTTCGGCATTGAATTTACAGGACGG
>LFRM01262781.1_pt1 | contig 10355 bp, 6 predicted proteins | sample 618341 | NCBI WGS metagenome assembly LFRM01 (sample SAMN03654438, study PRJNA283298) | anaerobic digester metagenome | isolation source: pool of bioreactors CSTR01a, CSTR02a, and CSTR03a thermophilic anaerobic... | place: Denmark: Kgs. Lyngby | collected 2014-05-21 | reverse complement strand
TAAGAGCTTGCCATGCATGCGACTGCGGTCTAGCCTGCTGTACATAGGTCGCAGGCATGGCCGACTCTTACGGTGGGGTGTTTATACGTATGGTCAGTCCTTGCGGGGTAAAAGTTTTGTATCGCGCATAAAAAAACGGAGCCTAGGCTCCGTTTTTGTTGTAGTGCTGGGGTGTTTTAGGATCCCATTTGTTTTTCTTTGATTTCTGCTAATGTTTTGCAGTCGATGCACATAGTGGCAGTTGGGCGTGCTTCGAGACGGCGAATGCCGATTTCAACGCCGCAGGCATCACACCAGCCGTAATCATCTTCTTTGATCAGTTCGATGGTTTCATCGATCTTCTTAATCAGCTTGCGTTCACGGTCACGCGTACGCAGTTCAAGGCTAAACTCTTCTTCTTGACTGGCGCGATCCGCTGGATCTGGAAAGTTTGCCGCTTCATCCTTCATATGGTTCACGGTACGATCCACTTCTTCCAATAATTCCTGCTTCCAGATATTGAGAAGGTTAGTGAAGTGAGCGCGCATCTTTTCGCTCATATACTCTTCGTCCTTAGCTAATTCATAAGGTACGAAGGCATTGTCTAATTGGCTGCTTTGTTTTTCTGTTGTCTTGGGCATAGGTTCCGCCTTTCAAACGCGCTAAATCACTGCGTAATAAGCGTTAATCAGTTACCCGAATAACGGCCTCTACGCTCACAAGCGGGCGAACATACCAGAAAGTAAAGTAAAACGCCAGTCTATTGGGAAATAAGCTGGCGTTTGCTGGCTGCTTTGCTTGTCTAGTGGCCTAATGTCTTACTCAGCCGATTGACTCAACTAAACGGCCATGTAAGGTGAAGGGTTTAGCTTCTTCGATAAATACATCGACGAATTGACCGATCAAGGCTGGGTTATTGCTACGGAAATAAACGATGCGATTATTCTCGTTACGACCTTGCAGTAAGCCTGGATCTTTTTTCGCATAGTCGTTGACCAAAATGCGTTGCACAGTGTTGGCCATACGACGCGTATGAGCAAAACCTTGTTGTTGCAGGCGGTGCTGTAGCCGGCCGAGGCGCTCCTTGATCACTTCCTCAGGCGTATCGTCGCGCAGCTCGGCAGCGGGCGTGCCAGGGCGTGGGCTGTAGATAAAGGAGTAGGAGAAGTCAAAGTCGACATCGGCCACTAGCTGCAGAGTTTGCTCAAAGTCTTTTTCAGTCTCGCCAGGGAAGCCAACGATAAAGTCCGAGCTGATTAAAATATCAGGCACTGCAGCTTTTAGTTTACGTATACGTGATTTGTATTCCAGAGCTGTGTGGTTGCGCTTCATTGCAGATAAAATACGATCAGAACCCGACTGCACTGGTAAATGTAAATATTTAGCCAGCTTGGGGATATTGGCATGCGCATCAATCAACGAGTCGGAGAATTCCAATGGGTGCGAGGTCATATAACGAATACGGTCGATACCGTCAATCTCCGCCACTAGGCGCAGCAGTTCGGCAAAGTCAGCGATATCGCCATTGCCAATATCACCACGGTAACCGTTAACGTTTTGGCCGAGCAAGGTGACTTCACGCACGCCATGCTCTGCTAAATGCTGGATTTCTTTCAGTACATCTTTCAGCGGACGGCTGACTTCTTCGCCGCGCGTATAAGGCACCACACAGAAACTGCAGTATTTACTGCAACCTTCCATCACTGAGACATAGGCAGTGGGGCCATCAATACGTGGTTCAGGTAAACGGTCGAATTTTTCAATCTCGGGGAAGGACACATCTACCTGCGCTTTACCGGTGCTACGTGCTGCATCAATCATTTCAGGTAAGCGGTGTAGGGTTTGTGGGCCAAAGACCACATCAACATAGGGTGCACGTTCGCGCAGTGCTTTACCTTCTTGACTAGCCACACAGCCGCCAACGGTGATCACTAAGTCTGGGTTTTCTAACTTCAGTTCGCGCCAACGACCCAGCTGCGAATAGACTTTATCTTGTGCGCGTTCGCGGATTGAGCAGGTGTTGAGGATAATAATATCGGCCTCAGCTGCATCTTTAGTGGTCTCTATGGCTTGATGTTCGCCCAATAAATCCACCATACGCGAGCTGTCATACTCGTTCATTTGGCAGCCGTGGGTTTCGATATACAATTTTTTAGCCATAAGATAACGCGCCTACAAGTAACTACATTAGCCGCATATTATGGAAGACCCGCGAGACAGGCGCAAACCTATTTGCATATTGAACTGTCAATCGATGTTGCATGGCTGTGTATTGTACTGTTTAGAAGACTGGGGTGGGGGCGGTTTTGATGAGTTACTCGCAGCTCAAACAGCCGAGATTGCGTGCTGTATTTGCTCAAGTCAACACATATGTCCAGGCAAAAAAAAGGATGCCGTGTAGGGCATCCTTTTGTGTCACAGGTACAGATTAAGCGTTTGGCTTAGTCTCATCCTGCTCGGCAGCAGGGGCATTGTCTTTGTGTGACTCAGGCTCCTGTTGTGCTGCTGTTTTATGGTGCGCCGCTGCTGCATCTTCTGCAGTAGCATTGGGTGCGCTTGCTGTATCAGCGACCGTATAGCTTGCACGCTCTTCGCTGCGAACTTGTGGAGCTGGTGCGTTATCAGCAGGTTTTTTATCAGCGTAGCTGGCTGGGCTGTCAGTCACCGGCAGTTGTGTCGCTGCAGGCGCTTGTGTGGCATCTGTCGCTTTAGCTTTTGCCTGAGTCTGTTCAACCGCTGTGCTAGCTTTTACTTGCGACTGTGCAGCTTGGACAGGCTCTTGAGCAGCTTCGGCTGGGGCATCAGTTGCTTGTGGTTCTGCTGTTTTCGCAGCTTCTGCTTCGCGGGCTAAGCGCTCTAAACGACGACGCTCACGCGGGTCATTAGCGGCACGGCCAGCAGGGCGTGCAGGTGCTTGCGGCTTCTCTTCAGTTTTCGGCTTGGCCGGTGCTTTTTCAGCAGGCTCAGCTTTGACTGGAGCAGGAGCAGGAGCAGGTTTAGCAGCTACTGAGGCGGCTGGTTTAACCTGCTCTGCGGCTTGTTCTGCAGGTTTTTCTGCGGAAGTCGGCTTAACAGCTGGTGCTGGCGCGGCTTCTACTTTTTCAGCAACTTGAACTGCAGCAGGCTTGGCTGCCTCTTTCGTTGCGGTTGTTGGTGCTTTTGCAGGCTCAGAGATTTGCATCAGCGGCTGCTCAGCAGGTAAAGCAGCTGCTTGTGCAGGATCAATGGTAGCCACGGCACCGCGACTGGCTGCAGCATTGTGCGCAAGCTCAGGCTTAGCAACAGCAGGCTGGGCTTCAACTACAACCGGCTTGGCTGCTTCTGTTGTTGCAGGCTTGTGCTCTGCAGCAGGCTTAGCATCAGCAGTGTTATCAGCTTGAGTTGTGTTGTCAGCTTTTTTCTCGCTTGATTCAGCAACTGCATCAGCTGGAGCATTGCTCTGCGCTGCATTGTTTTCAGTGTTATCTGCACTATCAGTGCTGTTGTCACCCTCTACTTGTTGGCGCTCGCGACGATTACTACGACGACGTTGACCGCGTGAGCGACGACGAGGTGTTTGCTCGTCATTGTTAGCGCTATTGTCATCTTGCTCGTCATTGTGCTCTGCTGCGTTGTTGTCCAGCTCATCTTTGTCGGCTTCGCTGGAAGTCTTAGGATGCGGTGCGCGCTCTTGACGCTCAGGACGAATCGGACGCTCATCAGTTTGGTTGTTGTCACGTGGAGCACGGCTTGAACGTGGCTTTTCTTCTTCGGCTACCGGCTCAGGTGCAGGCGTATTGCGTGCGCTGCGCAGCTCAGGTGTATCCAGTGTCGGACGTAATTCACGCACAGGACGATCATTGCGTTCGTTGCGCTCTGTACGTTCAGTGCGTGCTGGGCGCTCTTCACGTGTTTCGCGCGGCGCACGTTCACGGCGATTATCACTGCTCTTATTATCGCGCTCATGGCGATTGGAGCTGTCACGCTGATTGGTGTTTTGATGAGTGCTGTTATCACGCTCAGTCGTGTTGTTACTGTTGTTGTTATTGCTGCTGCGAGCATTATCGCGAGGTTTACGCTCTTCATCGCGGTTATTGCGTGGGTTTTCACGGCGGCGATTTTGCGATTGATTGCGATCGTTGCTGCGCTCATTATTGCGTGGGGTAGCTGGGCGTTCAGGTTGCTCAGCTTTTTTCGGCTGTTCAGCAGGTGCTTCTTCGCTAGCAAATAAACTGACCAGTGACTTCACTAGGCCTTTAAATAAGCTCGGCTGTGCTTTAGCGACAACCGGTTTGGCGACTACGGGCGCAGTGGCAGCAGGGGTATGCGCTGGAGGAGCAACACGCTCAGCACTACTGGTTTTCACTGCAGCTTCTTCGCGTACTAATGTGCGAGTGGCGCTCACTGGTTGAATTTCTTCGGTTTCGTCTGGAGCCATTTCATAGCTGGACTGGCCTGACAGCGCTTCTGGGCTGTCATCACGCAAACGCATCACTTCAAAGTGCGGTGTTTCTAAGCTTTCATCCGGCAGGATAAAGATACGCACACGGGTACGCAGTTCAATTTTAGTAATGGCATTACGTTTTTCGTTTAATAAGAAAGCAGCGACTTGGAAAGGTACCCGTGCACGCACTTCAGCGGTACGGTCTTTCAGTGCTTCTTCTTCAATTAAACGCAGGATTGCCAGTGACAGTGACTCAACGTCGCGGATAATGCCTTGGCCGTTACAGCGAGGGCAGACCATGCCGCTGGTTTCACCCAGTGATGGACGCAGGCGCTGACGTGACATTTCCAACAAGCCAAAGCGTGAAATACGACCCACTTGCACACGTGCACGGTCCGCTTCCAGGCATTCGCGCATACGTTCTTCAACAGCACGTTGGTTTTTGGCTGGAGTCATATCGATAAAGTCGATAACGATCAGGCCGCCGATATCACGCAAACGCAGTTGGCGGGCGATTTCTTCAGCCGCTTCGAGGTTGGTTTGCAGTGCAGTTTCTTCGATGTCGCTGCCTTTAGTGGCGCGCGCGGAGTTGATATCGATTGAAACTAAGGCTTCAGTTGGGTCGATTACCAATGCGCCGCCGGAAGGCAATTTCACTTCACGTTGGAAGGCTGTTTCAATTTGGCTTTCGATTTGGAAGCGATTAAACAGTGGGACGCTGTCTTGGTAAAGTTTGATTTTATTGGCGTATTGCGGCATCACCTGACGAATAAAGCTTAAGGCTTCTTCTTGGGCATCGACGCTATCAATCAATACTTCGCCGATATCTTGACGTAAATAGTCACGAATCGCGCGGATAATCACGTTACTTTCTTGATAGATCAAGAATGGTGCGCTGCGGCCATCGGCTGCTTCTTTTATCGCAGTCCATAACTGTACTAAGTAGTCCAGATCCCACTGCAACTCTTCACTGTTACGGCCTAAACCGGCAGTACGCACGATTAAACCCATATCGGCTGGAGCATTCAGACCATTTAGCGCTTCACGTAACTCATTACGCTCTTCACCTTCAATGCGACGTGAAATACCGCCTGCACGTGGATTATTAGGCATCAGCACCATATAACGGCCAGCGAGGCTGATAAAGGTGGTCAGGGCTGCGCCTTTGTTGCCGCGCTCTTCTTTTTCAACTTGTACTATAACTTCCTGGCCTTCGGTCAAGACGTCGCGGATATTAACGCGGCCGTTGCCTTCAGTCTTTTTGAAGTATTCGCGGGAGATTTCTTTAAGGGGCAGAAAACCGTGACGCTCTGAGCCAAAATCAACAAAAGCTGCTTCTAGGCTAGGCTCTACGCGGGTAATACGACCTTTGTAGATGTTGGATTTCTTTTGTTCGCGGGCGCCAGACTCGATATCGAGGTCAAATAAGCGTTGTCCGTCTACGAGTGCAACACGCAACTCTTCAGGTTGAGTTGCGTTGATTAGCATTCTTTTCATGAGTTACCAATATATTCCGTGTTCACGGATCACTCAATTGGCACACGCGACAAATTGGGTCGGTGTTGGGGTCGCGCAGTTAAAAAATAACCGTGTCTAGCGATCAAAGGTCATAAGCCGATATCGCGACAGCGTCTCCAGTGCGCTGCAGTGTAAAAGAAGCTTGCAGCGCATATGTTCAGGAGGAGGAATCAGGTATAAGCCGCGGACGTGATAAAACGTCTAAATCAAAGCATGTGGCTACGCGCGCTTATCAACTGTGCATCTCCACCCTTCACGTTTCCCTAGGTTGAGTCGGGTGCCGCTCGTTGTGTTCGTGAGCGGGTTTATAAAAATGCGATCGCAATTAGGCGAGCNNGCTAAGTCGTGTGTTGCTTAGCGAGGTGTTTGTGACCTGTAATAATGTTGTAACCAGATTGTCGGCTGACGTTTTGTTTTAAATTCTTTTAGCGTGAGCTTAAATCCGACTGCTTTATGCAGCCGACTAAATATAGCAGCAAGTGGGCTTTTCTTCAATGAATAAGTCGGTGCTGACTTGCATCGTGCATCAGGTTTTATACAGATTTTGGCGAGTGATGCCGGCATCTTGCAGGCTGTTAGGGATATTGTACCTATTCACGCCTCATTCACGCTAATTTTCCTCAAGGCCGTTCCGCAGAGCTCCTGAGATCAGTGGATAGGTTGGAATGCCAAGGTCGCAGGCATGGACAGCTCTTACGTTTAGGAGTCCAAAAAAAGGGGGCACTCCACATGGTAAGCATGCATTTAGATTTTCTGGGCGACTAAGTCCACGATTATTGCTTAGCTTTGAGCGTAAAGCACTCATATCTAAGGATTGCTACCATTGTCAAAAGTATAGGAAGTCCAATAAAAAGAATGAGACGAATTGAGATAGTGCAGATACAAAAAAGCCCCGATTTACGGGGCTTCTAGGACAGTCTGAGAAAGTCAGGACTTATTACTGCTATTTTCCGGAGGCTTACCTAACTTCTCAGTAAGCGCACCATGTTCTGGGTCAAATTGCATTTTTTTTAGTCTATCAATAAACCACTTAACGCCCTTGCCATTATTACTGCGCTGACACGCGACAGATATATCTACTGGTGGCCGGTGAGCATCCAAAGGCAACACCACGAGTTGCCCCTGAGCCAATTGCTGGGTAATGCGATGACGGGGTAAGTAACCCACGCCAAGGCCTTTACATTGTGCGGCAATTTTATGTTCGATAGTAGGAACATAGATACGGCTACGACCATCTAATAGTCCAGCAGAGCGAGTCGGTAACCGCAATGAGCTGTCGGTAACAATCACCGTTGGATAATCGTCTATAACGCTGATGGATAACGGCGTAGGAAGTCGGCTTAGAGGATGATCAGCAGCGACCGCAAAATCGAACATCACCTGCCCTAATGGATGCAGGATAAAGCCTGGACTAGGAGGAGCACCTTCTGCACCAATCACCAAGTCACAGCGATCATCTATTAAAGCATCCCAACTACCACTCAGCACTTCTTCACTGAGGCGTATTTCAGTCTTGGGCTGAATTTTCTGAAACTCTTCTATTAAATCATAGATAGCATCGCAGCTTAGTACGCTCTCAATACAGATCCGTAGTTTTACTTCCCAACCGTCCGCGGCTTGGCGTGCCTGCGCTGTTAATTCTTCTGCTGCCGTTAGAATCTTTCGACCCTGCTCCAGCACCAAGCGTCCAATGGCGGTCAGCTCGGCTTTACGGCGGCTGCGATCAAACAGCTCAACACCCAAATCCTCTTCGAGCTTATTAATAGTGTAAGAAACGGCGGATGGCACCCGGTGCAACTCTTCTGCTGCCGCGGCAAAACTGTGACGGCGCTCAATGGCGTCAAGGGTTTGCAAGGCATCTAAAGTGATAAGCAACGTCATAGTTCAGTTTTCCTGATCATAAAGGTCAAAACGTTCCGTTATTATCTGTTTGGCCTTTGCAGTAGAGTAGTTACATCAAACAACATAACTGATACTACTTGGAGACAACATCATGAGCAAAGCTTTAATTCAGCGCGTACTGACCACTGACAACAGCTTGAGTAGCTTGCTCATGCGCCTTAGCGCTGGGGTTATTTTCGCAGCGCATGGTGCACAGAAGTTATTCGGTAGTTTCGGCGGCGGCGGTCTAAAAGGAACGGCGCAGTGGATGGCTTCGATTGGTTTGGAGCCGGGCTACTTAATGGCGCTGGCCGCCGGCAGTGCAGAGTTCTTTGGTGGTATCGCCCTGCTGCTTGGACTGCTGACGCGACCTACAGCATTTGTGCTGGCGATGACCATGCTGGTCGCAGTCATCACAGTGCACCTGCCTAATGGATTATTTTTGAGTAACAACGGCTATGAATTTGGTCTGGCGTTACTGGCTATCACTGGCGCTTTAGTCTTAAACGGCGGCGGTAAGCTTGCGCTGGACCGCATGCTCAGTGCGCGCTTAGGCAAAGGTCGCTCTGATTCATTCTAAGCTTCGACGTCTAACGTCAATAAACAGAACTTAAGCACGCAGGAAGATAATCTTCCTGCGTGCACCACTTACACAGACAAATGGAGGCTCTAACATGGGCTTATTAGTAGAAGGTCAATGGCATGACCAATGGTATGACACAGATTCCACTGGCGGTAAATTTGAGCGCAGTGAATCACAATTTCGTAACTGGGTCACCGCTGATGGCAGCGCTGGACCCAGCGGCGTAGCAGGCTTTAAAGCGCAAGCCGGACGCTACCACTTATATGTTTCTTTAGCCTGTCCTTGGGCACACCGCACGCTGATTTTTCGTAAGCTCAAAGGGCTGGAGTCGATGATTTCAGTGTCTGTGGTCAATCCGTTTATGCGTGAGCATGGCTGGACCTTTGCTGAGGGCGCAGGGGTGGTGGCCGACCCGATCTTCCACGCCGATTACATGCATCAGATTTATACCGCTGCAGATCCAAAATACAGCGGTCGTGTGACCATTCCAGTGCTTTGGGATAAACAACAAAATGTGATGGTGAGCAACGAGTCGTCTGAGATTATTCGTATGTTCAACTCGGCTTTTGACGAGATTGGCGCGAAGCCTGGTGATTATTACCCAGAGGCGTTACGTGCTGAGATTGATCGTGTTAACGAGCATGTGTATGACAGCATCAATAACGGTGTGTACAAGGCCGGTTTCGCCACCAGTCAAAAAGCTTACGAGCTGGCAGTGTTCCCCTTATTTGAAGCTCTGGATGAACTTGAGCACCGTTTCTCCAAGCAACGCTATTTAGTGGGCGACCAGATCACCGAAGCAGACTGGCGTTTGTTTACCACCCTGATTCGTTTTGATGCGGTGTATCACGGTCACTTTAAGTGCAACCTTAAGCAGATTGAAGATTATCCGCATTTGGCCGCTTATATGCGCGAGCTGTATCAATGGTCGGGCGTGGCGGAGACGGTCAATATGGCCCATATCAAAGAGCATTATTACCGCAGTCACGACACCATCAACCCAACCGGTGTCGTGCCCGCAGGGCCGGTGTTAGATTTTGCTCGGCCACATGGCCGCAAGTGATTGTTGTTATACAACCAAGCCAACTGAGCGGCTATTGACTCGCTGCTCAGTTCGGTATTGCTCATAACCCAGTGATGGAGGTCTCTTATGCAAGCTTTACAGTTTTCTGCCACCGGTTCTTTAGATACGTTGCAATTGCATGACTTGGCAAAGCCCGTGCCTGCTGCGGACGAGGTATTGGTTGAGGTGCGTGCCACCGGCGTCAATCCCAGCGATATTAAAAATGTACTGGGCTTGTTTCCTTACACCACTACGCCACGTATACCCGGCCGGGACTTTGCTGGCCTGATTGTTGCAGGGCCTGAAGAGTTGCTGGGTCAAGCGGTATGGGGCGGTACTGGTAAAGGCTTTGGTTTTTACCAAGACGGTTGCCATGCCCAGTATGTGGTGGTGCCGGCCAATGCAGTCACACCGTTACCTAAATCACTCAGCTTTGCCCAAGCCGCCACCTGTGGTGTGCCTTTTATCACCGCTTGGGATGCCCTTGAGCGCAGCCGGGTTAAAGCAGGTACGCGTTTTTTAATTATCGGCGCAGGCGCTGTGGCTAACGCAGCACAGGTTTTAGCCAAGGCACGCGGTGCAGAGGTGGTGATGGCGGCGCGCCGTGCCGAAGTTGTGCAGGACTTGCAAGCACAAGGCATTACAGCGTTTGAGCTCAGCGAAGAAGGGCAACTGCCAGAGCAGGCACGCCAGCATTTTGATCAGCAGGCACCCGAAGTGATTTTTGAAACCACAGGTTTCTGGCTGGCTGCGGCTGTGAATACGCTGGATACCTTAGGGCGTATCGCTATTATTGCGGCACCTAAGGATGGCGTGATCAGTTTGTCGTCCTTGAATCTGTATCGTCGTGGCGGCTCAATTGTGGGGATTAATTCGCTGCTCTACAGCCTAGAGGAATGTGCGCAGAT
>LFRM01067195.1_pt1 | contig 10361 bp, 10 predicted proteins | sample 618341 | NCBI WGS metagenome assembly LFRM01 (sample SAMN03654438, study PRJNA283298) | anaerobic digester metagenome | isolation source: pool of bioreactors CSTR01a, CSTR02a, and CSTR03a thermophilic anaerobic... | place: Denmark: Kgs. Lyngby | collected 2014-05-21 | reverse complement strand
AAACTTAAGAAATAGCGAGTAAAGAACACGAAACGGTGTCCGATTATCTGGGAAAGGCTCAGACAAGGCGGCATACCCTATAAATGCTATGGGGATTTCCAAGGCCATGATGGAAAAAGTATTTGTAGCGAAATCTAGAACTGTAAACTCAGAGGATACACTGATCTGTGGAACTCGATACGGAAACGTTATGGCTTCTCGAGGTTCGGTTATTCCCCTTTTCATCGAGCAAATTAAGGCCGGAAAACCTTTGACCGTTACAGACCCCAATATGACGCGATACTTGATGAGTCTCGAGGAAGCTGTTGACCTAGTGATCTATGCCTTTAATCACGCAAAGACGGGCGACATAATGGTTCAAAAGGCACCTGCATCAACAATCGGTGACTTGGCACAAGCTGTGAAGGAGTTGTTTAACGCTGATAATGAGATTCAGATTATTGGCACGCGGCACGGTGAAAAACGATACGAGACTTTACTAACCAAAGAGGAGTGCCTGATTGCAGAGGATTTGGGGCATTTCTTCCGGGTTCCAGCCGATAATCGAGATCTTAACTATGAGAAGTTCTTTAGTAAAGGAAACCTTAAGTTATCAAGCTTACGCGAGTTTAACTCGGACAATGCGGATAGACTGACTGTTGCTCAAATTAAGAATAAGCTTTTGTCGTTAGAATTTGTCCGTAACGAGCTTAACAATCTGGGTCTACTAGAGGCGGCTGTTTCAGAAGATAGGGCATAGCGGTATTTGATTTTGAAGGGTGTGGCTCTTATGAAGATTCTTGTAACTGGCTCGAATGGATTTCTGGGTAAAAACCTCATTTCGGAACTAGAAAACCAAGGCTATCAAAATATCTATTGTTTTGATAAGAACACCGATAAGAAGTTTTTAGAAGGATACGCGAAGGACTGCGACTTCGTATTTCACTTGGCTGGAGTGAATAGGCCTAGAGACGAAAGGGAATTTATGGAGGGTAACTTTGGGTTTACATCAGAGTTATTGGACATACTGAAAGCTTACAATAATACTTGCCCCATTATGCTTGCTTCGTCTATACAGGCTGAGCTAGATAACCCATATGGTACGAGTAAAAAGGCTGGGGAGGATCTATTGTTTGCTTATTCCAAGGAAACTGGGGCGAAGGTATTAGTATACAGGCTTCCTAATGTGTTTGGCAAATGGTGCAAACCAAACTATAATAGTGTAATCGCAACCTTTTGCCACAATGTCGCCCATGGGTTGCCTATTCAGATTAACGATCCGAACGTGGTTTTGAAATTGGTCTACATAGATGACGTGGTGAATGAACTTATTGGGGCCCTTAACGGTCACGAACACCGAGACGGCATGTTTTGCACCATACCTACTGTTTACAATATTACCCTTGGTGAGATTGCTGACCTGATCTACACATTCAAGAATTGTCGCGACGAGCGGTCGATTCCAGATATGTCCAACTCCCTGATAAAAAAACTGTATAGCACGTATCTGAGTTATTTGCCTATCGATCAATTCGCTTATGGTCTAAAGATGAACATTGACGAACGCGGTTCATTTACAGAGTTTATCCGTACAATAGACCGTGGGCAAGTATCTGTAAACATCTCCAAGCCTGGGATCACGAAGGGAAACCATTGGCATCATACAAAGAACGAAAAGTTCCTGGTTGTCAGTGGCATGGGTGTCATCCGGTTAAGAAGGATTGATAGTGATGAAATCGTCGAATACTACGTAGATGGCGATGAGCTTAAGGTGGTGGATATACCTCCCGGATATACCCATAGCATAGAAAACCTAGGGGACAGAGACATGGTAACCATAATGTGGGCTAATGAGCCGTTTAATGCCAACAATCCGGACACATATTACTTGGAGGTTTAGACGTGAAAAAACTGAAGGTAATGACGGTAGTAGGTACAAGGCCAGAGATTATTAGACTATCAGCTGTAATAAGAAGACTTGAGGAATCGGAGGCTATCGAGCATACATTGGTTCATACGGGTCAAAACTACGATTATGAACTAAACCAAGTTTTTTTTGAAGACTTTGGTCTGAAAAAACCCGATTTTTTCTTGGGTGCAGCCGGAGATACTCCGATGGCGACTATTGGCAATATATTTATTCAAATTGACCCAATTTTGGATGTTGTAAAACCCGACGCCTTCTTGGTTTTAGGCGATACAAATAGCTGTCTATGTGCCATTGTAGCAAAAAGACGGCGCATACCCGTATTTCATATGGAAGCGGGTAATCGTTGCTTTGATCAGAGGGTTCCCGAGGAAACAAACCGCAAGATAGTGGATCATGTAGCAGATATAAACCTAACATACAGTGATATAGCTAGGGAGTACTTACTCCGTGAAGGCCTCCCAGCGGATAGAGTTATCAAGACAGGGAGCCCGATGTATGAGGTGCTTCATTCAAAGATGGCAGAAATAGAGAGTTGCGATGTCGTTGAGCGACTGGGCTTGAACGATGGGCAGTATTTTATAGTGTCCGCCCATAGGGAGGAAAACATTAATTCCGACAATTTTTTCGTTCTGGTTGAAAGTCTAAACGCAATAGCTGAAATATATGGATTGCCGATTATTGTAAGTACCCACCCGAGGACCCGCCAGATGATTGTGCAAACGGGAGTGCGGTTTAACCCTGTCATCAGACTATTAAAACCCTTGGGATTTATTGATTATGTAAAGTTACAGATGAAAGCAAAGGCAGTGCTAAGTGATAGCGGGACTATTAGCGAGGAAGCCTCTATTCTGGGGCTCAAAGCCCTCAACATACGAGAAGCCCATGAGAGACCGGAGGCGATGGAAGAAGCTGCCGTCATGATGGTTGGGCTGAGGAAAGACAGGATCTTACAAGGTCTAAGCATTCTTGAATCCCAGACAAACGACACATTAGAAATGGTATCAGATTACGAAGTGCCGAATGTCTCAGAAAAGGTTTTAAGGATTATTTTGTCATACACGGACTATGTAAATCGTGTCGTATGGCGTAAATGATTGGTGCCTATGGGCCAAGGATGTGCTTGCTTGATCCGCAAAACGCTCTGAATTGTGACTAAGGCCAATGTAGTGTGCATAGGGTTAGTTCCCTTTAGTACTATATAGATTAGCATGTTCTTCAGAGCGAGTGAATCCACAGGCGAGCTACTTCCGGGATTTACGAGTTGTCCTGAATGGGAGGTGAAATCCATTTTGACATCGGATTCTGATAACTGTTGGTTGCTGGGCGTAGTGCTCATAAGGGAAGAAGTGATTAACATCGTTGTACAATGTAGCAGCACTAACATAATGGGTTGACGGTATATGTTTCAGGTTTGACTCTAGTTGACTTACATGGTCTTTCCGTTGGAGGCAAGAGGGTTCGAGGGTTTGGGCCATATACTACAGGATAGCCTAAGAGCGTGAGATTGCCGGTAGTTTGTTGTCGTCGGTAAATTGGAGGGTGTCGCTTGAAGATATGTATTCTTAGTATCATGAATCTAAAGCATATGACATTGTCGTCCTTATATACGGACTACTTTGATCGTTCGAACATAAAATATGACATTATTTGTGTTGACAAATATGGGGCAAGTGAACAGAGCAATGCTAATAAGCTGTACGCTTATCGAATGAATATCAAAAGGGACTGGCCAGTGTACCGGAAAGTTCTAGAATATCTCAAGTTTAGGTTTTATGCTCTACGTATCCTGAATGAAAACGATTATGATTTCGTTATCGTTTGGAATAGCTATACCGCTTTCCTGTTTTCGGATTACCTCAAAAGAAAGAAAAATCGCCGCTTCTCAATTAATATACGGGATTATGCTGGTGAGAAAAACCCTCTCGTTTTTGCGCTTATGCGATCGATCTTGGGAGATGCTGCTTTCACTACAATTTCTTCAGATGGCTTCAAGAGTTTTTTACCTAGTGGTGAGTATATTACCGTTCACAGTCTTAACGAATCGTTGTTATCAAAACAGAAAATAGCAAGGCGAACTCGTACCGCCGATGACCCGATAAGAATCAGTTTTATTGGATATGTACGTTTTTTTGAGATAGATAAAAAGGTGCTTGATGCCTTTGGGAATGATGAGCGTTTTATTATTCAGTTTTTTGGCGAAGGTTCCCAGTTACTGCAGGAATACGCTACAAAGCAAGGCTATAGGAACGTAAGATTCCATGGGAGATTTGAACCTGAGCAAACTTTGCAGTTCTTGAACGAAACGGATGTTATGAATAACCTATATGGTGTCGGGAACATAGCATTAGACACAGCCTTATCTATTAAGGCGTATCATGCGGCTTACATAGGAATCCCGATTCTTGTCTTTGAAAACACCTATATGGAGCAAGTTGCTACGAAGTATGGATTTGGGTATGTGGTAAGTGACTTCGCCGGTCTTCCAGACAGATTTTATGAGTGGTATCGAAACGTTGACTATGATCAATTGGTCGCAGCCTGTGATCGATTTGTAAGAGATGCTCAGCACCAAAACCGGTTCTTTGAAGAAATACTGATGCGGTATTTTCCTGGCTGATAAGAGCTCCGGGCGAGGGTTGAAAAGGAGAGCAAGATGCTAATAGCCGATTTGTTAGTTTTATGTTTCATATCGATTATCATTGAATTCAAGTTTCTCAAGGGGAAATCAATGATATTCTCCCCGTTTACCAACTTCAACGCCTCGTTTGCGTTAGTCTATATATTACCGATTATATTGTACCGAATAAGTCCTAATACATCTTTGATTCAAATGTTGAGTCAGGAAGAGCTCATGAGTAGTTACCTGTATATAAGAATATTCTACTACTCTTGGTTTCTGTTAAGTGTAGTCTACTTCATCAGTACCAGGCGATATAGTATCAATGTTGTTAAGGGGGTCATAAAGCCCTCCAAGGAGTACTTGTTGTTTTTGTGGTTCATATTGTTATTGTTGTACTTTGTCGGGCTAGCAGCTCCGCTTGGTTTTGATCCTGTATTAACTTTGGCAAGGCTCATCAATCCCAGAGCGTTCACATATATACGCGCTGGATATGGACCGTTTAACCATGTTCAGAATGCAGTCAAACTCATTATGATAGTTATTGCTACCTACATGTTTTCAGAAAAAAAATCCTTAGGGCGTCTCTTTCTGATGGTGCTATCACTATTGATGAACATTCTGGGCGGTTCCAAGGCGAGCTTCGTGAACTTCCTACTTGCAATGTTGCTAATCTGGCATAAAATGGACTATAAATTCAAAAGGGTTAAGATTGGAAAGCTGTTGCGCTACGGATTGGTAGGCATGGTTCTAATTATTTTTGCGTTTATGGCATTCTACAAGCCAGGTGAAGTTATTACTTTTCAGGAAGCGATTTACGCACTAAGAGATTACCAAAAGGAAGCTTACTATACTACCAGGGTCATAAACGACTACGATTGGGACATCATATACACGGTTGAAGGGATAACGGATACCATTACGCCGTTTGTACCTAGGGCAATTTGGCCGGATAAGCCGTTTTCAGGCTTCTATCATCGCTATTGGCGCATGCGATATGAACCAGGTACTGTTGTATATCACACAAGTACATTTGGGGTGTTGGCGGAGAGTTATATGATGTTTGGATACTTAGGATGCATCATTTACGCATATCTCTTCTATGTTCTCTGCAAACGAACTTTCATCTATGGTCAAAAAACCAACACTCTTTTTGGTTTGTTCGTTGTTTCGTATATACAAGTGGGGATGTATTTCCTCGTTAGGTTTGGTCTCTTCTCATCGACAGTAGTGGCTTTCGTATATCAGACGGTGGTTGCCTATGTCCTCCTGGTGATACTTCGAAAACTTTTCGGAATATCGCTCCACTCTAGACGTTTGTTTGTCTACAGGAAACTCTAAAAAGCGTAGGTGAAGAAAATTTTGAAGCACTTGGTTGTAGTTACTGGATGGTATTATCCGGCACCTTCTCCCACGGGCTACTGTATTGCGCAGATCATTAAGCACCTTAAGGGAAAGTTTAGGATAAGTGTCATTTGCTATGATCAAACCAGTAGGGTCAATGGTTCATTCAAGCAAATTGATGGTGTAGATCTCTATTTCCTTAGCAACTTTAGGTTGCGCCTAAGAGCCCTCTCGTTGGAACGTTTAGCTCTTAGCAATCGCTCTAGCTTGGCGAGTTGTTCATATAAGTGTACATTGGCGTTATCTAGAATGTTGCGGGCCTTTACTTCGATATGGGCTTGGCCGACATCAGAATCGTGGTATATGAATAAGGCCTGGGATTTGCTAAGGGAGATTGATAGCCATAACCAGGTTGATGTGCTTATAACGGTATCAAATCCGTTTGAGGCCCATATGTGTGGGTTAAAGTTTAAGTTGTACAGGCCCGATGTAACTTGGATATCGTATTCCCTTGACCATTTTACCAATGCTCATGCCCATCACCGATATTTCTTTAGCAAAAAACTAAAGAATAAGCTTAATGTGCATTTTGAACGGAGGGTTTTTGAGACAGCAGATTTCAATTTCGTCACGCATGAGCTTCAACCGTGGTATTACGAAATTACTAAAGACATGAGTCACAAAATGCAAGCTATTTCGTTCCCCTTGCTTGATTTTCCGGACAAAGAGGCTGGTCCTTGTGTGCTCTCTAGATACAAGGGAAAAATCAACTTGGTGTATGCAGGGACTCTTTATAAGCGGATTCGCAATCCTGAATATCTACTAAGACTTATTGCAAATTTGAACAATGAAGATATCGTTTTGCATCTGTTTGTTCAAGGTGACTGTATGGAGATCATTAACAGATATGTTCGTGGTTCCAACGGTAGAATTGTGGTTCACGGAATGGTTTCGAAAAACGAAATGCAGTCAATAATGCAACAGGCAAATATACTCGTTAATTTGGGGAATAGTATCTATGAGCAAAAACCAAGTAAGCTATATGAGTATGCTTCTACTGGTAAGCCAATTGTAAATGTTCACTATCAGGGAATAGAGTACCGTGAATTCTTTGATAGGTACAAACTATCGCTTAACATTAACCAAACTGCTGGGAATCTGCATAATGATGTCATAAATTTACAACGATTCTGTGTAAAAAATGCTAACAATGTGTTATCCAGAGCGGAAATTTTGGAAAGTTTCGAGGACTCAACACCGTCCTACATTGCAGGTATATTTGAACACAGAATTAAGATCTTGGTTGAGTCTCAAGCACTGGAACATGCATAATGCTGCTGCGTGGACCGTGAATCGCCTTCCCTAACAATAATCTAACATGATCGACCCACTGTTATCTAAGATCGTGCGGGCAAAGGGTCCCGCAGGCTTGTATGAGAGTTTGCATGCACGCTAGGGAGGGTAGGTCAAGGCTCCGAAATGTGGAAACGCATAAATGTGAGTATTCGTAATTTATCCCATGTTAATCTATACTTAAACATGGAAATAGTTATAAACATTGAAATATCTGATTGGGGGACAATGCAATGAAAACAGTTTCGGTAATTGGACTCGGCTACATTGGCTTGCCTACCGCCGCTATGTTTGCAAGTCATGGACTTAGGGTGTTGGGGGTAGATACTAACGAAGACATTTGCATGATAATAAATGAAGGCAAGATACATATCGAGGAACCGTATCTGGCAGATATGATCAAAAGCCAGGTAGCTAAGAAAATGATAAGTTGCAGTGTTGAAGTTAAACCTGCTGATGCATTTATTATTGCAGTTCCTACCCCAATTACATCTCAGAAGACGGTAGATTTATCGTACGTTATACGAGCAGCGGAGTCCGTTGCATCGGTCTTAAGGCCCGGCAATCTGGTTGTTTTAGAATCCACCGTATCGCCTCGGTGTACAGAAGATGTGCTAAGACCGATCCTGGAAGAGACAGGTTTGAAGGCGGGTGAGGATTTCTTCTTAGCTCATTGTCCCGAACGAGTGTTGCCTGGTCAGATTATCTTTGAACTCAAACATAACAATCGGGTTATCGGTGGTGTTAATTTCGAGTCGGCAGCTAGGGCAAAGGAATTGTATTCCGTGTTTGTTGAAGGTGAAATGTTCCTTACCGATACTATAACAGCGGAGTTGTGCAAGCTCATGGAAAACACATACCGAGACGTCAATATCGCCTTGGCAAACGAATTAGCGAAGATTTGCGAGCGTTTGGGCACCAACGCCTGGGATGTAATTAAGTTCGCCAACAAGCACCCTAGAGTAAACATACATTCGCCTGGTCCTGGTGTGGGGGGGCATTGCTTGGCTGTTGACCCATGGTTTGTAGTGGAGGCAGCACCCGACTTGGCATCACTAATCGAGCTATCACGGATTACCAATGATTCGATGCCTTGGTACGTGTCTCAAAAGGTTAGGGCATTAGTAGCGCCTAACTCAAAGATTGTAATCCTGGGATGCACATACAAACCGGACGTTGATGATATGCGTGAAAGTCCCATATTACACCTAGTAAGCCTGTTAGAGAATGATTATGATATAAGAATTGTCGATCCGCACGTCAGAGAGTATGACGTGAATGTTTATCAGGAAGTCGAGGGGGCAGATCTCCTCCTTCTCGGGGTTCACCACGCGGCGTTTCAAGGCCTCAATCTACACCGAATTAGAGAGACAATGAGAAATCCTTTGGTACTGGACACGAGGAACTATTTCTCTGATCTCGATTTAGGTAAAATTGGCTTTGAGTACCATCTCCTAGGGGTCTCAGATAATCCACATCGGGATGCAGTCCAGGACAAGGAGGTGGCGACAGCTCATGAATAAGCCGACGATACTAAGTATTTTTGGCACAAGACCTGAAGCGATCAAGATGGCGCCTGTCGTGAAAGAACTGCAACAATGCGCGATGGTGGAAAGTCTGGTTTGCGTTACTGCACAGCATAGAGAAATGTTAGACCAGGTACTGGAGACCTTTAACATAGTCCCTGACTATGATTTAGATATAATGAAAGCACGTCAAAGTATAACGGATATTACGACTCGGGTGTTGAATCGTCTACAGCAGGTATTCGAAGAAGCCAAACCGCAAATGGTTTTGGTCCATGGTGATACAACGACAACTTTTGCTGCTGCGCTTGCCGCATTCTACAATGGTATCGATGTTGGTCACGTGGAAGCTGGATTGCGTACATACAATAAACATGAACCATTTCCAGAGGAGATGAACCGAGTTCTCACAAGTTCCTTGGCAGACCTTCATTTTGCGCCAACCAGTAAAGCTCGGGAAAACCTAATACTAGAGGGAATAAATGAAGACAAAATAATCGTGACGGGGAATACAGCCATCGATGCACTTAAGACTACTCTATGTGATACACACGTTTTCGAAGAGTCACTCTTGAACTCAATAGATTTCTCTCGCAATCGGGTAATTACGATTACTGCCCACCGGAGAGAAAACATAGGCGCTCCTTTACACTCCATTTGCGAGGCTGTTCTGAAGATAGTCGATCGGTATAATGATGTCTTGATAGTATACCCTGTACATAGAAATCCTGCGGTTAGGGATACTGCTTCCCACTTATTGGGTGCACATCCCCGCGTATGTCTCGTCGATTCACTGAGTATTAAGGACATGCACAATTTACTGAGCAAATCGTACATGGTGCTGACAGATTCTGGTGGATTACAAGAGGAAGTCCCATCGTTGGGTAAGCCGGTCTTGGTGTTACGGAATGTGACCGAGCGCCCGGAAGGGATTGAAGCAGGTGTTCTTCGTTTGGTGGGTACCGATATCGATACTATTGTCGAATCTGCAGTCGAGCTATTGGAATCAAAAGGGGCCTATAACGCTATGGCAAGGGCCGTTAATCCATACGGTGACGGAAAAGCTTCTGAACGTATTGTGAAAGCTATTTTAGAATATTTCGGATAGAGGAGCGAAGTGATACAGCACGTGTACGGGAAGTACGCCCAACAATATTCTCGGTTCAGGGCCGCTATAATGAATAGCAAGAGTGGGTGACATTCCATATATATGCTGATGCTTGAAAGGATCAAGCGTAAACATTTGTGGACTAAGTCAGTTATTTTCGGACACTTTCCACGCTGGAAACCCGTTATGCGAAGTCCCCCCGTCTGAGAAGCTGCAAATCGCATGTGGTCCATTGTAACTTATGGACGATTAAAGTGCCCCCCATTGTCAAGACACAAATTTAATATTTATCCGAAGGCTCATTGTAGAATGAAATGCAACACGAAGAAATGAATGGAACCACAGCCAGAAACCCTGTATGATGTTGGAAACCAAACTAACACGATACGGAGGGTTTAGCTATGGTTCCTGAACATAAGAATACCACATCTCGCCGCAAGTTTAAACATTTCTCTGCGTTCGAGCGAGGTAAAATCAGTGCCCTCCTAGACCAAGGTCTAACAG
>LFRM01220234.1_pt1 | contig 10364 bp, 10 predicted proteins | sample 618341 | NCBI WGS metagenome assembly LFRM01 (sample SAMN03654438, study PRJNA283298) | anaerobic digester metagenome | isolation source: pool of bioreactors CSTR01a, CSTR02a, and CSTR03a thermophilic anaerobic... | place: Denmark: Kgs. Lyngby | collected 2014-05-21 | reverse complement strand
AGATGTGTATAAGAGACAGGCTTATACGCTTGAGCAGCTCAAGGAAGCGGCGGATGCAGGACGGCTGGAAGATGTGATCTTGGAGCCAAGTATTGCGCTTCCTCATTTGCCGAGCTGCGATGTTCCCAAAGCGCTATATAAGCCCCTGCGAAATGGCGGCAAGCTGCCATGGGAGCGTTTCCCTGCTTTGCATGGTACGAAGGCCGATGACGGCGCACCATTCTGTCTTTGGATGGATGGCAAGCTCAGTGCGATTGGAGAGCGCGTAGGTGATGTCATCAAGGTCAGAAGCTGGCTTGGTCAGTGAGAGAATGAGGAGAGATTCACGAATGCAGATTGTACTTAATGGACGCATCAAACTGGAAGGCTCAGTGCTTGCGCTGGGGATGTTTGATGGGGTTCATATTGGGCATCGCGTGTTGCTCAAGCGCGCCAAAGCGCTTGCTTTGCAGCAAAACGTACCCATGGTGGTATGCACCTTTGCAAGCCACCCCATGATGACGATTGCGCCGGAGAAATGTCCGCCGATGCTCAGCACATTTGATGAACGGGCGGAGCTTTTGAGGGAGCAAGGGGTTGATGTGCTTTATGCCATGCCTTTTGACAGTGAAACAATGGACATGCTCCCTGAAGAGTATATTGGCGAATTGATCAGGCGTTTTCATCCAATGGCGGTGGTTTGCGGGTACAATCACAGCTTTGGCAAAAAAGGCGGGGGATCACCTGCGCTGCTGGCTGCTATTGGCGATGCACTCGGGTATTCTACCGAAATCGTGCCCAAAATCATGCTGGACGGACATGATGTCAGTTCCACCGTGGTTCGCGGCGCTCTTCGGCGCGGAGATGTAACCCATGCGCGGGCTTTGCTTGCACGGCCGTATGCAAGAGGCGCAAAGATGGAAAGCCGCGATGAAAACGGCATTAGCATTGCGCTTTTGGAAAACGGAAAGCAGGACATTGCTTTTGGTTTGTATCGTATGCTTTGGAAGCAAAAAGGACATACTTATCCTGCTGTGCTTGAACTCTTGCAGGATGAAAAGCACGGCATCATGCGACTTCCAAGTGACCTTGAGATAAGCGGCGAAGGAATCGTACAGTTTGTTTCAAGAGCAGATGGTCATGCATGCACAAAAGAGCAGATGTAAAGGTTTTTTTGTTGAAAACCATGAAATTGCTGGATTTCTTTACAAAAAAACATTTACAAACCATGCCTTGCATGATACAATAAAAAAGTGCGTTGAGCACATGAATGAACCGTGTTCGCAGCTTTGTGAAAGCCAACGCAATGCTATGGATACGGCGATTACTAATGACGGCTTAGCCGTACATGAATTAGGAGGCAACAATTATGGCACAAACAGTTCTTATGCAAAAATCCGAGATCATTGAGAAGTTCGCTCGTCACGAGGGTGACACCGGTTCACCTGAGGTTCAGATCGCACTGCTAACCCAGCGCATCAACCACCTTAATGAGCATCTTAAGATCAACAAGAAGGATCACCACAGCCGTCGCGGTCTACTACTGATGGTTGGTAAGCGTCGTGGTCTTTTGGATTATCTCAAGAAGACTGACATCGAGAGCTATCGTGAATTGCTAGTAGCACTTTCACTCAGAAAGTAATATACAAGGCAGGCAACCGTGCCTTGGCGGGGCAACCCGCCAAGCACGGCTGTTTTTACGAGAAGTGAAATTGATGAGAACCACATTTGGTCGGTTCTTATGCAAGACAGTGGAGTGCGGCAGGCAAGGGTCTGAACGCAGAAAGAGGAGAAGTAGATGGATTACAAGGCATTTACAATGGAACTAGCGGGTCGTCCGCTAACAATCGAATTCGGTAAGTATGCACAGCAGGCAGCTGGGTCTGCATTCGTTCGCTACGGCGAATCAGCAATCATGGTCAATGTAACCATGAGCGAAAAAGCTCGCGATGGCGTGGATTTCTTCCCCCTGAGCGTAGATTTTGAAGAAAAGCAATACTCCGTGGGCAAGATCCCCGGTGGCTTTATCAAGCGTGAAGGACGTCTGTCTGAAAAGGCAACCCTCACCTGCCGCCTGATTGACCGCCCACTGCGCCCCTTGTTCCCCAAGGGAATGCGCAACGACGTGCAGGTTGTTGCAACCTGCCTGTCAGTGGATAAGGATATTCAGCCAGAACTATTGGCGATGATCGGTTCTTCCGCAGCACTTTGCGTGAGCGAAATTCCGTGGAATGGTCCTACTGGTACTGCTACCGTTGGCTATGTGGATGGCGAGTACGTCCTTTGTCCCAACGAAGAGCAGCGTGCAAAGAGCAGCCTTCATCTAACTGTTAGCGGCACAAAAGAAGCTGTTATGATGGTTGAAGCTGGTGCAGACGAAGTGAGCGAAGAGCTCATGCTCGGCGCTATCCTGTTTGCACATGAAGCAATCAAAGAAATCGTTGTTTTCATCGAAGGCATCACCAAGGAAATCGGCAAAGAAAAAGTCGAAGTCAATCTGGTTGTGACCGGCGATGATGTGAAAGCAGCTGTTCGCGAGTATGCATACGACAAATGCGCATACGTTTTTGAAACCCCTGACCGTCACGAGCGCGGCATTCGCGAGAACGCAGTGAAGGCAGATTGTGCAGAGCATTTTGCAGAGCAGTTCGAAGGCCGCCTTGGCGAAGTCGGCGATGCAATCTATGCATTGAACAAAGAGATCATGCGCGGCAAGATTTTGAATGACGGCGTTCGTCCTGATGGCCGCGGCCTCACAGACGTTCGTAACATTTGGTGCGAAGAGGGCGTATTGCCCCGTGCACACGGCAGCGCAATCTTCACCCGCGGCGAAACGCAGGCTCTTACCGTGCTGACACTTGGCAGCATGAGCGAAGTGCAGATTCTTGACGGCATCGGCAGCGAGGATCGCAAGCGTTATATCCACCACTACAACATGCCGCCGTATGCAACAGGCGAAGCAGGACGCATGAGAGCACCCGGCCGCCGCGAAATCGGTCACGGTGCATTGGCAGAGCGCGCTCTTGAGCCCGTTGTGCCTACCGAAGAGGATTTCCCCTACGTACTGCGTTTGGTCAGCGAAATCCTGTCTTCAAACGGCTCAAGCTCCATGGCTTCTGTTTGCGGCAGCACCCTTGCTATGATGGATGCAGGTGTCCCGATTGTACGCCCTGTAGCTGGCGTTGCAATGGGTCTGATCAAGGATCAGCAGAGCGACAACGTAGCAGTTTTGACCGATATCCAGGGTCTTGAAGACTTCCTTGGCGACATGGACTTCAAGGTTGCAGGTACTGTGAAGGGTATCACAGCCATCCAGATGGATATTAAAATCGCTGGCATTGACAAGCCCATTCTTGAAAAAGCACTCAGCCAGGCACTTGCCGGTCGTCTGCATATCCTCAAGGTAATGCTTGAGTCCTTGCCGCAGCCTCGTGAGCACATGAGCAAGTACGCGCCTAAGATTATTCGTTTCATGATCAATCCTGAGAAGATCCGTGAGGTGATTGGACCAGGAGGAAAGATGATTAACAAGATCATCGCTGAGACCGGTGTCAAGATTGACATCGAGGATGACGGACGCGTATATATCTCCACCCCTGATGAAGCAGCGGCCCTCAAGGCACAGCGCATCATCGAAGGCATTGCAAAAGATGTTGAAGTCGGTGGCGTATATTTAGGCAAAGTTGTGCGCATCATGAACTTCGGTGCCTTCATTGAACTCACACCTGGTAAGGACGGCATGCTGCACATCAGCAAGATGGCCGACCACCGCGTTGAGAAGGTCGAAGATGTGATGAACATTGGCGATGAGATTCAGGTTAAGGTCAACGAGATTGATTCTCAGGGACGCGTTAACTTGATCCGTAACGATATCACCTATGCTTCCTCCCCAGAAGGCGGCTTCAAGGGCAATGCCGGTGCAGACCGTCGTCGCCCCCCGCGTAGGGATGGACGTCCTACTGGCGGCAATGACCGCAACTAAGGGACGAGCTTAACCAAAGAGCCGCTGATTGTTAGGCAAATTCGCCAAGCAATAGGCGGCTCTTTGCTCTTTGGCCCTTAGATTTCCTCGATCTTCAAGTATTCAATGGTTTTGCAATCGAGAAAGGGAGTATGAAATGTTTGATCAGATAACGCTAGCGAACGGGCTTCGCGTCATTGGGCAGAAGCTGACCCATGTGCGCAGCTGTACGGTTGGTGTGTGGGTGAAGGTTGGCAGCATGAACGAGCTTTCAAGCGAAAACGGCCTATCCCACTTCATTGAGCACATGGTTTTTAAAGGCACAAAGAACCGCTCAGCAAGGGATATTGCTGAGGAAATGGACATGGTAGGCGGTCAGCTCAATGCTTTTACAAGCAAGGAATGCACCTGCTTTTACGCAAAGGTCATCGACGAGGATTTGCGCCTTGCGGTGGATATCTTAGCCGATCTGTCCTTGCGTCCTGTCTTTGACGAAGGTGAACTCAACAAGGAACGCGGCGTAGTAATGGAAGAGATCGCGATGGTGGAGGATACCCCCGAAGATCTCGTTCATGAACNNGCTTAAAGAGCCGATTTTGGGCACAAACGATTTGATTCGCGGCTATAGCCGTGATGATATGGTGACCTATTGGAAACGCCACTATGTCCCGCAAAACATGGTGCTCGCCATTTCGGGTAACTATGACTGGGATGAATTCATTCAGATGGTCAATGAGTATTTTGATGAATTTCCCAATCAAAAAGGCGAGGAAAAAGCCTCCGAGCCGCAAGTCTTCCTCCCTGGCCGAAAGGCTCGCGAGAAGGACACCGAGCAGCTCCATATCTGCATGGGCTTCCCGGGCGTACCGGCAGGTGATGATGAAATCTATGCGCTGTCCGTGTTTAACAACATTCTTGGCGGCGGCATGAGCAGCAGGCTGTTCCAGCGTATCCGCGAGGAACTTGGTATGGCATATAGCGTATATAGCTACTCTAGCTCCTACACAGGTCTTGGGGTGTTCAACATCTATGCGGGCACAACCCCTGAAAATGGTGAAGTTGTGATTCGCGAGATCCAGGAGCAGATGAAGATTTTGCTTGATGAGGGCATGACAGAGAAGGAATTCATCAGTGCGAAGGCACAGCTGCGAAGCGGCTTTGTTCTGGCGCTTGAGAGCTCCAGCGGACGCATGCAGAGCATCGGCCGCGCATTGCTTCTTCGCGATAAGGTACAAGACCCAGAAGAAGCCCTCAAGAAGATTGATGCGGTTACGATGGAGGATGTCAGTGCAATTGCAGCTCGTATTCTTTCATCCAAGCCCAGTGCTGCTATCGTTGGCAAGGATGCACCTCGCTATCTGGAAATGATCGGGGGCGTTGCTCTTGGATAAGCTTGAAAGAATCTTTGAACTTCAAAAAGGATTTCAAGATAAACTCAAGGATGAGCGCGATCTTCACGATATCCCCATGCACGAATGGATTCAAAAGCAGACGCTTGCAATGATTTCAGAGCTTGCGGAGCTTTTGGAAGAAGTGAACTTCAAATGGTGGAAGAATCCCCATGAGCTAAATTCGCAGAACATCCACGAAGAGCTCAGCGATATTCTCCATTTCTTCATCAGCATGTGCATCGAATCGGGCATGAGTGCGGATGACCTGTACAACGTCTATGTGGGCAAGAATAAGGAAAACCACATGCGTCAAGACGGCATGAGTCAAAAGCATGGCTATGAAACCGGCATACAAGCGTAAAACCTTTGAAAAGAGGATTAGCTACCAATGAGTTTGAGAACAGTAAAATCTTTGCCGGAGGGCTATGCCTTTCATGGACAGATTGACCTGAACAAAGCTGAGCAACGCATTGTGAGGCTCATTCATTTGGTGCTGGGATTGGTGCCGACTGTGCTTGGTATTTTGCTTGCACCACCCTTTACGCAGACATTTAATGTGGATAATCTAATGCTTTTGGCCATAAAAACCCTAACGGTTTCCATTGGCGCGATACTGTATATCATCGGACACGAAGCAGTGCATGGCATTGTGATGTGGCAGTTATCCCATGTAAAGCCTACATTTGGTTTTAGCATACGCAATGGCAATGCCTTCGCAGGCAGTACAGCTTATTTTGCCAAAACTCCTTATTTGATCGTTGCGCTTGTGCCTCTCTTGTTTTGGGGCGTTGTGCTAGGTGCATTGTGCGTTCTTGTGCCGCGCGATTGGTTTTGGATTGTCTATTTGATCCAGATCCTTAATCTTTCGGGTGCGGCAGGCGATTTATATGTATCCATTCGTATACTGAAGATGCCAAGCGATGTGCTGGTGCAGGATAGCGGAATGGAAATGAAACTCTATGCAAAGTCATAAGCGGCATAACCGTTTAAAACTACCGCAATTTTCAAGCGACATAAAACCTCCTTTCGGGCAGAATAGTCCCAAGGAGGTTTTTTCATGAAGAAATTACGAGTGTGTGGAATTTTACTGGCAGCGATGATATTGATGCAGAGCTGTGCTACGGTTGCGGAAGGTGCGCCTGCGCCAACAAACAGACCTGAGGTTAAACCGACTGCTGTGCCGATGAATGCGGAGGATGTGAACTGGCCCAAGGACAAGCTTGAGATGGCAAGCGGCGGTGTTCCAAAGCTTTCGGTCTATGTAGTGGATGATAAAAAGGTCGAGGATGTTGACATCGAAACGTATGTACAGGGTGTGCTTGCGGGCGAAATGAAGAATGATTGGCCGCTGGAAGCGCTCAAGGCGCAGGCAATCCTTGCGCGTACCTTTGTGCTTAAGTTCATAGAGGAAAAAACAAGCCAGTATGAAGGCGCGGATATCTCCACTGATATTAAGGAAGCTCAGGCATATGATGCAAGTGCAATCAACGACCGCATTAAGCAGGCGGTGAATGATACGCGCGGCCTTGTTATCACCGCAGGCGGCGATTTGCCCTATGCGTGGTTTCATGCGCATAGCGGCGGCATGACGGAGCTTGCCAAGGCAGGGCTTAACTGGAATAAGGACGAGCCTGCCTATACGCAAGCGGTTGACAGCGGCGAACCTGAAACGGTAAGCAACGAAAAGGATGCCAAAACGCTTTTGGCGGCGCATGCATGGGAAGCGAGCTTTAGCGTGAACGAGTTTGCTGCTGCATGCAAGAAGCAGGGGGCAGAGGTAAGCGTTACCAGCGGAACACAGCTGACCATTGAGCAGCGCGGTGAAAGCGGACGCGCTGTCACTATTGGCGTAGGCGGCAAAGAAATCAATGCCGCGGAGCTCCGTATGGCACTGGGCAGCATGAAGATGCGCAGCACACTTCTAACCAGTCTTCGCATGGAAAACGGCAAGGTAGTGATGGAAGGCAAAGGCTATGGTCATGGCGTCGGTATGAGCCAGTGGGGCGCATACGGTATGGCAGAGGAAGGAAAAACTGCTGAGGAAATTGTTACGCATTACTTCAAGGACGTGAGCGTTGTAAAGATCTGGTGATAACCGATGAATGAATACAAAAACACCCGCTTTTCTAGCTTTGAAAAGCGGGTGTTGATCGTTTTATGGATTATTCACCAAATGCAGCAACGATGTGTTTTTGTTCGAGGGGAGCGGCTTTTGTCACGATGCTCACAACAGGAACGATGACAAGCCCTAGAATCATGGCTGCACAGCCGCTCAGAGGCGCAAGACTCATATCACCTGTTACCAGCGGGGGAATGAGCGATATCAGCGCGCCGCAGATTGCACCTGTGATCGCACCGGTTTTGGTCACCCCGCGCCACAGCAGCCCATATAGGTAAGGGGCAAGGAATGCGCCTGCAATAGTGCCCCATGACAGCGACATCAGAGACACGATGGGTGTGTCTTGGAGCAGGAAGTTAATGACCAAGGAGAATGCGACAAACGCAACACATAGCAGACGCATGACGAGGGTTTGAGAGGACTGCTTGAGTTTGGGGACGATTGACCCAAGGAGGTCAAGGGTGATAACAGATGAGGAGGAAAGCACGAGGGAGGTTAATGTGGAAATACTGGCTGACAGGAGCAGTACCACAAAAAGCCCTTGGAGTGCATCGGGAATGCCGACAACAGTGCTGTCGGTTAGCATGGTGGGGACAATTAGATCCATTGACATGGCACCGCTGTTGACCATGTCAGCCATGGTGCCGCCTGTGGGCGACGCGATCTTAGCGAGTACCACGCGGCCAAAGCTGCCGGCAAAGTACGCGCCGCCTGCAATGATGAATGCAAATGCGGTCGAAATAACCGTTGCACGCTTGACGGAAGTCGCATCTTTGATGGCAAAAAACTTGTGAATCATCTGAGGCATGCCAAGCACACCGAGGGATGTGAGCAACACATTGCTATACAAAGCAGTTGCCTTATCCTTTGTGGGGAAGAGCGAACTCATACCGACTCCGCCAATCGCCGGGTCTTCCAGTGCCGCAAGTCCGCCTGAGATTCCGCCGGCTGCCCGCACAATATAGATCACCACTGTGGTGATGCCAACCAGCATAATACAGCCCTGAATGAAGTCTGTAATGGCTGTTGCTTTGTATCCGCCGGCAAATAGGTAGACCGCAGACAGCAGCGCAATAATAATCACACACCATGTATAGTCAAAGCCGTATGCTTTTTCAAACATATTCCCAAGACCTTTGTATACGCTTGCGGAATAGGGGAGCAAGAACACAAAGATGATTAGGCTGGAGAATATTTTAAGGAACTTGCTATCATAACGCTTTTCAAAGAAACTCGGGATCGTTCCCACATCCAGCCGCTCTGCCATCATGCGAGCGGGCTTTGCAAGAAACCCCCAAGCGAGTAAACTACCGATGACGGCATTGCCGATGCCGCCCCATACCGCAGATGTTCCGTTTGTCCATCCCGTTGATCCTGCGTAGCCAACAATGATGACCGCACTGAAGTAACTCGCGCCATAGCTAAAAGCACTTAGCCACGGACCGACATTTCGTCCGCCTAAGAGGAAGTCATTGAGGGATAGGTTTTTTCTCGCCGTCATGGCGATTACGACAATCATCATTACTACATAAGCTACAAGTATAACCATTTTCACAGGGATTACCGCCTTCCATACTACAATACTACATTTGTTTCCATTCACTTAGGAAACAACTACATGATCATTATTATACAGATTTATTTTTCAATTGCAAGAGGATATTGAATAGAATCATGGAAATGAAGTGTTTTGCATATGCTTTGACAAACTGCTAAAAATAGGGAGGCCGGAGCATGTTTGAAAGGCTAAAGCGGGCGGATATACCGCAGGAGTTGGTTTTTGGCTGGCCTCGCTCGGTGCTTGTGGGGGACGAAAAGCTGATTGTTGAGCAGCATCAGGGGATTTATGCGTGTACAGAAACGGAAATCATTCTTAAAACGAGTTGCGGACATTTAGTCATTACGGGGCAGACGCTCTCATTATCACGCTATGATCGGGATGGTTTGGTTATATTGGGGAAAATAGAAAAATTGTCCTATCGGTCGAAAGGATGAAAAACGTGAAATCTGTTCGCTTGCCCTTGTGCACTCATCGTTTTACGATTTCTGGCTTGAACCTCGAACGCTTCATGAATACCATGCAAAAATCAGAAGTGCCGCTGCTGAGCGTAACGCGCAAGGATATGCGCACGCTTGAATGCGAATGCTATTCTGCTGACCTTCAGACTATCCAAAGCATTGCGCAGGAGAAAGGGTGGAGGCTGACAGATGCGCAGCCGCTGAAGCTTTCTGCGTTCATAAAAGGTCTGATCAAGCGGCCTGGGCTGATTGTAGGCTTGGTGTTAACGGTTGTGATGGTGGTTACGCTGCTTCAATATGTTTGGTTCGTGGACATCAATGATGCAGGTTCGTATAGTGCGGATATCAGCAACTGGCTCAAAGCGGAAAACATCGGTGTCGGCACGTATAAAAACCAAATTGATGCAACAAGGATTGAGCGAGAACTGACCTATCGGTATCCAGATGTGGCATGGTTTCATGTCTATGTTTATAACGTCACGCTGGTGGTGGATGTATCCATAGGCGTGCCGATGCCTCAGCTGCAAACAGGCGAAATAGGCGACGTGATCGCAACGCATAACGGCATTGTGCAGTCGGTGGAGGTCTTTGCAGGGACATCGCAGGTCAAAGCGGGCGATATCGTGCAAAAAGGGCAGGTGCTGATCAGCGGCACGGAACGCGGGCGAGATGAACAGCTGACGTCGGTGCTGGCAAGAGGAGTTGTGATAGCGCGTTGCTGGGAGTCGCAGACGGTGCAGATGCCGATGCATGACACGATGAGCGAGGAGACGGGCAACAGCAGCCTCATTACGCAGATTTGCACCCCATGGATTACATATCCGCAGGAAGCGTTAATTCCTGAGTTTCTCGCGTATAATACCTATATCGACCAGATACCAATCGGCGGTAGTTC